>Ga0116230_10005022_pt1 | contig 12962 bp, 13 predicted proteins | sample S1TSphfallax_3_FD_88678 | JGI IMG/M metagenome (GOLD analysis project Ga0116230, IMG submission 88678) | Host-associated microbial communities from peat moss isolated from Minnesota, USA - S1T2_Fd - Sphagnum fallax MG | ecosystem: Host-associated > Plants > Peat moss > Unclassified | place...
ATGCCCGTCGTCGTCTCGATGCTGAACTCTTACTCCGGCTGGGCGGCCTGCGGCATCGGCTTCACCATCGGCAACCTGGCCTTGATCGTGACCGGCGCGCTGGTCGGCTCATCCGGCGCGATCCTGTCCTACATCATGTGCAAAGGCATGAACCGGAGTATTTTCAACGTCATCGCCGGCGGGTTTGGCGTGACGGCGGATACCGCGGTGGCGGGTCCGGCTGGTGATAAGTCAGTGAAAATCGGCTCCGCCGATGACGCCGCGTTCATTATGAAGAACGCGTCAAAGGTGATCGTGGTGCCGGGCTATGGCATGGCGGTGAGCCAGGCGCAGCACGCGCTGCGGGAAATGGCGGATGTGCTGAAAAAGGATAATGTGGACGTGAAATACGCGATCCATCCGGTGGCGGGCCGGATGCCCGGCCATATGAACGTGCTGCTGGCGGAAGCCAATGTGCCGTATGACGAAGTGTTCGAGCTGGAGCAGATCAACAACGAATTTGCCACCGCGGATGTGGTGTACGTGATCGGCGCCAATGACGTGACCAATCCGGCGGCGAAAACCAACCCCGCCAGCCCGATTTTCGGCATGCCGATCCTGGAAGTGGACAAGGCGAAGACCGTGCTGTTCGTGAAACGCGGCATGTCCACCGGCTATGCCGGCGTGGATAACGAGCTGTTCTTCCGGGACAACACGATGATGCTGTTCGGCGATGCGAAAAAGATGACCGAGGAGATCGTGCAGGCGCTGGGGGATTAGTTTCGGATGGGCTGAGCGTCAGCGACGTGCTTTGCCTATCGGAACAGCAACACATTCGCCTCCGGACGGAACCTCAGCAGCAGGTCCATGTCCTTGCTGTTGGTCGAGACCAGCACGGCATTCTGTTCGTGGGCGGAGAGAAAAATCAGGGCGTCGTTGAGCAATTTTCGCCGCAGCCCTTCCTGGCAGCAGGCTTCCGCGGGGGTCATGTCTTTCTTCGGTCTGGCCAGATGCTGTGTTCGGGCGAGAATACCGGCGATCGCCGCTGCCTCGATCCACGCCGCGCCGCTTGGTGATACGACAGTGGCCGCGTTCATCGCCGCCAGAACGGTCAGAATTTCGCTCCGGTTTGCCTGGGGGGGTGCGCCGGATCCAGAACGCCGATGGTGACGGCAAGTTCCGCGCAGGCCACGCTGCTATGGACCTTCGCGCGGCTCCTGACGAATTCGACGATGATGCGGGGAACCTTGCCGCGCGCCTGCTGGATATAGAAATTGGTATCGAGCATGACCGGTAGCCCGGCCGGCACTGCGCCCAGGTCAAACGGCAATTCATGATCGGGCCGGCGCGTGAGCGGGCGCGGAAATTCCGCGGGATCGTGCCGTTGCGCGATATCCGCGGCGGTTTCAGATGGCGAGTTCAAAATCGTCGGATAGTTGGCCCTTGTGGTGCATCAGCCACTCATTGAACCGGTCCGGTTTGCCGACGATGGCCAGCGCGGCGTTGATCACGTCCGCGTCGCTCTCGACGCCGAACCGTTTTTTCGCGGCCGCCAGGATGCCGGGATCGACGCGGGTGGAAATTTTCTTGGAGCGGCTGCCGGTCACGTCCCCACAGCGGAGCAGGTCAGCCCAGGCGCGCGCCAGGTCCCGGTCTTTTTCGATGAGTTCCAGAAACGCCTTGCCGGCGCCGGCTTTCGTGGCGCTGGATGCGTTCGGTTTGCTGGCGTTGGTCCGCTGGAGATTGTTCATGGCAAATTCCTTGTCGGACAATTCTAATGCGGTTGTGGGACAGTCACAACCGCAAAATACTCTATTTGCCGGCTAGGTTTTTGCGCGGTAAACGTTTCAAAACCCTAAGGGAGCAACAAAAATGGCCGTCACCTCGAAACATCCGGAAACGCTCGCCTTGCACGCCGGCTGGCGGGCGGATGCCAGCACAGGCTCGGTCGCGGTGCCGATCCACCAGACCACCTCCTATCAGTTCAACAGCCCGGAGCACGCCGCCGATCTGTTCGGCCTGAAAGAGTTCGGGAATATTTACACCCGCATCATGAACCCCACCACCGCGGTGCTGGAAGACCGGCTCGCGGCGATGGAAGGCGGGGTTGCCGCGCTCGCGGTCGCGTCCGGCCAGGCGGCCTCCGCCTTTGCCATCCAGAACCTGGCGCGCGCGGGGGACAACATCGTCTCCTCCACGGATCTGTACGGCGGCACCTGGAACCTGTTCGCCAACACGCTGAAGGACCAGGGCATCGAGGTCCGGTTTGTCGATCCCGCGGACCCGCAAGCCTTTGCGCGCGCCACCGACGGGAAAACCCGCGCCTATTACGCGGAGACCCTGCCCAACCCGAAGCTCACGGTGTTCCCGATTGCGGAGGTCGCGGCGATCGGCCGGCCGCTGGGCATTCCGCTGATCGTGGACAACACCGCGGCGCCTCTGCTGGCGCGGCCGTTCGATCATGGCGCCGCCATCGTGGTCTACTCGACCACCAAATATATCGGCGGCCACGGCACCTCCATCGGCGGGATGATCATCGACGGCGGCAATTTTGACTGGGCGGCGATCCCGGAACGCCAGCCGCTGCTGAACACGCCGGATCGCAGCTATCACGGCGCGGTCTGGACCGAGGCGGTCAAGCCGCTGGGGCCGATCGCCTATATCATCCGCGCCCGGGTGGTGCTGCTGCGCGATCTCGGCGCGCCGCTGTCCCCGTTCAACGCGTTCCAGATCATCCAGGGCCTGGAGACGCTGCCGCTGCGCATCCGGGAGCACTGCCGCAATGCCGAGGCGGTGGTGAAATTTTTGCAGGAGCGGCCGGAGGTGACGAAAGTGATCCATCCGAGCCAGGCGACCGGCGAAGCCAAGGCGCGGGCGGATAAATATCTGGTCGGCGGCAATGGCGGCCTGGTCGGCTTTGAGCTGGCCGGCGGCAAGCCGGCCGGCATCGACTTCATCGGCCGGCTGAAAATGTTCTACCACGTGGCGAATATCGGCGATGCCCGCAGCCTGGCCATCCACCCGGCCAGCACCACGCACAGCCAGCTTTCGGCGGAGGATCAGATCGCGACCGGCGTGTCGGAGGGATATGTCCGGTTGTCGGTCGGCATCGAGCATATCGACGACATTCTGGCTGATCTGGCCCAAGCGCTGGATGGGTAGTTTGCCCAGCCCCGGCGGTCGGCTATAGACGCGGCATGGACCTGAAAGATCATATCCGCGGCGTACCGGATTTTCCCAAGCCCGGCATATTGTTTTACGACATCTCCACGCTGCTGCGGAACGCCGATGCCTGGCAGGTGGCAATGGGGCGGCTGTCCAGCATGGTGCGGGCGTATCACCCCACGGTGCTGGCTGGCGTGGAGAGCCGCGGCTTTCTGCTGGCGGCACCGCTGGCGCTCAACCTCGGCTGCGGCTTCGTGATGCTGCGCAAGCGCGGCAAGCTGCCCGGCCCGGTGGTCGGGCTGGACTATGACCTGGAATACGGCACGGACCGGATCGAGATCCAGGCGGACGCCGTGGCGCCGGGTGCGCGGGTGGTGGTGGTGGATGATCTGCTGGCGACCGGCGGCACCATGGCGGCCGGTATCAAATTATTACAGAATGTCGGCGCCGAGGTGGTGGCGGCGGCGGCCTTGATAGAGTTGAATTTCTTGCACGGTCGAGACAAGTTGCAGGTGCCGTTCGAAGCGCTGGTCCGGTACGACACGTAGAACAGGGATCTGGGTGGCAAGGTGACAAGACGCCGGCATATACTGCTTGGCCTGGCCGGGTTTGCCGCGGGGCCGCGGCTTGGCTTCGCGCAGGCGGCACCGCCGCCGCTCTCGCTGCTGGTGGCGGGTCCTCCGGGGGCGCAGACCAGCCGCTGGGCGGATGCCTGCGCGCAGGCGCTCTCGCCTTGCTTTGCCGGCGGGCCGGCCGTGCTGACGCAGACGGATGGCGGGCTGGATGGCGTGACCGGCGCGAACCGGCTGGACGCGCTGGTGGTGCCGGATGGCCGCACCGCGGCGATCCTGCCCGGTGCCGCGCTGATCGCCTGGCTCACCGGCGATGACCGGGTGCATTTTGACCCGACGCATTGGATGCCGATCATGGCCGGCATCAATTCCGGCGTGCTGGTGGTGCGTTTGAACGGCAAGCCGCCGACGCTGGACACGCTGCGGGGGATGTCCCCCTTGCGGCTGGCCGCCAACCAGCCGCAAAGCAATGATCTGGCGGCGCTGGTGGCGCTGGACCGCATCGGCGTCAAGGTCACCCCGTTGTTCGGCCTGCGGGATATGGACGCGAAGACCAGCGCGTTCGTCAACGGGCAAGCGGACGCCGTGTTCGTGGCGGGCGAGGGCGTGCCCGAGGACTTGGCGCCGCTGGCGGCGAATGGCGGCGTTCCGGTGTTCTGCCTCGGCACCACGGCGACGCAGGACGGGGTACCGGCGGCCGATCCGTTATTTCCCGGCCTGCCGGATGCGGTGGCGTTCAGCGGCGCCGCCGCTTCGCCGCTGGACGGCGCCTATCACGCCGCCGCCGCCGCCGCGCGGCTGGATTTTCTGGTGGTGCTGCCGAAGCTGAGCGATCCGGACGCGGTGGCGCAATGGCGCGGCGCCGCCACCGGGGCGATCACATCGCCCGCGCTCCTGGCCGCGGCGAGCGCCAGCTCGATCACCTTGCAGCCCTCGGACGTGGCGGCCGACCAGCTGGCGGCGGTCAATCTCGGCCCCACCGACCATGCCGGGCTGCAGGCGTTCCTGAGTTCGAGTTTCGGCTGGCAGCCGGGATGAATTGGTAAAATCGGCGGCGCAGTTCGTCTGTTCGGCTTGCGGCAGCGTGTTTCCCAAATGGGCCGGCCGCTGCGAGGCCTGCGGGGCCTGGAACACGCTGGAAGAACAGGCCAGGCTGAACATCCTGCCGGGCGGGATGAAGCCCAACGCGGCGTCGCGTAATAAGATCGAGTTTTTTGGACTGGCCGGCATCTCGCCGCCGCCGCCGCGCGTGCCCACCACCATCGCCGAGTTCGACCGCGTGCTGGGCGGTGGCCTGGTCCCGGCCTCGGTCGTGCTGGTGGGCGGTGATCCGGGCATCGGCAAATCCACGCTGCTGCTGCAGGCCGGCGCCGCGCTGGGCCGCGCCGGCGCGCAGGTGCTGTACATCTCCGGCGAGGAATCGATCGACCAGATCCGCCTGCGCGCGCGGCGGCTCGGCCTCTCCGCCGCGCCGATGCACCTCGCCGCGGCGACTCAGCTGGCCGACATCCTGGCCAGCTTCGACAAATTTCCGGACGCGGCGCTGGTGGTGATCGACTCGATCCAGACCATGTGGACGGATGGCGTGGACTCCGCACCCGGCAGCGTCACCCAGGTGCGGGCGGCCGCGTTCGAGCTGATTCGCGCCGCCAAGACCCGCGGCTTTGCGCTGATGCTGGTCGGCCACGTGACCAAGGAGGGCAATTTGGCCGGGCCGCGCGTGCTGGAGCATATGGTTGACGTGGTGCTGCATTTCGAAGGTGATCGCGGCCACCAGTTCCGCATCCTGCGCGGGGCGAAGAACCGCTTCGGCGCCACCGACGAGATCGGCGTGTTCGAGATGACCGCCGCCGGCCTCGCCGAGGTTGCCAACCCCTCGGCTCTGTTTCTGGCGGAGCGCCGCGGCAATGTCTCCGGCAGCGCGGTGTTCGCCGGGCTGGAAGGCTCCCGCCCGGTGCTGGTGGAAATCCAGGCGTTGCTCGCCGCCAATCCCGGTGGCTCGCCACGCCGCTCCGTGATCGGCTGGGATGCCGGCCGGCTGTCCATGCTGCTGGCGGTGCTGGAAACCCGCTGCGGCCTGAAGCTCGCGATGAACGATGTCTACCTGAACGTCGCTGGCGGGCTGCGGGTGACCGAGCCGGCGGCCGACATGGCGGTGGCGGCGGCGCTGATTTCGGCCTCGGCGGACGTGCCCACCGACCCGGGCCAGGTTTTTTTTGGCGAAATCGGCCTGTCCGGCGAGGTGCGGCAGGTCGCGCAGGCGGAATTGCGCCTGAAGGAAGCGGCGAAACTTGGTTTTACCCGCGCCGCCTGCCCGAAGCGCGTGGCCGGCGGCGGCAATACCGGAATCGCCGTGCCGGCCGGACTGCAACTGCAGGAGATCGGCCACCTGACCGATCTGATTGTCATTGCCAACGGCTTTGCCGCGAAGCAAACACCGAAATCAGATAAGGAAAGGGGCACATGACCTGGATTGACGGCGCGGCGCTCGGCATCATCCTGTTGTCGGCTGCATTCTCGATGGTCCGCGGATTCGTGCGCGAACTCCTGAGCATTTTTGCCTGGGTCGGCGCCGCGATCGCGGCCTTCAACCTGTACGGCTATGTGCAGCCCTATGTGAACAGCATCCTGCCTTTGAAGAACATGGTCCCGTTCGTCTCGATCGGCTTCGTGTTCATCGTGACCCTGATTTTGCTCAGCCTGATCGCCGCGATGCTGGGCGGAATCATCCGCGACTCCGCGCTCTCCGGCCTGGACCGCTCTCTCGGCATGGTGTTTGGCGTCGTTCGCGGGATTTTTCTGGTCTGTTGCGCCTATATCGTCCTCTCGATCACCGTCGATGAATCGCAATGGCCGGCGCCGGTGGTCAATGCCCGTCTGTTGCCCGCCGCCTATGACGGCGCGACCGATCTCGCCAACCTGGTCCCCGATCCGTACCGCCCGAAGGTCGACCCGCTGCCGACCGCGCCCCAACCCAGCGCCGGCAAGCTGATGCAGCAGCCGGTCGCCGGCAGCGCGCTGCAAACGGAGTAGCCTCGACATCGCGCTGCCATAAGCTTAGTTGGGGCCGTGCAGCTTGGATCAATGATTTGATCGACGACGACAGACCCCACGAGGAATGCGGCGTTTTCGGCGCCTGGAATGTCACCGACGCCGCCGCGATCACCGCGCTCGGCCTGCATGCCTTGCAGCATCGCGGCCAGGAGGCCACGGGGATCGTCACCCATGACGGCGTGCGGTTCCATTCCCACAAGGGCCTCGGCCTGGTTGGCGATAATTACGGCGACGCGAAGATCATGGCGAGCCTCGCCGGATCGCGCGCGATCGGCCATAACCGCTACGCCACCACCGGCGAAACCGTGCTGCGCAACGTCCAGCCGCTGTTCGCCGAATTCGAATTCGGCGGCTTCGCGGTTGGCCATAATGGCAACCTGACCAATGCCCACACCCTGCGCAAGGCGCTGACCCGCCGCGGCTGCTTGTTCCAGAGCACGATGGATTCGGAAGTGTTCGTCCATCTGATCGCGATCAGCTTGTATGCCAATGTGATCGACCGGCTGATTGATGCCATCAAGCAGGTGGTTGGGGCCTATTCGCTGGTGGCGCTGACCAATGAACAATTGATCGGCGTGCGCGACCCGCTGGGCGTCCGGCCGCTGATTCTGGGCCGACTGCATGGCGCGGACGGCAATGCCGGCTGGGTGTTGGCTTCCGAAACCTGCGCTTTGGACATCGTCGGCGCGGATTTCGTGCGCGATGTCGATCCCGGCGAGATTGTGGTGATCGATGCCGGCGGCGTGCGGAGCGTCAAGCCGTTCCGGGCCGAGCCGCCGCGCTCCTGCGTGTTCGAATACATCTATTTCGCCCGGCCCGATTCGGTGATGAACGGCACCAGCGTCTACGCGGCGCGAAAATTGATCGGCGGCCAGTTGGCCCGGGAATCGCCCGTGGAGGCGGACGTGGTGGTGCCGGTCCCTGATTCGGGCGTGCCCGCGGCCATGGGGTTTTCCGAAGCGAGCGGCATCGCTTTCGAGCTCGGCATCATCCGCAACCATTATGTCGGCCGCACCTTCATCGAGCCGACCGATCAGATCCGCCATCTCGGCGTGCGGCTGAAACATTCCGCCAACCGCGCGATCCTGTCCGGCAAGCGTGTCGTGCTCGTTGATGATTCGATCGTGCGCGGCACCACCAGCCAGAAGATCGTGGAAATGGTGCGCGCGGCCGGCGCGGCGGAGGTGCATATGCGCATCGCCGGGCCGCCCACCACGCATTCCTGTTTCTACGGCATCGACACGCCGGAGCGGGGCAAGCTGCTGGCCGCTCGCAATGACGTTCAGGAAATGGCGCGGCTGATCGGCGTTGACAGCCTGGCGTTCATTTCGATTGACGGTCTGTACCGCGCCTTGGGGGAGCCGGGCCGTGATCCCGCCGCCCCGGCCTTCTGCGACGCCTGCTTCACCGGCGACTACCCGATCGCGTTGACCGACCACATCGAACCGCGCGACCCGCAGCTCAGCCTGCTCGCTGAACTCAGTTAGGCAGTCGTCGATGGTCAGTACTTCCTCATGCCGGCGAAGGCCGGCATCCACGGCTTAACCGGGTCCGTGGTCTATCTCTGGGTCGCCGTCGGCGGCGCGATCGGTAGCGTGGCGCGATTCTGGTTGGCGAATGCCATGGCGGTGGCAACCGGCGCGGCATTCCCCTGGGGCACGCTGCTGATCAACGTCATCGGCTCGTTCGTCATCAGTTTTTTTGGGATGTTGACCGGGGCGGCGCCGCGTTTCGCGGTGCCTTATGAGGCGCGGGTGTTCGTCACGGTCGGGCTGTGCGGGGGGTTCACCACCTTTTCCTCGTTCAGCCTGCAGACGGTTGACTTGCTGCGCAGCGGGCAGCCGGGCCGCGCCGGCCTGTATGTCGCCGCCTCGGTGATTTTGTGCCTGGCCGCCTGCGCTTTGGGCTTTTTTGCCGCCACTGCCATAACAAGCAGCATTGCGAGACCGAGCTAGGGCGCTGTCCAAAGGGCGATGACGCTCGAATCGTCTCGAAAAAGCCAGTCTTTCTCACAAAAGTGGTTAAATGACGTACAACCATGGTTTTGTGTCTTTTCCGCAACATGGATTGTGCAAAGCGACGAAGCGGCCGGTTTCGGCTGGCTTGATCGCGCCCTTGGCATGTAGATTGCCAATTCGTTACCGTTAAGTGGCGCGTCAGCAGATGTTCTGGGGCATTTTATGTCGCGCCATACCACCAATGAGGCAATACTTCGCAACTACTGCGCAATTAGGAGGCAGAATGATTAATATGCGTCGTCAATTTCTGGGGCTGGGCTTCGTGGCCGCATCCTCTCTTCTGGCCCTCCACGCGGCCAATGCCATGAGCGGCCCGACCTCGATCCAGCTGGACGGCGGCCCGCTCGGCCCCTTGCAGCTCAGCGGCGGCGTCGATGGCTATGGCTACTACCTGTCCCAGACCAACTCCAATGGCTACGCGCCTGGCGTCAAGTCGAACGGCGCGGAAGTCGCGAACGCCTTGATCGAGTTGCAGAAGACCGACGGTCAGCTGCAGTTCACCATCGAGATCGGTTCGAACGGTGGGGCCACCACGCTTGGCTATGGTCCAGGCCAAACTTCCATCACCACTTTCACAACCGGGCCTCTCTATGCCGGCTATATCACGATCGCGCCGACCGGCTCGCCGTTCACCTTCTCCGCCGGCCAGATCGGCTCATTGGAAGGCTGGGAATCCGGCATCGACTGGAACAACGCGGTGCAGCTGACCACCGCGATCTTTGAAGTCCAGAACAGCCAGAGCCGCGGCGTGTCCGCCAACTATACCAGCGGCCCGGTCAACGCGACCGTGACCTTTGGCGACGGCTATGACAGCGGCGTGTTCAACTTCCTGCAGTTCCTGGTCACCTACACGATCAACCCGACCAACGCCGCCAGCATCTACGGCGCCGCCAATCTCGGCCGCACCGGTTTGAACACCTATGCCTATGGCGGCGGCAACACCGCCGGCTATGGTGCGGAATATGTGAACTCGGACATGATCGGCGGGTTCTACAGCTACACGATGGGCAATCTGAGCCTGGTGCCGGAAGTGCAGTACCAGTACGCCAAGGAAGACGCCGCGATCGGCATTTCCAAGGGCACGTATAACGCCGCCGCGGCGCTGTTCGGTGATTACAGCCTGAGCTCCACCTCGCCGTATTCGGTCGGCGCCTGGATCGAGGGCTTCACCTCGCACACCTCTGCCGCCGACGAGACCGCCTGGTTCGTCGGCCCGGATGCCACCGGCATCGGCGCCGCGGTGGCGCCGACCTGGCAGTACAAGGACCTGTTTGCGCGTGCCAATGCCGGGTATATCTACCTGACCCGCAACAAGGGCACCGACAACACGTCTTACGGCTATGGCAATAACGGCACTGGCCGCGGCGATTTCGTGGGCACGCTGGAAGCCGGCCTGCTGTTCTGATCTTGACTGACTGACTGAGAAGAGGCCGGGCCTTCGGGTCCGGCCTTTTTCATTTCCGCCGGGCGATCAGCGCGGTGGTCGCCACCACTTCCGTGAAATGCCCCGTTGGCGCCAGCCTTGCGCCCAATGCGCGGATATCGGCTTCCAGTGCCGCGGCGCGGTCCCCGAGCCGGCTGCGCGATGTCGTCGACATCGAAAACGCACGGTCGACAAGCATATCCACGGTCGCCGCCCGCCGCTCGATCACGGAAATCTCCTCCAGCAAGGAAAAGACCGAGTCCAGCAGCAGGCTGGCATGGGGCACCCAGCCCGCCGCGCGCGGCCCGCGATAATCGCCGGCTGGCGCGTAAGCGTCGAGCAGCGCCCGGAATTCTTGCCGCATGGCGTTTTCCGGCAGGTCCGGATGGCTGTCCTTGAACAAGGCCACGGCCCCGCCTGGCTCGACGATTTCGTCCAGCCGCCGCAACGTATCGACCCGGTCCATCCAGTGGAATGAGCGGCCCATGACCACCAGCCGGAATTTTCCGATGTCCGGGCCGAGATCGTACGAGCTGCCTTCCAGCCAGCTTGCGTTGGGCGGGGCGTTTTGCCGCGCGAGCCGCAGCATCTCCGGCTCAGGGTCGATCCCCAGCACCGCCGAGCAGAACGGCGCGAACGCCGCCGCCAATTGTCCCGGCCCGCAGCCGAGATCGAGCACGCGGTGGGCGGCGCCGAGGCTGCACAGTTCCACCACGCGGGCGATCAGCCGCGGCGCGTAGGCCGGCCGGCCGGCGAGATAATGCGCCGCCGCGGTCTGGAACCGCCGCGGTTCGAACGGCAGCGGCTCGATGCTCACGCGTGGCTCATTCAAAGAACCGGTTGGCGGGGCGGGGCAGGCCGAGATGCTCGCGCAAGGTCGTTCCTTCATATTCGGTCCGGAACATGCCGCGACGTTGCAGCTCCGGGACCACCTGGTCGACGAATTCGTCCAGCCCGGCGGGCACGGTCGGGAACATCACATTGAAGCCGTCGCAGGCTTCGGTCTCCAGCCATTCCTGCATCTGATCGGCGATCCGCGCCGGCGTGCCGACGAACGCGGCGCCGGCATAGCCCCCGACATACTGGGCCAGTTGCCGCACCGTGAAGTTTTTGCGGCGCGCCAGATCGATCACCCGCTCGCGCGCGCTTTTCGAGGCGTTGGTGTCCGGAATGTCCGGCAGCGGCGCGTCCAGCTCGAATTTTGACGCGTCATGTCCCAGCATGATGGAGAGCGAGGCGAGGCCGCTATCCGGATGCACCAGGCTGTCGAGCAGCGCCTTCTTGTCCTGCGCCGCCTGGTCGGTCTCACCCGTGATGACCAGCGCGCCGGGCAGGATTTTCAGATGCGCCGGGTCGCGCCCCACCGCCGGCATCCGCCGCTTCACGTCGGCGTAGAAGGCGCGCGCCGGTTCGATCGCGCCGCCGGCGGCGAACACCACCTCCGCGGTCTCGGCCGCCAGCTGCCGCCCGGCCTCGGAGGCGCCGGCCTGCACGATCACCGGCCAGCCCTGCACCGGCCGCGCCACGTTCAGCGGCCCGCGCACCTTGAAATATTTGCCCTTGTGGTCGAGCACGTGCATTTTTTCCGGCTCGAAGAACACCCCGCTCTCCACATCGCGGATGAATGCGTCATCGGCGAAACTGTCCCACAGCCCGGTGACGACATCGTAGAATTCGCGCGCGCGGGCGTAGCGCTCGCCGTGTTCCATGTGCTCGTCCAGGCCGAAATTCAGCGCCGAATCCGGGTTCGAGGTGGTGACGACGTTCCAGCCCGCCCGGCCGCCGCTCAGATGGTCGAGCGAAGCGAATCGCCGCGCCACCAGATAGGGTGTCTCGAAGGTCGTGGAGCCGGTCGCGATCAGGCCGAGCCGCTCGGTGACGGCGGCGAGCGCCGGGAGCAAAATCATCGGATCGAACGAGGTGACGGTGCCGCTGCGCTTCAGCGCCGCGGTCGGCATGTTCAGCACGGCCAGATGGTCGGCCATGAAAAACGCGTCGAACTTGCCGCGCTCGAGCGTTTGCGCAAACCGCTTGAGGTGCGAAAAGTTGAAGTTGGCGTCAGGGAACGCGCCGGGATAGCGCCACCAGGCGGTGTGGATGCTGACCGGCCGCATGAACGCGCCCAGATGCAATTGCCGCTTTGCCATTCACGACTCCTTCTGACGAGCGCCGGATGCTGACTGATGACCGGTCGGTAGGGAAATGATGGCGCGCAGGCCGGGATGGTTGTCGGTCAGCCGCAGCGTGCCGTAATGCAGTTGCGCGACCGCCGCGACCAGCGCGAGGCCCAGCCCGGAACCGGACGTCGTGCGGGCCGATTCGGCGCGGAAGAACCGCTCGGTCGCCCGTTCTCGGTCCACCTCCGCGATTCCTGGCCCGCGATCGGCGACGGAAATTTCGATCGCCGACTCGTCGATCCGCGCGGCCAGCGAAATCACCGCGTTCGGCGGCGAGAATTTCAGGGCATTATCGAGCAGGTTGGCGATCGCCTGCTGGATCAACTCACGGTCACCCAACAGCGGCAGCGAGTCCGGGATTAATGTTTCCAGGACCAGGCCGCGCTCCTCCGCCACGGCGCGGTATAATTCGTCGATGTCGTGGATCAGCGGGGCGAGGTCGATCCGCGCGAAGGCGGCGCGGCGCGAGCCGGCTTCGATTTCCGCGATCCGCAGCAGCGCCTCGAACACGCCGACGATGCCGTCAAGATCCTGCGTCGCCCGTTCGATCGCGGAACGCAGATCATCCTCGGAC
>Ga0116230_10005023_pt1 | contig 12960 bp, 13 predicted proteins | sample S1TSphfallax_3_FD_88678 | JGI IMG/M metagenome (GOLD analysis project Ga0116230, IMG submission 88678) | Host-associated microbial communities from peat moss isolated from Minnesota, USA - S1T2_Fd - Sphagnum fallax MG | ecosystem: Host-associated > Plants > Peat moss > Unclassified | place...
GCCGACCGAGAAGCGGGCCGCGCTAACCGCCCGCGGGGGCGAGTTTGGCATCGAGCAGCGCCGTCAACGTTTCCCAATGCCGTTCGGCCATCGCTTCGTCATACACGGGGATGTCGCGAAAGACCCAGCCGTGATGCGCCGGATACGTTTCTACGATGTGATCGACGCCCGCCTCGGAAAGCGCGGACTCCAGCTTCGCTTTCATCTCATCGGGGAACGCCGAATCCTCAACCGCCCCGGCAACGTAGACGCGCGCCTTCATCTTCGGCGCGAGCAGATGGGGGCTATTCGGTTCGTCCGTCGCGAGCCGCCCGCCGTGATACGAGGCGCTCGCTGCGATCTCATCGGGATACGTCCCGGCCGCGGTCAGCGACATGAACCCGCCCATGCAATAGCCGGTCGTGCCGATCGGCCCCGGCTTCACGTCGGGTTGTGCTTTGATGTAATCGAGAAAGGCGCGCGTGTCGGACATGATCGCCTCGGGGGTCGCGGGCCCCATGTACTTTTCAAAGAGTTCTTTGCGTTTCTCGGGATCGGAGAAGACGGTAGCCGGATCCATCGGTTCGTACGGTCCCGAGCGATAGAAGAGATCGGGCAACACGACGAAGTAGCCGTGGCTCGCGAGCCGTTCGCCGAGTTCGAGCATCGCCGGCCGGATTGCGAGCGCATCCATGTAGACGAGTACGGCGGGCCAAGGTCCGCTGCCGTGCGGTTTGAAGACGAAGGTGCGACAGGTTCCGTCGCGGGTGACGATTTCGGTCTGCATGCGGCTGCGCTTCGCGCAGGCACGCGCGCTTCCCGCGACGCGAGCGTCAGTTCGGCCAGTACACGAAGCCCGGATAGCCGGATTCGCCGGTGGCAAGCGTTCCGGCGATGACGAGCGTGCCGGACCGGCCAAGGGCCGTGAACATGGGGTCGCTCGTGTTGAGCAGCGACGAGATCGCAACGGCCGGATCGGTGAGCGTCCCGGTGTGCGGATCGAACGCGACGATGCGATACGTGCTCGTCGTCGTGTTCTCGAGCGCGAGGTACAGCCGGTCATCGTTGGCAACGGTCGCGCTGCCGGGCACGTAGGAATCGCTCGCCGATGCGAACGTGTACACGAGCTGCGGGTTGCCCCCGGAGACTTGATAGATCAACACGGGTGAGGTGCCGACCGTGATCGCAAAGGCGATGTCGATGTTGGCCGCGACGTACGATGCCGTGTACGTGCCGCTCGCGGGCGTAATCGGGATCGTGGTGTGCGTCTGTCCGAAACTCGCGAGCGGTTGTGAATCGATCCCGGTCGTGTTGTTGCAGCCGACATAGAGCACGTCGCCCGGACCGACGGCCACGCTGTGCGGAAAACTCGACCCTGAGCTACCGCAGTTCGGTACCCCCCCGCCGGCCTGGTTCAGCGTCACGGAGTCGATCGAGCGTAACCCGTTGGTGGAACTATTGTTGGAGTTGACTGCGTAGAGCGTCGTGCTTCCCACCCGCGGATCCGGCGTGATCGCGGTAACGTCGGAATTGGTGGGGGCCGTTGCGCTCGTCTGCGCGCACCCGCCGGTGGTCGTGTATTGAAGCAGCGTTGCAAACCCGGCTTCAGCACCGAGCAGATACGCGCCGTTCTGCGAGAGTGCGATCGCCGGGAACGGCGCGCCGTCGTAGTTATAGCACCCGGACCACACCGCGCTCGTGCTATAGGAGCCGACCTCCAATGTGTTGGGACTGGTGCCGATCGCGACCGGCGAGCCGGCGGCGTCGCTCCCGGCGACGGAGATAACCGTGCCTTGCGCGGCGACGGCCGTCGTCGAGTACGCGGCGAGTGCCCCGCTCGTCGACTGGCCGGTGCGTCGCGCCGAAAACGATGCAGACGCCGATCCGAGCGTGACATCATAGAGGCTCCCGAGCGTCGCATTGCCGTTCGGGCAAAAATAGAGCGTCGACGTCAGCGTCCAGCCGGGGAACGACGTCGCCGTCGTGCCGCACGACGCCGATGTGGAGAACGATCCGGTCGACGTCGTCTGCGGCGTGAGCACGAGCGTGAGCGGCGTGCCGGCGGCATTTTCGAAACTGCCCTCGCCGCTGATCGTGTCGGCGTCGGCGTCCGTAAATGACAGGGTCACCGGGACCGCCGCAGTCGAATCGGGCGTCGCGCCCGGGAACGACACGGTGAGGCCGGTCGGCACGGGATTGAGGACGATCGCATTCGCGATCGAAGCGCTGCCTTCGATCACCGTCACCGTCACCCCGGTCGCCACGGAGAGCACGTTGCTATAGCTGTCTTCGAGTTTCACCGTGAGCGTATCGGTGCCGATGGGTGCGGGGACCGGGACGCTGCACACGCGTCCCGAGGTCTCGGTTTGACAGTAGGAGGAAAGCGCGATCGCGGGCGTGGTGATCGTGTCGTTTTGGGTGTTGGTCGCGGTGACGCTAAGGATCTCGCTCCCCGGCGAGATGTACGCCGGTTTCTTGCGGTGCACGGTGGCGGCCGGGACGCGCAGCGGGATCGTGAAGGTGAGCGTCGTCGTTCCGGTTTGGCTCGCGGACGCCTCATGCAGGGCGGGGGCGGTGGTCTGGCCGTGCCCACCGGCAGAGCAGGCGCTTGTGCAGGCTAGCGCAAGCGCCGCCAGGATACGAAATCCGGGCCACGTCATGCCTGCCCGAGTTCGCGCGTCCGGGCTGACACCCTCGCGTCCCGGATCGTTTTATGCCGTTCGTGAAGGCTGTATCTGAACGGGCCGTTTTGGCCGGCGGCTGTTTCTGGGGCGTCCAGGAACTGGTCCGCAAACTCCCCGGCGTGCTCTCAACCCGCGTCGGCTACACGGGTGGCGACGTCCCGAACGCGACCTATCGTAACCACGGCACGCACGCCGAAGCGCTCGAAATCATTTTCGATCCGAGCCGCATCACGTATCGCGAGCTGCTCGAATTCTTCTTCCAGATCCACGACCCGTCGACGCTCAACCGTCAGGGCAACGACCGGGGCCTCAGCTACCGATCGGCGATCTATTACACGTCGGACGAGCAGAAGCGTATCGCGGAAGATACGATTGCCGACGTCGATGCCTCGGGGATTTGGCCAGGCAAGGTCGTGACGGAAGTTGCGCCCGCCTCAGCCTTTTGGGAAGCTGAGCCTGAACATCAAGACTACCTGCAGCGGATTCCGAACGGCTATACGTGCCACTTCGTGCGGCCGAATTGGAGGTTACCGAAGCGCGTGAGCGCGCAGTCGCGTTAGACGTACCCGAGCAACTCCAGAATCTCGGACTTCGGCGCGAGCGGAAACGCGGCAGCGCGGCTCCGCTCGCAGCGGGTGCACCGTGAAGCGAGGTCCGTGCTGTACGTCTGTGGTGCGAGCGCGGGGCGGAGCGGCGGGATCGCGATGCGGCCGATTTCGGCGAGCGCTTTCGCGTCGTGCCAATGCTTGGGATCGACCGGGCTTGCCGGCGTGGACTTGCGGATGAGGCGAAGCTTGGCTTCGAGGATGCTGCGCGTGCTCAAGATCAAGAGGCCGGTACGGCCGATCGCAAGACGTGTCGCGTGTTCGATCGCGCCTTCCGTATCCGGAAAGAGATCGATGCGCAGTCGCGTGCGCGGATCGACGAGTTGGACGAGCGCCTTTCCATCGGGTCCGGGCACGTGAAAGTGTGAAACGAGAAACTCGCTCGTTACGGCCGGATCGAGTGCGTCGAGCCGGCCGACGACGAGATCGAGATCGCCGATGTGCTCGCGTGAGGGCGTGCGCTTTGCGAGGATGAAATGGTATTCGACGGCGATCCCGCCGGTCAGCGCGAACGGGGTCGCCTTTAGGTACGGGACGAGACGTGCGAGCGTTTCATCGAGTCGGAAGAGATCGTCACCCTTCATGCTGGGGGCGCTTTCCGTCGCAGGGAACGCGATCCCCGCGAACGGACGTCCAACGGCTGCCATGACAACGCTCGAACACCTCCGCGAACGCGGAACCGAACGCACCTCGCTCACGACGCCGGATGGCGTGTTCGCGGGTTACCTCAACCAGCAGTTCCTGACCGACGGCGTGGCGTACGCGCTGCTCGGCGAGACGCCGGACACGGCGCCCGACGAGGCGATCGTCGTGCCGCTCGACGACATCTCGGCGGTGACGGCGGCGTAAGCGCCCGGTCTCAATCCCGCTCGAAGCGGTCGTGGCGGACGAGGACCTTCTTGCCACGGATCGATGCGCCGCGGAGCGCGGCGATCACGCGGTCGACGCTCTCCGCCGGGACGCCGACAAGTGAGAATTTGTCGCCGATTTGGATCGGGCCGATCTCGCGCGACGTGAGACCCGCTTCGTTCGCGATCGCGCCGACCAAGTCGGCCGGCCGGATTCCGGCCAGCCGTCCGAGCCCGATGTAAATCCGCCCGACGTTCGCCGGACGTGCGCCGCGCGGCGGCGTGCCCGATGGTGCGCTCTCGCGTGCCACGAACGGGCGCGGCGCCGGCGGCGGCGCGACGACCGCGATCTCGCGTTCGTCCCGTTCGCCGTCGCGATCGTCGGCGAGTTTGACAGCGGCTGCGGCGAGGTCGAGGATGTCGTGTTCCTCTGCCAGCGACTCGACGATCACGCGATAGGTGTCGAGGCCGCCCGATGCGAGCACTTCTTCGAGCGCGCTGCGCGTGAGCTCGAGCCGGTGTGCGCGCAGATCGTGCACGGTCGGCACCGATTCGATCGGGATCTTCCGTTTGGTGAGCTGCTGGATGTTGCGCAGCATGCGATGCTCGCGTGGCTCCGCGAGCGTAATCGCGACGCCTTCGCGCCCGGCGCGGCCGGTGCGGCCGACCCGGTGCGTGTACGCATCCGTCGACGCCGGAACGTCGAAGTTCACGACGTGCGAGAGGTTCTCGATGTCGAGCCCGCGTGCGGCGACGTCGGTTGCGACGAGAATCTCCGCGACGCCGTCGCGGAAACGGCGCATCACGCGATCGCGCTGCTCTTGCGAGAGCCCGCCGTGGAGCGCTTCGGCGCGATATCCGCGTGCGCCGAGCGTCTCGGTGAGTTCGTCGACTTCGGTGCGCGTACGGCAGAAGACGATCGTGGAGGTCGGGTCTTCCATGTCGAGTACGCGCGCGAGCGCGGCGACTTTATCGCGGCGTTGCACGATGTAGGCGACTTCACGCACCTTCGGCGCTTCGCCCGCGACCGGCACTTCGCGCGCGATCGTCACGCGCACCGGTTCGCGCAGATGCCGCTTCGCGATCGCGAGAATCCGCGGCGCCATCGTCGCGGAGAAGAGCGCCGTTTGGCGATCGGCGGGGGTCGCGGCGAGAATCGCTTCGAGATCCTCGGCGAAGCCCATGTCGAGCATTTCGTCGGCTTCGTCGAGCACGACGGTTTGCGCCGTGGCGAGATCGAGCGTGCCGCGCCGGATGTGATCGAGCGCGCGGCCCGGCGTCGCGACGACGACGTCGACACCGCGCGAGAGCGCGCGCAACTGTTGCTGCATCGATTGCCCGCCGTAGATCGGCAGGACGCGCGTACCGAGTTTACGGCCGTACTTATGGACGGCCTCCGCGACTTGCATCGCGAGCTCGCGCGTCGGGACGAGGATCAGCCCGCGGACGTGCGAGGCCTCGTCGGGGGACGAGCCGATGCGTTGCAAGAGGGGCAGCGCGAATGCCGCCGTCTTGCCCGTGCCGGTCGCGGCCTGCCCGAGCACGTCGCGCCCGGCGAGCAGCGGCGGGATCGCCTCGCGCTGGATTGCGGTTGCTTCCTCATAACCGAGCGCGGCTACGGACTCCAGGAGTTCCGGCCCGAGGCCCAGGTTGGCGAAGCCGGCCGCGCCGTCCGCCGGTCGTTCTTCGTCGATCGTCGTTTGCATAGGAGCGTCTATGGTGCCGCTTTTCCGCGCGCTTGTCCATGCCATTCGTGACCCCCGGTGGCGGGAATCGGCGACCTCCCGTTCGGAGTTAGACGATCATGAGCTTCCGGCGAGTCTCGATTCGTTGCTTGTTCACTGCGCTCGCGCTCGCGCTCAGCCTGACGGCTGGGAGCACGGCCACCGACGCGCCTACGGCGCCGTTTGCCGCCCCGGCGAGCGTCGGACCGGATGCAAGCGCTCGCATCGAGGCGACCGTCGAGCGGATCGTCGACGGCCGCCCGATGACGCTCCCGGCGGCGATGGTTCCGGCGCTTGCGCCCGGCGACGTCGTCAGCGTGCGATTCTCCGACTATATGCGCCCGCCGGCCGAGGCGAATTATCATGTGAACGTCGCCTTCATCACCGAGATCGCTCCGCAGCACTGGCTGTTGCCCCGCAGCAGCCCGGCCGACCGGTTGTTCTCGAATGATGGCCGGCAACCGGCGCCGGCATCGACGCTGCGTTTCGTCTACGGCGGGGAAGGCCGCCGCGGGATTCCGATTTTCTTCATCGTCCCCGAGGATAGGAAGACGCGCGGCATGGACGGCGTGCGCGATTACGTCGAAGCGCATCCGTCGGACTTCACGCAGATGTCGGAATCGGCCGACGATGCGGCCGCGAAGTACGTCTGGTTCTCGGACTTTCTGAATTCGCTTTCGCAGGGTGCGATCGATCCCGTTGCCGCGCAATCACGCGTTGAAACGATCGCGGCCTCGCTCGGTGCCTCGCCGTCTGCCGTACAAGCCTGCTATACCGCGGGCGGGACGCAGGGGCAGATCGCCAACTGCGTGCAATCCACGCTCACCTCGGTTCAGTATCAAACGAACATCGAAGCGCCGACCGCAGCGGAATTCTTCGGCGGTGTCGCGGGTGCCGCGAGCCCGGTGCAGATGGCGTTCTATCTCCAGCCGTTGCTCACGATGTGGCACATCTTCGCAAGCGCCGGTCACCAGGAATATGAGTATCTGCCCGCCGTGCTCGAGATGGCAAGCGGAACGGGCGGGAGCTCCACAAGCGAAGTGCTGCGCGGCGCCAAAGTGCCGACGTTACGCCCGCCGGCGGCTCGTTCGAGTGTGCTTTTCTTCACGATCGGCGACGCGCAAGCGCTGGCGGCGCCGCCCGCCGTGACGACCGATGCGAGTTCGGCCGTCTGCGCGCGGACCGATCGCGTCGCGTTACCGATCCAACTCGATCGCACATCGCCGTACGTTCACGACGCCGCGGTTGCGGTCGAACCGGACCGTGGCGCACCGTTCACGATCCCGCTCGATGCGGCGACGCTCGGCGCGCCGGTGGTGGATGCGGCGCGCCTCGATCCGTCCGGAACGGGTGAGACGATCCGGCTGACGGGCCGGTTCGGTTTCGATCCGCTCGGCCAGGAACATACGGCCTACGCGCGGATCGCGGTGCCCAGCCGCGGGACGTGGTCGGTCGCGCCGGCGCCGCACCGGCCGGCGGTGGCGGGCGGCTCGCTCGATCTCATCGCCACATCGAGTCAGGCACCGTGCCTCTCGAGCGCCGACATGCAACTCGGCGGAGCGGCACCGATTCCGCTCACCGTCAAACATCTCGACGATCGCCGGATCGAGCTGCAAGCATCGCTCGAATCGATGCCGCCCGGCGATGCAACGCTGCATTTTTATCAAGACGATCCGGTGCATCACGCGCTCATCGAAGACGCTGCACCGCTTGCGATCGCCTCCGGTCCCGCGCACGTGGCCGCCGATTCGCATCCCGCGTTGGGACTCGGCGATGCGTTCGTGGCGCTGACCGGGAGCGGCTTCGAACGCGTCGGCGCCCTGCGCATCGACGGCACGACGTACGCGAAAGCGGCGACGTCGGATTCCGCCTACGCGTGCTTTACCGGGCCGCGGATCGCCGGGCTCCAAGCCGGACAAAGCATCTCGGCGCAGTTGCTCGGCACGAACGGTTCCCCGGGCGAGGTGTTCACGCTGGCGGTCGATCCGCCGCGACCCGCGATCGCTGCGCTGCGCGCCGTGCCGGATGCGGCCACGCATCTCTCGACGGATGCGCTGCGCCTGATGCTGGCCTTAGGCGACGCGGTCCCGCCGCATGCGACCGTCCGGCTCCGGCATGCGATGGACGTGCAAGCGCCGTGCGACGCCGTCGAGTCCGGAACCGGCGCAGACCTCCCTGCGGACGATCTGCATCAAGTCGGAGATGCGTCGCTCGAGGTGATCGTGCGCGCCGGTGCGGCGCTCGGCGATCGCGCGTTCGGACGGCTCCAGGTGCAACTCGTCGATGACGATACGAAGCGGGCGAGCCGGTGGGCCGACGTGCCCGGAACGTTCGTGCGCGCGCCCGCCGTCACGCGGATCGAATGTCCCGCGGCGCCGGATGCGCCATGCACGCTGATCGGCACCGGCCTCACGTCGATCGACGGCATCGGTGACGGCAGCAGTCCGTACGTCGCGCCGGACTTCAATTGCACGAGCTCGGAGAAGGGTCTCGCGTGCGTGCGCGTCCCGCATCTCGCGCACTACTCCGTCCGCCTCGGCGATGGAGCGACGATCGAACCGCTTCCGGACGCTCTCCTCACCGGCGTTCGCCCAGCCCCCTCGCCGCACCCGAGCTCGGAGTAGGCCCGAGGGTTCACCCCCGGTAACGTCGTAGCGACGGCGCGGTTCCTTGCTGCGTTTTGCGGAAAGTGTTTTTCGTCATGAAGTCGCTCCTTCTCGCCTCGGTCGTGGCCACGGCGGCCGCCTTTGCCCTCGCTCCGGCCGCCCAGGCCGACGACACCATCGCCGCCGGCGTTCACGCCGGCACGCTCGGCTACGGAATCTCCGTTGAGAAACCGCTCAACCGGTTCTTCGGCGTTCGCGTGCAGAATGGAATCGCGTCCTACTCGTCGAGCGGCTCGTCGAGCACGTTCACCTATACGGGAACGCTGCACTATTCGAATTACGCGGTGTTGGTCGATTTCCACCCGCTCGGCGGCGCGTTCCGGGTCACCGCCGGCGGTGTGCTCAGCGGCAACGATCATCTCGCGGCGACCGGCACGCCCAACGGAAACGGCACGTATACGATCAACGGCGACACCTACACGGCCGCGCAGGTCGGGCAGCTTAATGGAGAAGTGAAGTTCGGCGGCGCGGCGCCGTATCTCGGGATCGGGTCGAGCGGGCGCGGTCCCATCTCGTTCGTCTCCGACGTGGGCATCGCGTTCCGTTCGGTGAACTCGACCCTGACCGCGACCGGCCTCGCCGTTGGAACGCCGACCTTCGACAGCGACCTTGCGGCGGCACAAGCCAAACTTCAGCACGACGTGAGTTTCCTCAAGACGTATCCGGTCGTCGACATCGGCTTGCGGATCAAGATCTAGGGCGGCGAGTTACGGGCGCGTCGCTGCCCGAAAACGGAACCGGTCCGCAACCCAGCGAAAGGCTGCTTCCTCGGGAAAGGGGGCAAGATGGATGCGGAAGACCGGTTATATCGCGGTCGCTCTTGTCGTGCTCGCCATCGTGTACGTGGGTTCGACGTACAACGCGCTCGTGAACCTGGGGCAAGCCGTCGACGCGCAGTGGGCCCAAGTGCAGAACGTGTACCAGCGCCGCGCGGACCTGATCCCGAATCTCGTCGCGACCGTCCAGGGCGCCGCGAACTTCGAAAAGAGCACGTATCTTGCCGTGACGCAAGCGCGCTCCGCGGTCGGCCAACTGCCGGCCTCGACGGTGCAGGGCGCAACGACCGATCCGAAAGCGTTCAGCCAATACGCACAGGCGCAAGATCAACTCACCTCCGCGGTCTCACGCCTCATGGTCACGGTCGAGAACTATCCCGATCTCAAGGCAACCGCAAACTTCCAGACGCTGCAATCGCAGATCGAAGGCGCGGAGAACCGAATATCCGTCGAGCGTATGCGCTACAACGACGCCGCGCGCGCGTTCAACACGCGCCGCGATTCCGCGCCTGCGGTGTTCATCGTCGGCTTTTTCGGATCGGCGTTTGCCGAAAAAACCTACTTCCAGGCGACGCCCGAAGCGCAGACGGTGCCGACGGTGAAGTTCTCGCCGTGACGAGGGGCGAGAACAAGCGGATCGTCGCAGCCCTCAAACGCGCGCGAGCGGGGACGTCGTCGAGGATCGCGGTCCGCATCGTCGCCGACAAGACGGTCGACGCATTCGAGCATGCGAAGGCCGAGTTCGTCGCACGTGAATTGCATACGCACCCCGGCGCGAACGCGGCGCTTATCCTGGTCGCGCCGCAAGCGCGCACGTTTGCGGTGATCGGCGATACGGCCTTACACGAACGCGTCGGCCAGGCGTTCTGGGACGACCTCGTGGCGCAGATGGCCGGCGTCTTCAAGACGGCCGGCCCGGCGGAGGCCATCGTGCTCGGCATCGATCATCTCGGGGCGGTGATGCGCACCCATTTCGCCGCACCCGCGCCTTGATCGTCTCGGTCCCCATTCCGCCGCCGCCGGCGTATTTCATCACCGACACGGCGCACGTGATCTCTGCGGCGACACAACAAAACGTCGAAGCCGAGCTCGAAGCGTTCGAGCGGAAGACGACCGATCAAGTCGTTGTCTGGATCGGCGACTCGACCGGCGACACGCCGCTCGAGACGTGGACGGTCGATGCGGCGCAAAAGTGGCGCGTCGGCCAGCGCGGGAAAGATAACGGCGTCGTGCTGTTTCTCTTCATGAAAGACCGGCGCGTACGGATCGAAGTGGGCTACGGTCTCGAAGATACGCTCACCGACGCAACGTCGGCAGAAATCGAACGCGATACGATCGAGCCTGCGATGCGCGGCGGCCACCCTGATGACGCGGTAACCGGCGGCGTCGCGGCGATTTTGCATGCAATCGATGCGGGTCCACCGCCGCCCGCGAAGCCGTCGTTCAGCGTTTTCGGAGCGATCGGCGCCGTTTTGATGTTCTTTCTCCGCGCGATCAACGCGGTGATCAATTTCTTCCTTCATCTGCTCGTTTTCTCCACGAGTCTCATTTTCTTAACGATCATCGCAGTGCCACTGCTTACCTTTGCGCTCGGGGTCATCGTGGTGTCTTACGACGATATCCGCAAGTTGCTCAAGATCGGCAAGAAACGATGATCGCAGCCACTCTGCTCGCGCTCGCGACGTTCGCGATTCCGCCACTTCCCAAGAGCTACGTTACCGATCCGGCGGGCGTGCTCAGTATAGCGAAGGCGAATCACCTCGAAGACCAGCTGCACAAATTCGAAGACGACACGGACGATTACGTGATCGTGTGGATCGGCACGTCGACGGGCGGCGTTCCGGTCGATACGTGGGCCGCCCAGGTGACGGCGGCGTGGAAAATCGGCCGCACGGATAACGACACGGGTGGTGCGGTGCTGTTCGTCTTTACCGATACGCACCGTGTGCAAATCGTCACCACCGGTGATGCGACGGATCTGACCGCCGCGCGCGCCGCGCAGATCGTCGATGGCACGATTCGCCCGGCGCTCACCGCAGGTCACGCGGACGCCGCGATTCAGTCCGGGATCGATGCGATGCTTCGCGACATCGATCCGCCCGATGACGCGCCCACGCCGAAAGCGAAGCCCTCCACCGCAGCGTTGCCCGCCGCGCAAGCGGTCGCTGCGGCGGCGGCGATCGTGCAAGCGACGCGCGCGACGCCGCCGTCACCACCCGAGGGCCCGCTCGCCGCGCTACGGGATCGTCCTGCGGAGACCACGGCGGCGCAACGTCCGACCGGCGAGGTTCCCATCCCGCCGGCGCCGGCGAATTTTGTGACCGATACCGCCGACGCCATCTCCGCGGCAACGCAAGAACGCCTGGAAAGCCAACTGCGAGCGTTCGCGCGCAAGACGACCGATCAAGTCATCGTCTGGATCGGCGACTCCACCGGCGATACACCGCTCGAAGAGTGGACGGTCAAGGCGGCACAAAAGTGGCGCGCCGGAGGGCGCGGGAAAGATAACGGCGCCGTCCTCTTCCTCTTCATAAAAGACCGGCGCGTACGCATCGAAGTGGGCTACGGTCTCGAAGCCACGCTCACCGACGCCACGTCGGCCCAGATCGAGCGCGATGTGATCGAGCCTGCGATGCGTAGCGGCAACACCAACGAAGCCGTAATCAACGGTGTGGCCGCTATTTTGCATGCGATCGATACGGATTCGGCGGCGGCGCCGCCGCCGCCAAAACCGTCGTTCAATATCTTCGGGGCAATCGGCGTCTTCTTCGCTTCGATCGCCCATTTTTTTGGTTCCATCTATCATTTTGTCTGGCTGCTATCGCATTGGGCGGAATTGGCGATTGGCGCCGTTGTCTTGATCATCATCGTCTTAGGGTTTTTCGGCGATATCTGGACGTGGATCCGGACGGGCAGCGCGAAAGATCTGGATGATGATTTCGGGCCGGCCAGTGCCACATACGGTGGCGGTGGCGGCTACGGTGGCGGCGGTGGTGGTGGCGGCGGCGGGGGATTCTCGGGCGGCGGCGGCAGTTTCGGCGGCGGCGGAGCGTCCGGGGGCTGGTAGACTCCCGGCGTCCAGTTGCTCGCGTAGCCCGCGCGCGCCGATGCGCCCGGAACCATCGTCGATGTGGCCGTGGGCGCCGGCTCGTTCAAGACGCTCGTCGCCGCGGTGAAGGCCGCCGGTCTCGCTGACACCCTTTCCGGGAAAGGTCCGTTCACCGTGTTCGCCCCGACCGATGCCGCCTTTGCGAAATTGCCCGCCGGCACCGTTGAATCGCTGCTCAAGCCGGAAAATAAGGACAAACTGAAGGCGATTTTGCTCTACCACGTCGTTAAAGGCGACGTGAAATCCGGCGATCTCAAGGACGGCGAAAGCGTCAAGACGCTCGATGGTCAGTCGCTGACGGTCGGGATCTCGGGCGGGGTCGTGAACGTGAACGGCGCCACCGTCGTCAAAGCCGATATTCCGGCTTCGAACGGCGTCATCCATGTCATCGATACGGTCCTGATTCCAAAGTAGGGGTTTTGTCGACTCGAAGCGTCATCTTACGGGCGGTGGAATCTGATACGCTCGAACGGCGTGAGGGTGAGGACGGCGCGGCCGACCTCATCCTCATGCGACGCATTGCCGACGGCGAACGCAACGCACTGGCCGAGTTGTACGCGCGCCACGGA
>Ga0116230_10005025_pt1 | contig 12960 bp, 7 predicted proteins | sample S1TSphfallax_3_FD_88678 | JGI IMG/M metagenome (GOLD analysis project Ga0116230, IMG submission 88678) | Host-associated microbial communities from peat moss isolated from Minnesota, USA - S1T2_Fd - Sphagnum fallax MG | ecosystem: Host-associated > Plants > Peat moss > Unclassified | place: USA...
CGCTTCATGATCCAGCACTACATCGATTGGGGTATCGATCCCAAACGGATATTTCAAGTAGGCAACGTCCAGCGCAATCGTGGCACGCAAATGATCGTGGACGAGGGACGCACCCGCCGTAATCGTTTCGGGTTTTTCGGCCAAATGGTCGACATGAAAGGCATTCACGTCATTCTGCGCGCGGTCGACATCCTGCGAAGCGCGGGCTTCACCGACTTCGTGGTGGAGATCAACGGCGACAATCTGCGCTACGCATCCGCGCCGTACCGCAAGGAAATCGAAGCGTTTCTCGATACCGAAGGTCAAAAGCCGGTGGCCGAACAAAACGTGATTTTCAATGGGTCTTACCAGGTCGATCAATTGGCGGGCCGCATGGCGCGCATCGACTGGTGCATCGTGCCGTCCATTTGGTGGGAGATCTTCTGCCTCGTGATATCGGAATCCTGGATGTTCGGCCGGCCCGTCATCGTCTCGAACGTCGGTGGTCCGCGCGAGCGCGTGCGCCACGAAACTGATGGCCTGCATTTCCAGGTTGGCGATCCGCAGTCGCTGGCCGATACCATGCGACGCGCGTGCACCGAGTCGGGGCTATGGGACAAGTTGTCCGCCGGTATTGCGCCACCCGCCAGCCGCGACGTCATGGTCAATGAGTACGTTGCCCTCTATGGACCGGAATCCCGGTTGCACGACGAGATCCGGAATCTCGCTTGACATGAAACAGGCCAACGACCCCTTGCGTGACTGGGAACTCGCTTCCACCGACTTTGAGGCCATCGCGATCGAAGGTCGTGTCGACAGTGTGACGCGCTGGGGCGCGACCGGATGGGCCCTGCTGCCGGACGCGCCCGATGTCTCGTTGCAGATCGAAGCCGTGCTCGATGGCAAAGTCATCGGCAGGGGGCTTGCCGATCGGCCCCGGGCCGATCTCGCACAACGCGGCAAGGGCCGCGGCCACTGCAGCTTTTCACTCATCTTCGATGAAGCCATCGAGGGCAACCATACCCCGACGTTGTACGCACTCGGACCGCACGGCAGAACCGTTCTGCCCGGCAGCATGTGGTCGAGCGTCGCCGGACACGTCGACCGTCTGACCCGCTTGAATGCCATGGGATGGGCCTGGATGCCGGCCGAACCGGAACGATCCCTGCGCGTCGAGGCGGTACTGGATGGCGTCGTGATCGGTCAAACCATTGCCGACGAAATGCGTGCTGACATTGCGGCGTCCGGTCGGGGCTCGGGACGCTATGGCTTCAACATCCATTTCGATGTAGCGATCAGCGACGGCAGACTTCCGCAGATCAGGGTGTTGGGGCCCGGCGACGCCACGATCTTGACGAGTCCCGAAAGCCTGGCGGCATTCGAAGGCGTTCTCGAGGGATTGACCCGCTGGGGCGCCACCGGCTGGGCGTGGATGCCGGAGTCGCCCTACGAATCCGTACACGTCGAAGCCGTCATTGATGGCACCGTCGTCGGACGCACCGTGGCCGACGAGCTGCGACCGGACTTGTTGCGGCGCGCCCAGGGAACCGGGCGATACGGGTTTACGCTGGCGTTTAGGACCGACTTGACCGGAGAGAAATTACCCACCATACGGGCGCTGGGCCCGCACGGTGGAACGATACTCCCCGGTGAAACATGGTCGAGTGTGTCGGGATTCGTCGATAACATCACCCGCTCGGGCGCCGTTGGTTGGGCGTGGATGCCGGGTCAGCCGCAACAGTCCATGCGCGTCGAAGCAGTGCTCGACAATCGGGTGTTGGGCAGCGCGATTGCAGATCAAATGCGGGAGGATATTGCCGCATCCGGACGCGGCACCGGCCGGTACGGTTTCAGCTTGAAATTCGACCAGCCGCTCACGCATGAGCGGCTGCCGGAGTTTCGCGTTCGCGTCGATGGCATCGTCTCCGTCCTGCCATCGGTCAGTATGACGGAGGATCCGACGAGGGCGGCGGCCCCGGTCGAAACCAAGCTGACCGCTCACGAAGCGAGCCTGCGTGCCGCCTTGAGCAATGAGCTGCAGGACAAGGAAACCGCGGCACAACTGCGGCGCTTGTCCAGTTTATGGGAAGTGCAATCCACCAGGACCTCCGAAGTCGCCTACGACATTGGTAGAGCGTTCCAGCAGATCGGCAGCTTCGAGGAAGCCGCCTCCTGGCATCAGGCTGCCATTGCCCTGGAACCGGTATTTCCGTGGGCCTACTTCGAAATGGCCGAGTTGGCCGAGAGAGCCGGACGGATCGAGGATTCCGCCAGCCACACCTTGAAATTTCTGGCTCTGGTCCACGCCAGCCCACAGACCGTTGCTCTGGATGAAAGGCATAAGACCACCCTGCTGCACCGCTGTCACAAGATCTTTGGCACCGACGTGGCATTGGCGCGCGAGACCTACAAATCGGCCTACCGGATCGGCGTGTCCGATTACCTGTCGGTATTACGCATCATCGAAGGCGCCTTGGATGCCGGTGAAGTCAACGACGCGCTGCGCTTGATGAAGGATCTCGAGACCCGCTTCAAGTTGGACTCCTATGGCTATCTGGCGTTGAGCCGGCTGATGGAGGCACGGAATCAACGCGACGCCGCGGTCGATGCGCTGGTCAAAGCCGGCGCGATTTTGCCCGACAATGTCTGGTTGCGCGCGCAGATTTGTTCCCGCCTGATCGAATTGGGGCGATACGCCGAGGCGGATGCCGCCATTGCCCTGTTCGCGAAAGATCCGCTGCTCGAGGTCGAGGCGGTTAGCCGCCGCTTGCCGGCGCTGCAATTCCGTCTGGCCGTGCGTCAAAAGAACGCCGAGGCGACCCTCGCCATCCTTTCGGACTACGACTTTCAGTGGGCCGATATCGAGCCCTGGAGTTATGCCGAGGCGGTCTACACTTTTGCGCGATTTGCCGCGGTGTGGACCCCCCTCGAAGTCAAGCTGCTCGCCCTTTTGAAGAAACATCTATCGACGATGTTCAGAACTTCCGAGAGCGCATGCCTCGCGGTCATCCACTATCACACCGCACAGTCGGAGTGGAGCACGGCCGAAGAGTTGGTGGAGAGCGTGGCCGATCTTCCCGTCTATCACAGTCGCGACATGGTCATTCGTCGTTTCGAGATTGCCTGCCAATTGCAAAAGCTCGATGTCGCGGCGCTCATCTACTCGACCCAATGGCAGGGCAAGGCCGCTCTGAATCTCAGTGAGTCAGTACTCGCCATGCGGTACTTTGCCGAACTCAAAGATTGGACGGGCGCCGCCAACATTGCCGCGGACGTCCTGCGACGTGGCATGTCCCTGCCCGATGACTTCTATGGCGTCCTGCAGATCATCCGGCGCGCGGATCAGCATACCCGCTTCATCAATCTGCTGGCGGAAATGCGCCGCGAAGACACCTATGCCGCACAACTGACCCAGATACTGGTCGATGACCTGTGCGTGGCTCACGGCGTAAAACAGATCTCGCCGGTCCCTGACCGCGATCCCTATCACCTGTCGCTTCGCAACTCGGTGCTCGTCAAACCGCACAGCACCGTAAGTCCGCAAAGCGCCCAGATGGCAGCCTTGGTCTGTACCGATCGCGCCTATTTTTTCTCGGTACTGACCTTGTTCGCCTCGCTGGCGCCCGCGATCGGAAAAATTGCCGACTGGTATGTATTTCTCTCCGAGGATGTACCGGTCCATTGGCACACATTGATGATCGAATTCTGCGAGCGCCTGGGTATGACGATCAGCATCGTTCCGGAGAATGAATTCTTCGTCCGCAACGAAGGGTGTCCCACGGACTATGGCTTGTTCTCCGGTGGGCGCAATCTCGCTCGATCGGCCTACTTTCGCATTTACGCGGCCAACTGGCTGCTGCGCACCCGACGCTATGTTCGGGCGGTCTATATGGATTCGGACATCATCTGTCAGGGAGATCTGCGACCGCTGTTTGAAGTTGACCTCGAAAAATCATCCCTCGCCGGTCGCCCGGAAGACATCAGTGCGGCGGTGATACGCGCCGCCGGTAAATGCGGCGTCGGCGCCGATCATTACATCAACTCCGGCGTGCTGGTGTTCAACTTCGAGCATTCGAGGATCGCCGACCAGCTCCATGACGCCATCTGGCAGTCCGAAAATGCCGGACCAAGACTGACATTTCACGATCAGTGCGCGCTCAATATCGCCTTTTCCGGATCGATCAAGCACCTGCCCAATCGGTTCAACACCTTCTTGCGACCCTTCAAGGTTCACGATAAGGAACTCACCGACGGCGTGCTATTGCACTACCTGGATCGCCCGAAGCCGTGGGATAGCACCTTCTCAGGCGCACACCGACAGCCCTGGGTGCTGGCCGCGACCGTGGTCAAGGCCATCCTGCCCGAGCAATTCTTTCACGAAGTGACGGCCGCCAGCATGGGGCGCGCTCCCGTAGTCCCCTCTCCCACAGCCAAGGTATCCGAGTAATGTCATTTAAATATGCGGCGCTCCTGCCCCTTCGAGGAGGATCGAAATCGATTCCGCACAAGAACATCAAGTCGTTTTGCGGCCGTCCTCTGTGCGAATGGGTGCTTCGAGCGGCATCACAGGTGCCGGCGATCGAGTCGATCTGGGTGTCGACGGATAGCGACCCAATCGAACGCGTGGTCCGAGAGGTCGCACCGCATGTGAGGATTCACCGACGGCCGGAGCTGCTGGGCGGCGACCTCACCACTACTGAAGCCGTGATCGTCGACTGGCTCGAACGGTCGCGTGTCGAGACTCCTTTTGTCATTACGCTGCAGGCAACGTCGCCGCAAACGACCTCGGAACATCTTGCCTCGGCCATCGCGGGCTTCGAGGCAGAGCGGGCCGACTCTCTGGTCACCGGCGTGCGTACGCATCGCTTCTTTTGGCGCGACGACGGCCGCCCCCTCAACTACGACCCTGCGGCTCGACCCATGAGGCAGTCCTGGTCCGGTACGTTCATGGAAAACGGCGCGTTCTATGTTTCCACGCGGGAACAACTCTTGGCGGGCGCGGCCCGGCTGCACGGCAAGATATCGCTATTTGAAATGGACCCGTCTTGCGCCATCGAGCTGGACGATTCGGAGGATTGGATTCGGTTGGAAGCACAATTCGAGAAGAGGCATGTGTCATGATTCTGGATCGCGATCTTCGACGTTACGTTATCCGAGCCGATGAATCCATTCAGGCATCGGCGGGCCAGATATCGAGCTGGCACGGCCAGGTCGCCTTCTGCATCGATTCGAGCAGCCGGTTGCTGGGTAGCATCTCGAACGGCGACCTCATCCGCTGGATTGCCGCGGGTAGCCCCGGCGGACCGCAGGCCACGGTCGGTGAGATATCCAATGCCGGCGTCAGGGTAGGTACGATCGACAATCTACCCGGCGTCGAGCGATTGCTCGAGACCTTGCTGTACGTGCCGATCGTCGATACCGATCGTCGCGTCGTTGCCGTGGCGCGGCGCCGGCTGCCGAAGGAAGGACTGGTCATCGGCGATCGCACGATCGGCCTGGAGCATCCCGCGTTCGTGATTGCCGAAATCGGCAACAATCACAACGGTGACATCGAATTGGCGTTCCGGCTCATCGATGCGGCACGGGACGCGGGTGCGGACTGCGCAAAATTCCAAATGCGCAACATGCAGGCACTGTACGGTGAGCGGGAGAAGCGTGCGAGTCACGATCTGGGGACGGAATATCTGTTCGACCTGCTGGAGCGATTCCAACTGAGCGAGGATGAACTCTTCCGCTGTTTCGACTACACCGTGAAGCAGGGACTCGTGCCGCTATGCACTGCGTGGGAGTCGACCAGCGCCGATCTGTGCAAGAAATATGGCTTACCGGCAATCAAGATCGCGTCGGCCGATCTCACGAACCATGACCTGCTGCGACATGTGGCCGGTTTGGAGTTGCCGCTGATTTGTTCCACGGGCATGTCGACCGAAGCCGAGATTGCCGAGAGCGTGAAACTCCTCCAGACGGTGGGCGCTCGCTTCACCATGCTTCACTGCAACTCCACGTATCCGGCGCCGTTTCGCGACATCAACCTTCGGTATATTGCGCGGCTCGAGGAGATTACCGGCGGTGTGGTCGGATACTCGGGTCATGAACGCGACGTTTTCGTTGCCTCCGCGGCGGTCGCGATGGGTGCCAGAGTCATCGAAAAGCATATTTCCCTGGATCGGAGCATGGAAGGCAATGACCATAAGGTGAGCCTGCTGCCGGACGAATTCCGCCGCATGGTGGACGGCGTCCGCCAGGTCGAGAATTCCCTGGGAACCCGTGCGCCGCGCGACGTGACCCAGGGTGAGCGGGCCAACCGGGTCGCGCTCAGCAAGTCACTGTTCGCCACCCGCAATATCGAGGCCGGCAGTGTGATCGAAGCATCCATGGTGACCATCCGCAGCCCCGGTCACGGTCTTCAGCCCAACCGCATTCGCGAATTGATCGGCACGGTAGCCCGCCGGAACATCCTCGCGAGCGGGCCGTTTTACCCGTCTGATGTGGACGAAGCCGCTGCCGATGCGACTGGCGACGCCCTTAGGTTCGACCAGCCCTGGGGTGTGCCGGTCAGGCACCGCGACGCCGTCAAATTGATGCAGCAGTTCAAGCCCGATTTCGTGGAATTCCATCTGAGCTACCGCGACCTGAATCTCGAGGATGACCAGTTTCTGGTGGACAAATTCCCCTGTGGGCTCATCGTGCACGCGCCTGAACTTTTCGAGGGCGACCATACCCTAGATCTTGCGTCGCCCGATCAAGACTATCGTGAGCGATCGATCCGCGAACTTAATCGTGTGATCCGCAAGACTCAAAGCCTCGCGAAATTCTTCAAGGTCGGCCAACCGGTAGGTATTGTCTGCAACGTGGGTGGGTTCACCGCCGACCGGTTTTTGACCGAGAACGAGAAGCGGGAACGGGTCGAACTGCTCATCGATAGCTGGCAAAAGATAAAAGTCTCGGATGTGGAGCTCTGGCCGCAGACGATGCCGCCCTACCCGTGGCATTTCGGTGGCCAGCGCTTTCACAATCTGTTCGTGCTCGCCGATGACATAGTCGATCTGTGCAAGCGGCTCAATACCCGGGTATGTCTCGATATCTCCCATTCCAGGCTTGCCTGCAACGAGATGGGGAAATCCTTCGATCGCTTCTTGGATACCGTGATTCCGTTGGCCGCGCACCTGCACATTGCCGACGCCCGGGGCGCCGCGGGAGAGGGTCTGCAGATCGGCGAAGGCGAGATCGACTTCGAGGATTTTTTCAGGAAACTTGGGCTGGCGCGTTCCAGGGCAAGCTTCATCCCCGAGATCTGGCAGGGTCACGAGAATAATTCCGAAGGCGCACAGCTCGCCTTGGTGCGCTTGAATCGGTTCGCGCGTCTCGCGCGGGTTGCTTGAAGATGACGGAAGCTAGCTCCCCCCCCTTCTTGCAGACATACTTTGAAATCGCGCCGGCGAATCGGGTCAAACTTCTATTGGACTATCTGGGCGAGTCAGGGAACGATGTCCACAGGGTTTGGGACATCTTGGACGTTTACTCCGCGGACGCGGACGGGTTTTCGATGGCGGTTGAAAGCACCATCGAACGCGACCCCCGCAATCTATTGGCAATGCGGGCATTGGCCTGGCTCAATGTGCGGCGTGGCAATTATGCCGAGGCGAAGAACAATCTGCTGTCACTCATCGACCAACTGCCGAGCGCGTTGGTCGAGCGGCGCGAATTGCTGCGGGTGGGATTCGTTGCGCCGGAACTACTGACCCCACAGGTCGGCGAGATCGGTAGGCTGGGGCTCAATTCCCCAATGGCCAAAACGAGTTACGAGTATCAAATCGCACGCGCATCGGGATCGTCGACGATGTCCATCGAGGCGGAAAAGCTGCGCTCGGCAATGGCGGCCGCCGGAGAGTCCATCAAGGCGCTCGCCGACAAACAGAGTCCTCTCGCCGAGTTTCTGTCTGCCATCGAGGCTGCGGGACGCATTGCGCTGGTGGGCAATGGACCGAGTTTGCGCGGTGCCAAGCGCGGTCCCGAAATCGATCGCTACGATTTCATCGTGCGCTGCAATTTCCCGGTCATCAAGGATTTTGCCGATGACGTGGGGAGCCGCACCGACGCGATCTTCTTCACCGAAGCGTTGTTCAGGCTGTTCGACATGTACCTTGACAGGGACCCGAGCTACCGGTCCACGCGGTTGGTCACCCTGGCGAACCCCGCCGCCGCCGCCGGACTGGATCCGGTCGCCGTCACCCGCGCCGCGGGCAAAACGATAGCGCGATTGCCGGAAACCTCCCTGGACATCATGAAGGACATGACCTATCGCCACCTCACCACCGGTGCCCAGGCTTACCTCCTGCTGGCCGGGCTCCTACGTAAACAAATAACGGTATTCGGCTTCGATTTCTACTCGCAAAAGGAGCTGCATTATTTCAGCCAAAGCGCCGGTCTATGGCTCGCGCATGAAGTGCAGTACGAGCAATTCCTGTTTCGCGGCGTGGTAAAGCCTGTCTTCGGCGCCCATATTCGGTGATAGTCCCGCGACCCGCCCTGCTGGCGGTGCTCATTGCGGCCGTCGCCACGGCCGCTGCCACCGCCGCGACTGTCGCGACATCCGCCAACGATCTGAATCTCCTGGATTTCGGCCTGGAGGGAAAGACTGTCGATCGGACCGGCGCTAGCGATGTTTCCGCCGCCCTCAGTGCTGCGGTGAATGCAGCCAACGGCATGACGTATTTTGCCCGCGACCATGCGCCCCAGCCCGCCTGCATCCACATTCCGAGCGGCATCTACAAGCTGACGCAAGCGCCGCCGATGTTCAAGGGTGCCGGTTGCGTTATCGGTGATGGCTCCGCTCAGACCATCATCAATCTGACACCCGGCTTCTCCGGCGATCTGTTCTCCTGGGCGGAGGCGTGGGTCGTTTACGGGACCTCGGGCGCCACCGTTCGTGGACTGCGGATCAACGGCGATGTGAGAGCCCGCGCTCAACAAAACGCGCTGATGTTCTATGATCGGAACGATAACGTGGATTTGACGGATCTCTATATCGACCATCTGCCCGGGCGTGCTCTCGGCATCGGGCTGCTGCGACCCACGAACTCTTCGGGACAAGCCTACATTCGGGAAAGTCACTTCCAGAGCCTGCGCATTTTCGGCAGCGGGCGTCCGGAGGTGCCTGCGGTCGAGATCACCAGCCAAGGCGGTGGCCACCTGGATGGCACCAACGAGATCAGCGCGAGTCAACTCGATATCTTTGGATCGCGCGGCGTGTCGCTCGCCATCCACAATCATTCCAGCGGCGTCGTTTGCGATCTCAAGTTTGACTCACTGCGAATCGAGGGCAGCGACGGCGCGGGTGCGGATGCCACCACCACCGCCGGCGATCTGTTGCAGATCGGCGATCCCTCATCCGGAGGTCGCATCGGCCATCTGTCCTTCACCAATCTCGAACTCATCGATCCGCCTCAAGGCTACGCCGCCGTTCGCGTGGCCTCCAACGCCGCTCCGGGGCAAGGTCCTGGGCGAATCTATCTCCAAGGCTATATCGGCGGCGGTCTCTCCAACGGCGAGGGCCTTCGGGTGGATAACGGCAGCATGATTCACGCTGTATTGGATCAGATCCTCACCAAGGGCGCCAACGTCGTCATCGGGCCTGGGGTGAAGAACATCGTGCTTGACGGCAGTGGTGCTGAAAAGGAATGGACTTTTTCCATCGACCCGGCCGCGAAGGGAGCGCTGATGACGCCCGCACGAAACTAGCCGCTCCATCGGCTCTTAAGACAGCAACGCGCCATACAGCTGTTCATGCTGCGCAATGATCTCCGTCGACGCCACCGGCACGTGCATCGATGCCGTGATCGACTTCAGCCGCGCCGGCGCCTTCGCGAGGCGCACCAGCAGCGAGGTCAGCGCAATCGAGTTGCCCACCGGAAAATGAAAGCCGTCGATCCCGTCGCGCACCTTTTCGGCCATGCCGCCGATGTCGGAACACACGATCGGGCGCCGGTTGCGCAGCGCTTCCTGGATCACCACGGGGGAGTTCTCCCACCAGATGCTCGGCATCAGCACCACGTCGACGCATTGCATCAGTTCGTCCACCCGCTCCTGATCGTAGGCCCCGTGGAATACCACGTTGCGACCCGAGGTCTCGAGCCGCGAGAGAAAGTGGGTCTGGAATTCCATCGGCTGCACGCTGTAGTCGCCGAAGATCTCGAAGACCACCGAGAATTCCCCCTGCTTTTCCAGGAACTTCGCCGCCTCGAGCAACACGCCGATGCCCTTCAATTCGGACACCTGGCCGAAGAACCCCACGCGCAACGGTCCGTCACGCTCCTGCGCGATGTCGGTGGTCCGCTTTGCGTTGCGATGCACGATGTTCTCGATTACGGATAGTTTCGCGGGGGGTAATCCCCAGCCGATATACCGCTCCGCCAGGAAACTCGAGGGGGCGATGAAGTGATCGACGAGCTCGAAGAACCGCTGGATGTACAGGTTGCGCAGAAAGAAATCCGACGGACTGATCTCCTTGAAACAACCGCTGCAGCGCAACGGCGAGGCGTGATGACACAACGTGCGGTGCTGCTTCGTGACCATCTGGCCATAGTGATTACAAATCGCCAGATACTCATGGAGCGTGAGCACGATCCGGCACTGCGGCAGCGCGTCACGGACCAGGAAGAATGCCTCCACCCCGAAATTGATGTAATGGTGAAAGTGCACGATGTCGGGCTTGAGTTCCTCGAGCAATGCCCGGAACGCCTGCGGGAAGTTCGGGTCGGTGTTGGCAAATTTGAACCAATCGAAGGCGCCGCCTGAATACAGGTACTCGCTCGGGGAGAACGGCTGGCTGATGGTGGCGCCCATCTTTTGATTCATCTGGTCGCGCGCGCACCCCAGGAACGAGAGTTCGTATTCGTTGCGGTTATGCAAGGCAGCGAACAGCTGGTAGGCCGAGATCTCCGCACCGCCGCGGGTCAGTTGCGGATGGCTATGCGAGGCGATGAGGATGTTGGCCGAGGACTTCACGGGGACCGTAATCCGCGCTTCATGGCCCCGGTCCAGCGCCGCTGATGCACCCACGCGTTGTACAGCGTGACGTTCATGCGCCAGCGCTGATCCGGCATCGCCTGCGACTTGCGCTCGAGATGGTACAGCTGGCAATCACCCGCCACCACGCAGGTCAGCCCGCGCTCGCGCACCTTGAGGCACAGATCGGAGTCCTCGAAATCCCCGATGATGTAGCTCTCGTCGAAGCCGCCGAGTTCGAGCGCGAGCGAGCGGCGCATCAGCATGCACGCGCCGGTAATCGCCTCGCAGACCCGAAGGCCCCGATCCTCGTCGGGTATGCGGCCCTTGTTCACATGATCGACGAACAGCCAATTGCCGAATTCCTTGATCGGCCGGTAGTGGCACCCCTCGTGCTGGATGGTGCCGTCCTCGAACAAGAGCCGCGGCCCGATGACGCCTATCCCCGCATTGTGCTTCAGCCGCGCCGCCAGGAGTTCGAGCCAGTCCTCGGTGATCGGAAAGATGTCGGAATTGAAGAAGCAGATGAAATCGCCGCGCGCGGCCTTCAGGCCGATGTTGCAGGCCGGCGCGAAGCCCAAGTTATCCGGCAGGATCAGCAGCGTGAACGGGATGCCGAAACGCTCGAAGGTCGAATGCGCCAGCACCTCGAGTTCGCGCCGCTTCGGCGGATCGTCGAGCACGTAGATGATCTCGTGCTGTTGGTGGGCCGCGTGGCGCGAGAACATCGCCATCTGGTATTCGAGGAAGTCCACCCGGCCGTAGAGCGGGATGATGAGGCTGTATTCGGGGTTCTCCGGGATCCAGCCGAACTGCATGGTGTGCGTGGGACCGCGCTCCTGCGGCCGGGCGGCGTTCAACAGCGAGATCGCCGGACCCAAGACGTGGTCGAAGGCATGGTCCAATTCGTCGTAGCGCACGTCGACGGCTTCCATGATCTGCTTGATGGCGTTGAGGCCGGCGTGCCGCGAAAGGCGGAAGGGCTTGAAACCCACCTCGCCGCTGTCCAGCTCCACTTCCAGATAGCTGACGTCGCCCTTCGAGATCGCCGCCGGCACCCGGGCAATGAAGCCACAGCGCGGGTCGGAGAATCCGGTCTGCGCACCGAAGGCGGCGATGACGTCGGGCCGTGGGACCTGAATCGACCGCGGCAGATCGAGCGCGCCCACCAACGGACCGGAACGCACGCGAATCGTGCGAATGGCGCCGGGAACGGCCAGCAGCCACCCCTTGAGCAGCACGTCGCCGGGTGGACAGTAAAATGCCTCGTCGATCTCCAGCAGCACCTGTTCGCTGAGCGATGCCAGGGTGTCGAGCCCGGCGAAGGCCGGACGCGAGATGATGGCCAGGAGGTGGTCGCGGCTGGCGCTGACCGGCGCCAGCTGGACCAGCGTACTTCGCACCCGTGCCACCATGTCGTGGTCGGCGAGCCGCTGCGAGGCGTGGCCGGCCTGCAGTTGATAGGCAATGCCTTCGAAGGTCAACGCCACGTGCTCGAGCTGACCGGCCGCCCGGCTGCTGCCCGACACGAAGGCCACCACGCCCACACCGAGCTGGTCGAGATCCGCACGCTCATAGAACGCGAGCGTCGCGGCACCACGGCACTGGGTTTGTTCGAAGCGCACCAGCGCCTCGAGCGGTTCGCTCTGTTCGAACGCGTTCGGGCGCGGCATCCAGCCGCTGAACAGCCAGCCGCCCGCGGCGTTCGAATAACCGCACAGATCGACATAGCCTGAGACGGTCGTCTGCCGCGGCGCGACCGGCGCCTCCTCGATGAGGGCGCGCGCCTCGGCGCGCCGCTCGCGTACCACGCGCGGCCTGGCCCGCGACGCGTTCTTCATGAGGCGGCCGCCAGCATCTGCCGGCACTGTGAATACACCGCCGCCACCGGTAGCTGCTCGAGGCAGGCCAACTGCCGGGGACAGTCCGCGGCCCGCTCGAGATAGCACGGCGAGCACGACATGTCGCGGCGCA
>Ga0116230_10005026_pt1 | contig 12959 bp, 12 predicted proteins | sample S1TSphfallax_3_FD_88678 | JGI IMG/M metagenome (GOLD analysis project Ga0116230, IMG submission 88678) | Host-associated microbial communities from peat moss isolated from Minnesota, USA - S1T2_Fd - Sphagnum fallax MG | ecosystem: Host-associated > Plants > Peat moss > Unclassified | place...
AATAAACTTCATTACATCACATTAAACCACCTTACTTGTTTAAATACAACTACATAGTAGTTCCACTCCCAATTGGGTTTTGTGAATGCATATTTTATTGTGGAAGGTGTGCAATAATTCCTCACACCCATCCTGGAACTCCAACATGCCCCTCTACCCCTAAAGTGTTGCGAGCCAAGGAGCGCACCCCAACTCCTTTTCTTTTCGTTGCTTCACCTTTGGACTCACAGTTGAGTCCATCAAGGAGCTTAGGGGTGCATCGGTAACCCATACATTTCAATATGAAGTGTGCATGGTTGACTATAATAATTATAAATTTTGAGTGAGATTCACATGGAACCAATCGTAGATTTATAATGTATTGTAGGTGATCTAGGCTTGGGTAATGTGTTCAAGGTGGCATGTGGTGGTATAGTGGGAAGTATCGTATCTAATCCACTATGAAGTCACTATTACACACATGTAGCAATGATAAGTATGTAGTAATTTTGTTATTGTTTTTAGTGTTGCTGAAAGGGTAAATGGTATAGGGTTGGTCAAGGGATTGTTGGACGTGGGTGGTGGTAGAATGGAACATGTAACACCTACATTATTCCACTCTATAGTGGGCAAGTTGGTTGTGGCAATAATAAGTTTAGAATGATGTTAATGTGGAGCAAGTGGTGTAGTTTAAATGTAATGTAACTAGTGTAATCATGGTCAAGGGAATAAACATGTTTTGTGTAGAATGGAACACGTAGCCAATCCATTCCACTTACAAGTGTGCATGATTGGTTGTAACACAAAAATGTCTAGACATATTAGGGTGGAAGGAATGGTGAATTGGCCATGGATTACAAGTGGTCTAAGAAGTGGGGGAAAAAAATTATGACAATGACAAATTGTTAACAATATTATGACGGAACCAATGATCAAGTGTTCAAACAATGATGTTTTGATGCAATGAAGATAGTACATGTGTCATAGGCCTAGTTTGGGATTGGTGGAAGGGGGGACATTGTGGAATGTTTTGTAGGTTGAATTGTTGCAACAAATGAAATTGGAACATGGTCATAAAGAGTGGCAAGAAGCATGTTCTAGGCTACAACAAGATCGTATAGAATTTCATGCAAGGGCAATGGGTGGGCAGTGAGTTCGAAGGAATATACAATGGCCAAATACCTGGTAATAGATATCCCACATTTTGCAAATTGGCTATTAAATGTTCAAAGGATGAAGATTGCTAATGGTGTGGAAGTTGACCATGATGTGCTACATTTTTTTAGCCCTCCAAACCATATTGCTTATACATACAAAAGCATGTGGGCATATGGAAATCATTTTCAAATTGATGAAAATGAAGGGCACATGGCACATGTAACCTATGATAGTGGGGTTATTCATATTCAGCCAAGGCAGTCAATGTTCTGCCCAAGATTAGAACATTATAGTGGCCAACATGCATTATGCATGGGTGTTGAAAGAGATTATTGTGTCATTTGGAGGATTACACCTTGTGGTCACGAGGTGTTCATGGATTCTTGTAAACCCCCATGGTAATGCAACCATGAAACAATGAATATGGACGATGAACCATGGTTGAAGAGTGCTTGCACATGTGGAACTTTACATATTTCCATCAGTGTTCTCTCAAGTGAAATGATTTCCATAGAATCCAACTAATGAGCAACAAAATACCATATGCATTAATCACCCAATGTGCATATGGAAGTTTACATTGTTTCAAATGATAATTTTATGGTTTATGCAAGTCCATGTTGTATTTGATAGATGTGTTTGTGGCAAAATCCACTTTCCACATGCCAATTGCAACTCGTGATGGGATGACGTGACTTATTTCACTAACACATTGCACTATAACTATATTTGTGTTCCGTTGTAATGGAGTTGGCACCTTGCAATTGAACGTTAGTGGATTGCAAGTGGAATGTGATAGTTGTTGCATTGATTAAGTACATCATTTTCACTTTCTAGGAATAACATATAGCTTGCACATGTACTTTGATCTCCCAATAGTTCTATTGACCCATGCATATTGCATTGTCTAAGTTGTTTTTGTCCTAAACAAAGTGGGTGGTGGAGGTTGGCAAGTAGTTGTGTAAAAAGAAGCACAACTTGATGGGTGCAAGGTAAAGTTGTGGACATGACGATTAGGACATACATAGATGGGGTGTTCATGGACATGCAAGTGATTAATGTAGTAAGAGAGAACACAAGGGATGTTGAAGAAGGGGAGGAAATGTTGGCAACAAAAGTGGAGTGAGTGGATGCCATTGTTGACATTGAGGCATTAGAAAATGATGGAGAAGTTTTTGTAGAGCTTGACTAAGTTCTTTGCTACGTCTCAAAATTGTATGACAAAACATTTTACCCATATAGTATCTATGTAGAACTCTTTGATGGGTGACACCAATGTAAGCTTATAGGTGTGTAAGTAGTTTGGGTTAAATGGATCGAAGCATAATGCTTTAAGATATATTTTTTCTAACATGTACATTAGGCATCATTTTGATAATAACATCTACAATGTTTTCTAGCCTCCATTGTGCACAATGCCTCAACGCCAAAATTGTAATTTCAAGATTGCGCATGATATTTAAACATGACATGAAACTAATTGCAAAACCCTTCAACTATTTGTAAACACTTTGCATGTGAAATAAAGGTGCATGGGGAGTGGAGGCCCATTCCAATATAATTGCATTCCAAGCACTTGGTAAAAAAAAAAAAGTGATTTATTCCACTATAACTGCATTCCAAGCACTTGGTCAAAAAAATGTGTGACCCCTCCACTTGCAAGTAGCAGTGGGAGAAAAAAAATACAATTAAATCCATGCTAGTGGTATTTTTGGAGTGGTCCACTAGGAGACCACTAGACATAGTGACTAATGGTTTGGTAATGAATTCTATTGGGGACATTTGGGTGGAGTTGGATGGTTTGAATGGAGTTGTCACAGTGGAATAAAATGCGATTTGTTGTAGTGTTTTTATAGATATTATTTTTATTGGGCTAATATGGTTCTTATATCCAAGTTAGTGGACTAGTCATGGTAGTGAGTTTTAGTAAAAATGCACAATGGGTATGCTTATGGGGACCCAAGAAATTAAACCATGTAAATCAATAAGAACACCAATGTGCATTCATTACGCAAGGGAATTTCATATAGATAGAGATAAGTGCAAAGATCAACATTAAACATTGGTATCATCTAGTTACATTTTGATTGTCTTCACATGCAATTTATATATATTTTTTTCCTAAACACACAGTTGCTAGCATCCATTGAAAATTGTAGCCTAAAAACAGCTTATAGCCAATTTTTTGCACATGGTTACATCCTCCCTGTGCTAGTTTCAATACATTGTTGCTTTGGCTTTGAATTCTTGGATGTTGATTTTTGTCATGATTAGACTTTCATTGTCAATGGTTTCCTCTTTTTTCCATTGCTTACAATAAGAATTTCAACATCCTTTACTAACTTTGATTTTTCTTTTCCATTAATATGTTTTTTTGTTCTATTTTCATTAAGGAACCAAAGGTTGAAATTGTATGCAAAGTACTATGTCAAATCTTTCATTGTATTTGCATGACAACTAAATTATATAATTTTACTGGGTTTTCCAATAGGGTGAAGAGCTCTTCATACTCCTCTTCTTCAATTGTTCCTCTCCAAATGATTGCATCACCAATATATTACAACGAATTGTTCCTTGCCTTCTTGTTATTATTTTATTTAATGTCATGACCATCACCAAACAACTGAATGTAACACATTCATACATTGATTGGCCTTGTAGAAAGCTTTTTTTTTCATGTTAAACCACTTTTAAAAAATAACTATAAACACAATCAAAACATGACTTCCATTATTTACATGAAATCATTATCAATATCCTTTTGTATGTATTTGCATTGTGGTATTTTGATGTAGGTTGTTGACACTTAACCCAATAATTGTTCCCAACCAACCAACTAAAGGAGACTTTTCTACCTTCAATCGCATATTTTATTTTCAACAATTTCTTAAACCTTACAACTCATGTCTTTGAACTCATTTCACTCGTGTTATAATGTTCCATGTTCATAAACATCTCTTATGCAAGTTAACCTTACAAAATAAAACCAAATACAATTCCACACCCATCCACATCTTGTGCCAATTATGAACATAAATCTCATTAATGTAAATGCATTACTATCATGACATGCATGCTATCCCATGAGAGTGCAAACGTGAGTAGGAGAAGTACTATCATTGAATAATGTTTTTTACATGCAATGGAAATAGTTCAAGAAAACATCCTCTTCTAGAAAAAATTGTGCCAACAAGCGAATGATTTCTTGCTATACTTTGCATGCTTGCAACCAACTACTTTTATTTGATTGGAGCTTTATTGTTAGTTCAAAACTTCCATTGTTTTCCAAAAAAAAAATTTAAATACACCAAAATAATCTCCAACTACATACAAACTTTGTGATGTTTCAAGCATGACTTTCAGCAATTCAATCTATGTTTAATGTTTAGAAAACCCAACTCTTTAACTTTTGAAATGATTTTATCCAATCAACATAATTTCATGTCCAAATGTAGTTTTTCACAATTATGCATTTTGGATTATAAATTGTTATAGGTGTTATGTTGCTATTTCTTTTGAATATCAATGGTATTGTTTGTTTTTGTGTCAAACATATTAAGTAAAGCCAAAAATTTTGGGTGTTCTGCTCACATCTTTATAACCCATTTTTATCCTTGGTGTCGGTGATTTTGTGTCTTCCTCTTTCTCATTTGTCATGGCATCTTCTAAGCATGGTGTCTTTTGCATTGTGTTTTTTTTCTTCTTCATTCAACTCTGTCATTCCACCATCATGGTATGTTACATAATTTTTCTCCTCTGCCTCACTACTAATTGTATTGGCCTCCATTAGTTGTCCATTTCCCTATTGTAAGTAAAATACTAATGCTTCATATGGATCATCTTCTGCATTTGAATAATTTATTGGCCATTTTTTTCTAAGATTGATTCGTTTATTTTTTTGGGCAATTGGAAATCCTAGTAGGTGATCGTATTATCAATGAAATCATGTTCTACAATTTCTATTTGTTGGATTTCTTAAACATGGATTATCTTTAGGTGGTTGTGGCAAGCTGTTTAAAAACTACGAGATAAACATTTTGACCATTATCCCATATATCTTGTAATCTTGTAAATGGTTAATAAATGTTTAATATCCAACCTCTACTTGGAACTTTGCATCTACATTCTTCAATTTATTTTTTCTTCTATAAATAGGTACAAATCCAAATCTAATGGTGTTTGACAAGAGCATCATGGTGGATATCATGACATGATGCAAATGAAGAAGTTTTATCCTATTTTTCTTTGATTGAACCCTTCAACCTCAAATAAAACAAAACCGAATGCACAAAATAACCCATGTTTGGAAATATTTCAGGTTGGTGTCACACTTGTAATGGTCCACTCAAATTTTTCATTTAATTATAGTATGACAAGCATTGCTTTTGATTGAACCACTTGGTTGGTAGTAGTGAGTTTGGAACAATAATAGATGCCAAAATGGCTCCAAATGCAAAACAACTACATGTGTTTCAACAACCACAAAATCATGTGTTTTCTTCTAATATCATTTACTACTTTGATCTAATATTTTCAATGAATTTTTTTTTTCTATAGTCATTATGAATATATTAACCAAGCAATTTCAATGCTCAAGTTCAACCTTATTTATTTTTATTTTTTCATAACTGAATATTTCCTTTTGAGATCACGTACTTTAAACAAATATTCATGTTAACATGTTTATTGAACCATAATTTATTGTAAACAATGAGATTTTGGTTCCTCCTTTGTTTGTCAACATGTCATTGTTTTTTATTATTGTACAAGTGTCATGGTTTTGGGGCCCTATCATTCGACAAATGTTTTAACACTTTGTTCCTAAATTTTGGTGGCACCTAGGCTTGCCTATTTGGAGTTGCATACAATTGTGTTTGAGGTTTGTGAATTTTGTTGATAACAAATTGGCAAGGGTTACTAAATCCTATGTTAACAAATTGTTGAGTAAGCTTGTGAATTCTTTTCTAGAATCAGTTTTTTCAAACTCACGCGATCTTTGAAGAAATTCATGGCATGTGTAAACATCACCCAATTGCAGTCTTCCTTTCTCCCACCAATAATAAGAAATCCTCTCATGGTACAATCCTCTTCCCATTGAGCTCTTACTTTCTCCCCTATCCATGGGAAACGTAATAAAAAAAAGGGCACGTCGAATCCCGTGTGAATTAGCAAGGACCACCTTGTAATTCTTTTTCTTTTTTCCCTTCCTTAATATTTTTTTCTGCCATTCATCCTATATTGATTGTGCCCAAGATAGTGAGGAAAAAAAAAGGTGTTTCTAGATATACCACTTGGAAAAATCGTCGTAATACGTTTATTCGATTGGAATTGAAAAAATGTATTTTTCTCCATTTGAATTTGGTTGACTTCTCTCTCTTCCATTTGTTATGATTTATTTTCCATAGAAATTGGGGTTCAATTACGTTATCCTTGTTTGAAATGTTTGTAACCTGTTTGATCAATGTGAGATTTTTTTTGTTTATATTTGCATTTGCCCATCACCATGTTGCCCATTAATTTGTTTTGTCGATGACCCTTTTCCTTTATGTTCCCCATGTTCTAATTTCTAATAAATGTTATAAGGGGACTAGATGGGTGTCATCTTTTGAATATTCCAAGGGTTTTTTTGGTCATATCACATATTCTATTTGATATGCTTGAGATTAACGTATATTCAATCATAGATTCCAAGGTTTTTGGTGTGACATTTGGTGTCAATTTTCTTCTTCCCATTACAACATAAAAGTTTAACGATTACAAACACATGGTAGAGGTAGAAAGGATGCAAGCATGCAATAAGGGTGGAGTAAATGCAAATTGAGGTATAGATAATGCAAATTAGTTGTAGACGTGGACAAATGCAATTTGAATGTACAAGTAGCAAGAATGGTCTAGACGCAAGAGGTTGAAGGAGAGCATGAAAATAAAAACCAACATTAAATGGTATAAACAATGTAAAGTGTCATCGGTTATCTCATATTGTGTCAATTCCCAATGGGCACATGCCTCTAGGTGGTGAACAAGTAGTGTTTGGATTTGCACATACTTTTTGGTGGGTCAACAAATTTATTACCATTGAAGTGGATTTAGTTTAAAATTTTATATGGTTTAGATGCTACAGAAATATTAACACTACATTTATGGCTAGTTTATCCAATAAGGACAACACGGTTCTGCCTTTAACATTACCCCCCCCCCCTCCCCCCTACTTTGGATTTTGTCCTCAAAGTCCTTTGAATGATAAAACAAACTACCGACTCATTATACTATTTTGGATGGACTAAATGTTCTTCCTAATTCACCAACATAACTACTAAGTGAGCATGTGAAAATGAACTATGAGCTTGTGAATGTGAGTTGTGAGCATGTGAACTTAACTATTATGAGCATGATATAATTTTTATATAATATTCTTGCCATGCAAACAAAACAATTTTGTCATGTAAACAAAATATTCTTGCCACATGATACAATATTATTGCCATGTGCATAAACTATTTATGCCGAATATACAAAATATATAGTCCACATGGGAAACTTATTTCATTCATTTTAATGTAATGTTCCTATCATAGGAATAAAACTCTATTGTCTTTGGTTAAGGTTGAAATAAAAAGGACATAATTAAAATACCCGATAAAATAATGTGCATTATTAATCAATATTTAACTAACACACTTAATCAAAAAGTGAAACATAATCCCTACATACCAACATTTTGAATCAATATTAAAACCCAATCATATAGAAAATTAGAACATACCTAATCAAAGTAATACCAATTTGCGAATTTTTAAAATAATGTTCACACTAATTTTTATTTTTTAAAAAATTTATCTCTTTTGATAATTACTCCTACCTATGTGGAAGCTACTGAATGAGCCAACAAATGACAAACTCCATCGCAACTCCAAGTCAAGAAATGAATGAAATTTCAAAATACCCACAAAACATGACATATTGCAATACATAGTATATGTGTTTACATGACCCATTTCTCGTTTCCCTAATGAGCTTGAAATCATAATCACAAAATCCATGCAAGTGTAGGCTAGGAAGTTCCCAATTGTAACTTCATATTGTTTTTTACTTGAACTCTCACCACATAAAAGCTTGTAGATTGGTCCATAAATAGGAACAAGAACCTCTAATGGCGGGTTGAAAGTCATTGCAAGAAGGTGACGAACCTCCCATCAATTGTAATGTTGTTTAGACATCACAAATGGGAGTGTGCATTGAACAACTTTCCCACTCCATGTTGTGGGCCATGACATTACATCCACCAATTGATTTATTGGAATATAGTTTTCCCAATTGAAGAGACTTCAAGGAAGCATAGGCTGTCATTTTTTGAGTACAAAACCTCCTTAAGAAACTTAATTTCATCTTGTGAGAGATTGGTCCCTTCTTACAAAGGCCAAATAGAGGGAACTATTGGTTGATTGACTGCATACTTGCATTTTGTACCCCCACATAACAATTCATATCATATGCACATAACCAAAACTTGTGAAGCTTGAGGGGAACACATATGAACTAAGAGGACAAACCAAAATACGTAAGGGTAGGAACACCAATGGAATTAGACTTGGCAAATATCCTTGCGGTACAATAATGTTGAGTGGTTTTTTGCAATGTTGAACATTGGACATGCAAGACAGGGGGACATTGTTCTATATGCCACACTCCATCTCCACATGAAGCTTTTAAGACTTCAACACCTTCATCAATGACATCCACATGCTCATACCAATCACGCCATTCAATATGCACATGAAATTCACCATTTTGGGCATCAAGATGTGGGCAATAAAAATTGACATGATCGTGTCAATGTGAATCCCCATTTGATCATGGAAGTAAGTTTAGCTTGTGCTTATCAGGCTTGTGGTTGCAAAAGCCAAAGATCTCTTCTCCTTCCAAGTGTGTGATTCTAATTATGAAAGATGAGCGCAAAACATATTTCATAATTGCATTTGCAAGTTGCTTTAGGTCACTAAATTGGGTTGTTTTAAGTAGGAGAAACTCATTCCTACCAAGCCCTTGCCTTGATGGGCCACCTCTCTTGAATCGGTAATACAATGTTGATTACTTGAAAGCTCGTACATAATCATCAGAAGTTGCAATGTACAAGCAAGTTCATATTTTCCTTGATTGTTAAAGCCATGTGTTATGCATTATTTATGAGAGGTTATAGGTGGGCATGCCTAGAAACACCTTTGCAAAGATTTTCTACAAAATAAAATATATGTTTACTAATGTCAATATGAAGCAAGTTCTAACATATTAAAAAAATGACATCCAATTAGATGGGATGGCAATGACGAAAGAAGGATGGGAATGTTACATGTATCATGAAGCCTCCCCATTGCACGACACGTTAACTCTTGAAGCTAAGCTACATCTGGTATTCCAAAGGAATACCACCAGCATAAGATAACAACATAACATGCATCAATTTCTTCCAACAAGGCAAATTTATTGTAATCGTCTAACACAATGTTGTATGTTGTTCACACCTATACAATTTTATTTGTTGTTTCGTGTGTATGTCCATGGATTGAATCTAGTAAAAGTAACAAATGTGGTCCCTATCAACCATTGGTTCATTTAGATGCCCACTATTGTACACAATTTGCACTGCATTCCAATTTGCCTAAGAATTATCAACCATGAGACCCTTGAAATTTAGATTAGGAACACTCCTCTTTGACATCACCTTGTTCAACTTATGCCCAATCACACATTGAACCTCCTTTGTCTTCTAATTACATGTCACAAATGACAATTGTTGTAACTTTATAGTAGACTAAATCATACACATGGCATGCAAGGGTTGCCTAGTCTTGGACACATTTGGCATGATCAAACATGATCCAAGTTGCCTGGAGGTCACCATCATGATGCATATGTTTCACCAAGTCAAACCCATTCCCCTCCCCATGCATAAACATCTTCAACACCTTTTTTCCAAAAAGCTATACCAAAAAACAACTATTTAAAATGTAATCATAACCACTATTGGCCTTGAAAGCAAAAATGCTAAAGACATATGTTATGTTACCCACAAAAATGTTATTTCATGAGCCCATGAGCATGAGTTGGGAGTGGGTGAACTTGAGCCATGAGCCCGCAAGTGTGAGTCATGAGTGGGTGAATGTGAACCATGAGTTCGTGAACACAAGAAAAAAATTAATTAAATATATTTTGTCCATGTCAAAAAACATATTCTTTAATAGATTTGGTCGACATGAAGGAATATTTTTTGACTTATCAACATATTCTTCCATGTCATCATCATATCCCACATGGCTTGTCCACGTGGCAACTAACATTTGCAAGGTGAAAGCACACTACACTGTCCATAAACTATTATCACAAGGCAATCTTTGCAAGATTTTGAAATTTGTAATTGGCCACATGAATAAATATAGTTGACTATGATGAAAAAAGACTCAACACTACAATGTTATGTATAATATAATCACATTGTATGGATTTCATACATAGTTTTTGAATAGCCACAACATAATGAACTTTCAAAGGAATACCCAAAAACTTGTAACAATCCATAATTAATGAATATGGACTCCATGCACCTTCACATAATGTTCTTTAATGAGTAAAGGACTCAATGGCAATATGAGGTGGTAACATTGATACCAAGGAGGAGCTTTTGGAAGGATTTTGATGACAAAAAAATTCTATGTACCTTGAATTATGGTTTTTTTATTATTTTTGTTTTAACGAATGTAATATTTTAAAAGCTCGGCTTTCAATTTTAAGTTCTCCATAAGGTTGATTTTTTTTAATAATAAATTTTGAATGATAACTTATAAAATAATTTGTGTAATTCAAGGTATCATAGCTTCACACCACCTTTGAAGTGTTAATTTAGGCAATTATGAACTTTCACATGTGCTTTAAAGTGTTACACCAAGTAGTGTGTTTTCACCCTGCAAATTATTATAATTAAAATGGTCACAATGTGTGTGATGTCCCATTATAAATAATATATTTATGAAAAATGATGCACAACTATGTAGATCATTCAAACGTTGAAAGTCAAGATTTGTAGTAGACTTTGTGATTATTTAAACAATGTAATTGTTTTGATGTTTGGACTCATTATGGCATTTTCAATCGTTCCAAGCTCACTTGTCCCAACCAAAACCCAACTATAATCATGTTAACAATAATTGCAAAAATTGAATGGACAACTACAAATATGCCACCAACTTGACTTGTTCCCAAACACAATTATTTTGTGCATTCAGTCTAACCTTTTTGTTGAGGTTGAAGGGTTCAATCAAAATAATTTACGATAAAGATTTTTCATTTGCAACATGTTAAGATATCCATATCCACGAAACTATTGTTAAACACCACTAAATTTGGATTTTTACTTGCTTGTAAAAAAAAAAAGCTAAAGATTATAGATGGAGAGTTCTAAAGACAAGTTGGATATAGGGCATCAAACAATCACTTTTAGGATTACAAGATATAAAGGATAGGGATAAAAATGTTTATCATGTGATTTTGGATAGATTGCCACAACCACTAGGAGATAATCCATGGCTACTGGACTCGAAGAAACGAAAATTCAAAACATGGTTTCACTAGCAATGCAATTACTTTCTTGGATTCCAAGTGTTAAAAAAAAAAAAAGGGAGTTCAATTTTATTGAAAAACTAGCCAAGAAACGATTCCAATGTAAAGGATGATCCATATGAAACACCAATGTTTATTTATAGTTGTCGCAACCCTAGCTTTGGGCTTGCGACCAAGGCAAAGGGGTTACAAAGGTGCGGGCCAAGAAGAAGCCCGAGAGTCACATCACATATTCCTGGGAGTGTAGGAAAGTGTGAGGGAGTGAACCCTCACATTCCCAAGGCAACTCCCACTTTGGGAGATAGAGTCCCGGTGGACTCCCAAAACTTCATAGAGCGATTTGAGGGGTCAAAAATCAATGGCTTGTGACGTTTTTTATATCATTGAAAAGCTCTTAGAACGTAGATGTCTAAAATTGGCTCGTATTGCTCATTTGGACATCTGAAACACAAGTTATGCTCAAAAGAAGCGCCGGGAGTCAAATTGGTAGTTTGACTCCCGACCATAAAAAGTCAGGAATCGACCCGATTTACTTAGCTGTAGACAACATGCAACATACCGTTGGAAAGCTCTCGACAATAGCTACAACTGTGCTTCAGATCACACCTCGATCCGAGGTCTAGTCGCAAAGTTATGGGGCTTCAAAGTCGCAAGAGTCCTCGTTGGCGCGATTTCGGGACTCCCACGCGGGAGTCTCGAGAGAGAAAAGCTATTTCGATGTGGGCCCTGTGGAGAGGTCCAGAGTATACTATAAGGGGGAAGGTGGTGGCTTCCCCCAAGTCCGGCCCGTGGTGAGTCTTGTGTGTCCGTTTTGCCCGTGGCTCGTCCTAGCACCAAAGGTGCTCCAACTATGCACTAACCACTTTGTGTGGGTTATGTGCAAGCCTGTGTGAGTGAGTAAAGCTTGTCAACTCTTCCTAGTCCCATCCCGGAGCTCCAACACGCCCCTCTACCCCTCAAAGTGTTGTGAGCTAGGGAGCGTGCCCCAACTCTTCCTTCTTTCGTTGTCTTTCACTTGGACTCACATTTGAGTCCTTCCAGGAGTTGGGAGTGCGTCAATAGTAGAAACATGGACTAACTAATGCCAGCCAATACAATCAACAAGGAGGTGGAGGAAGGTTCCCCAACATTGTTGGATTGCAAAATATTGAAATTAGATGACAAAGAAAAAACCATGATGAATTCAAATGAAGAAGAAAAAAACATAAAAT
>Ga0116230_10005028_pt1 | contig 12955 bp, 9 predicted proteins | sample S1TSphfallax_3_FD_88678 | JGI IMG/M metagenome (GOLD analysis project Ga0116230, IMG submission 88678) | Host-associated microbial communities from peat moss isolated from Minnesota, USA - S1T2_Fd - Sphagnum fallax MG | ecosystem: Host-associated > Plants > Peat moss > Unclassified | place: USA...
AGGCCGCCGATGAAAAACTCGCATCGGCCAGGAACGGGACATGGGCTGCGTCGGCGATGTGAAAATGAGTCGGGGCATCGGTGGCGACCGCACGGGTGCGCGCCAGCCGGATCAGTTCCGCGGCGGCATCGACGCCTGTTGCTTCGATCCCTTTGGCTGCGAGCAATCGGCAAAGCACCCCCTGCCCGCAGGCCAGGTCCAGCACATGATCCCCCTTTTGCGCAGCGAGCAGCCGAAGCGTTCCGGGCAGAACCACTTCCCGGTGAAACTCGCTGCCTGACTCGCCGACGAGCTGGTCATACCAGTCGGCGACATCGCCCCAGTCGGTGGGCGTGGCAGGCGAACTGGTCAACGGCTTGCTGGATGCGGGTTTCATGGCGATGCAGTTTGACCGAAAGTTCCGGAACCGTCGACAGACAGCCAAGCCATCGGCGAGATGCGGGTGCTGCTTCCATCCCAAGCTGGATGGCGATTCACCTTCCCATTTTTGAGTCCGGGGAGTAACTTTCCCGGGCATATCCGGAACGGATGCATCGGCACAGGGAGCCCAGCCGCCGCAGAAACAACTATTGCGCCGCACATTCCACATCATTTTCGGGTCTGGTTCTCCAGTTCAGCGAAGGCTTTTCATCGCGCTGACGGCTGTGACCATTTGCTCCGTCGCGGTTGCGATCTGGAACGATTGCCAGCCGCGGTACATTCAGGATGAACCGGGGGCAACGGCCCGCAGCTATGCGACTCTCCGGGAGAAGCTGATCCTCGCCTCCGGCAGCGACGGCCTTTTCATCCGCTTCATCGGCTTTGACAGCGGTGATGCGACCATGAACCGCATCTATAACTATGCGGTTTACACGCTGTACCCCAAGCGGGTGCTGGTGGGCGATCCATCGCTTCTGGCCAACGGGCCCGAGGAGATAACCGCGGTCAATAAGCCGCGCGATGATTCGTGGCTCCGTGAACATCACATCGGCAGCGTGTTGACCGTGAAGCGCACCAGTGGTGAACCGAAGCTGGGCTCCGTCCATTGGATAGCGAACACCCAGCATCCGGAAAATGATCCGACCGCCGCAATCGCAGAATCCGCGCACGTCTTGCCCTGCGCGGCTTTTCTTCTTTGCTGCCTGATTGTCGGTTATGCCATCATCAGCACGCTCGCTGGGGATCAGCCGCTGCCCGAGCAGATTGGATATGCCGCCGTGGTGGGACCGGGCGTTCTGGGATTGATTCTGATTTATCTCTCGATGGGCGGTGTTCTGCCATCCCGCACGGGGATTTTATGCTGCACGCTCCCCTTCTTGATCCTGGCCGCGTGGAACTGGCACGTCACCAGCCGCGACCGACAAAGCACGACGACCGATCTACCGCATCCCCCGCAAACTCCATTTGAATCGCTGTGCGGCCGGTTCTGCCTCATTGCGATCGCATATGCGATGGTGACCGTCATCACGACGACGCTGCTTTACCCGGCGATGGCGTGGGATGCCTTTTCCATCTGGCAACTGAAGGCGAAAGTGCTCGCCACCCTGCCGCTGCGACCACGGCCGGATTATTTCAACACCGTTTGCCTCAGCCACACGCATCTGCGGTATCCGATTCTGGCCCCGATGATGTCCGCAGGTGTGCATGCGATGGCCGGGGGATTCGATCGGCTTGCCAGCGCGCCCGATATTCTGCTGTTTGGCGGATTGAGCGCGGTGGTATTCTGTGCGATCCGCCGGAAGAGCGGCATGCTCGCGGCGCTGGTTGTCACGGCACTGCTGATGAACCTGGAAACAATGTACCACTGGGCGGGTGCCGGCACCGGTGAAATGCCGCTCACCGCGTTTTACGGATGCAGCATTCTCTGCCTCCTCCGCTGGGTCGAAAATCGCAGGCTCGGCGATCTCATTCTGACGTCGCTGTTCACCGCTTGCATGGCCTGGACGAAAAATGAGGGCGTTGCGCTGGCGGCAATCAATCTGTTGATCATCGTGATCGTCAGCTCGAAACGATTTGGAACGACGATCGTTCAACCGCTGTTGGCTTATCTGATCGTCGCGATGCTGTGCGCGCCATGGGCGAGCTATATCCGCGGCCTGCCCCGCACGGATGAAGATTACGCCGGCCGGTTGACGCTGCATAATGTGGTCGCGAATACCTGGCGATTGCCGTCGATCCTGCATGGATTTGCAGCCGAGCTGCTCCGCTTTGACCGGTGGGGCATTTTCTGGCTGCTGCTGATCGGACTGGTTGCAACCGCGGTCATCAGCCGCAGGGGCGGCACTGCATCGGTGCGATTGCTGCTTGCCGTATTGGTGCTCCATCTCGTGGCCTACATCCCGGCATTCATGGTGACCAACTGGAAGATCACCAGGCTGATGGGCGCGGCGTCGGACCGGCTTTTCATGCACGCCACCCCGGCGGCAGCGGTGCTCATCGGCTGGCTGTGGCCCCGTTCCTTCCGCCTGGAATCGCGCAAGGTCTTTGCGAAATCTCAGACTGCTCCCGCGCTTTCCACCGCCTGAACAACCGCCTGAACAATCGCCTGAAAAACATCCTCCGCTTTCTCAACTTTGCAATCCGCTCCCAGAATCAGTGGACGCTCTCCCGGCGCAATCTTGTCCCGGCCATGCGAGCCTTTCACCAGCGTCGCGTCCAGTGGAATCACTTCCATCATCGCCCGGAATCCGAGCTTCTTTTTCAACAGGAACCTGGCGATGGCCAGCTTTGGAAACTGGATCGCCGGGTCGAGAAACAGTTCCACCGGGTCGTAGCCGGGCTTGCGGTGGATGTCGATGGTGCGTGCGTAGTCGGGAGCCTTGGTGTCGTCCTCCCAGAAATAATAGGTGAACCACGCCCCCGGTTTGGCGATGGCCACCAGATCGCCGCCACGCGCGGTTCCAATGCCGCTGCCCCAGAGCTCGCCAGCGGTTCGCACTTCTTCCACGCCGGGAGTCGCTTCCAGCACCGCGCGGACTTCCGGCACCAGCGCGGCATCCTGCACATAAACGTGCGCGATCTGGTGATCCGCCACCGCGAAAGCCCGGCATCCGCCGGCATCGAGTGTCTCCCGGCCCAACTCGTCCTTGAGTTGCAGCCAACCGTGCTGGCGAAAAATACGATTCAGATGCACCGGCTGGTCGACCGCCGAGATTCCATATTCCGAAACAACCAGCACCCGGACATTCCGCTTCTGGTAAAAATCAAACAGCTCCCCTGCAATCTGATCGATCGCGGTCAGCTCGCCGGGAATCTCTTTCGCGCCCGGTCCCCATTTCTGCAGGCCGTAATCCAGATGCGGCAGATAAACCAGCGACAGCGTCGGTTGATGCTTTTCCTCCGTCCATCGAGCGGCGGCGGCAATCCATTTCGACGAGCCGATCCCCGAGGCGGGCCCCCAGAAAGAGTGAAACGGAAAATCCCCCAGGTCCGCCTTCACCGTTTCGCGCAGGCCCATCGGTTGAGTGTGGATGTCAAACACCTTCCGCCCATCGGCCAGGTAGAGTGGCCGCGGGGTCATCGCCCAGTTGGCGGAAGAGTACATGTTGTACCACCAGAACAGCTGCGCGCAGGTGAAATCCGGATGCCGGTTTCGCAGGTGCTCCCAGATCTTTTCACCACCAACGATGTGATTGCTCTGTTTCCAGAAGCGGACCTCCGCGGATTCCCGGTCGTACCAGCCGTTGCCGACAATGCCGTGCCCGGCGGGGTTCAATCCGGTCAGCATCGACGATTGTGCGGTGCAGGTGACAGCCGGGAACGCCGGAGGAAACGCCTGCATGCCGCGGGATTCAGCGAACGCTTTCAGGCGCGGAGTATGCTCGCCAATCAAAGACGGGGAAAGTCCGACAACATTCAAAACCGCAACTCGCTGCATCGATAAACCGCCTCCAAAAACTGGAAGCGATGATTAAACCAGAATGGCGTGTGCAAACAATGATCCAAGGCTGCAGCGGCGGTCGCCCAGGAACGGTGTCGGATTCGGAATCACCGGGTATTCAACGCTGTATTTGTAATCTTGGCCGACGCAGCAGCCCCAGACCGGCGATGGCCAGTAGCGACACGCCCGCGGGTTCGGGGACGATGGTCCATTCGATGGCGTAGTCGTTGCCGCTGGCATCGCTGGCCAGGCCGTAGACGGTGTTGCCGCTGATTGAGTACGCCTCGGAAGAGATGAGTGTCGGCGGGAGCACGCTTTGCAGGTCGATGAAGCTGCCGGCGGTGCCGCTCCAGAGCAGGGCGTTGTACAGATTGCCGGTCGCCGGGCCGTAACCGTCACCCACCTGGGCAATGCCATTTGTACCCTGGGCAAAAGAAGCATCGAACCCTGCTGGATTGAGATCCACCGCGCTGGCGGATGAACCATTCCACAGCAGCGCGTTGTAATTGTTGCCTGTTGATGGGCCGTCTCCCTCTCCCACCTGCTGAGATCCGTTGGTGCCAAATGCCTCCGAGGCGGTAAATCCAGCGGGGTTAAGATTGACTGCACTGCCAGCCGACCCGTTCCACAGCAACGCGGTAACGTGCGTGCCTTGTTCGACCGACCCATAGCCCACCTGCTGTGTGCCGCTGGTGTTGATGGCGGTTGAGGACGCGTAGCCAGCCGGGTTCAGGTCGACGGCACTGGCTGCGGTTCCATTCCAGACAAACGCATGGTAGGTGTCGGTCGAATACCTGTTGGCAAAACCGACCTGCTGGGACCCGCCGACACCCCAGGCAACGGAACTGTAGTAACCGTTGGGGTTGAGATTGACCGCACTGGCGGCGGTACCACTCCAGAGCAGGGCAACGTCGCTGCTGGTGGCGGTCGAGCCATATCCCACCTGTTGGGTTCCATCGGTTGCGTAAGCGAAGGAACTGACGAATCCAGACGGGTTCAGGTTGACCGGATTACCCGATGAATCGCCCCACACCAGTGCATTGAACACGCTGCCCGTTGCAGTCTGCTTGCCATATCCCACCGTCTGTCCTCCTGCGGCGATCTGATTTCCGTCTGGACTGCTGCTGTCGAATTGGGCCGGTGTCTGCAGCGTGTAAAGATCGGTATACGTGATGGTCGCGAGGGCATCCGAACCCAGAAAGAAAAGGAGTGTGACGCCCATAAGAAGGGCCTGCGTCATGTGTTTGCTGCGGATGTGAATCACGATTCCCCCTGTTTTATTTCAAGACCTTGAGTCTCTATCGCAGTCTCTGAGTTCTGCGGCCGGTTTTCGAAGCCGCGAGTGGCAATTCCCTAATTCCCGAGCAACCGCTTCAGCGCGCCGCCCGCGTTGGCTCCTCCCGCGAGCCGGCTGGATTTTAACAGGGCTGGCAGATCGTTCACTTTTTCCGGCGAGAGTTCCATGAACAGGAATGCCATTTCATCGGTGGTCTGCTCCCCGAAATGGACGCGCTTGGGCGGGGTATTGGGGTTGTGAATGTTGTCGGCAGAGTTGTCATACGTGTACCGCATGTCCACCACCGTGCCGGCGGGGAGTTTGATCGGGTCGGCGTACTGGTAGGTGCCCTGCCAGTTGAAATCCCAGTCCTTGATCCAGATCAGCGGGATCTGTTTTCCATCGGGCAGGGTGGCGGTGGCTTTCATCTCCCGGCAGATCAGGTGCGCGTGCGGGGTGATGCCGATCATGTCAACATTGACCGGCACTTTGTACTGGGCGGTGACCACGTAATCCTTGTCACCGGGGTCGATGTTGATGTGGAGGTTGTGAGCGTTGCCGCCAGCGACAATGTGCTGGGTCGGAACCTTGGCGTAGTAGATTCCCATGGAAAAGGTTTCGGTTTCCTCTTTTCCGTCGGGGTGAAGGTGCAGCTGGACGACCAGATCGGAGCCTTTTTTCACCGGCCGACCCCAGCCATCGGGCAGCAGCTTGGGGATCGCGCCGGGTGCCCAGCCACCCAGCCCGCCGGTGGGCAGAAAACCGGGCCCGCCGAAGGCGGCATAGCCGGGGTTGCCGTCTTTCGACGCGGCTTCCTTGGCGGCAGCCGCTCCGTTGGTGTCCAGGAAAAACAACGCGTGATGCACGATTTTCCGGTTGTCGGAATGAAACTCGACTGCCGAGACAAATTTAGTCTCGGTGTTGTTCAGCGGCAGCACAAACGCGCGGTATTGATCGTGCCCGTCAGCAGGGAGTCTGAACGGCACCGACATCTTCACAACCTGGTCCGGCTCACCCAGCGTCCAACCGGAAGGGAACTCGGGCATCTTCGGCAGATCGTTCGGATCCCCCTCGGGCGCACCGGCGGCGGCCCAGTCGGCGATCAATTTGATCTGCGCATCGCTCAACCGCCGCTCACCGATGAAATGCCCGAAATTTTCTTCCGGTTTCCACGGCGGCATGTAACGGGTGCCGGTCACGCTGGCGATCTGCCCGGCTCGCTTCTTCACATCTTCATAATGCGTCAACGAAAAAGGCGCGACCTCGCCGGTGCGATGGCAGGAGATGCAATTGTCGTAAACGATCGGTGCGATGTCGTGCGCATAAGTCGGAGTCGCGGCCCTGGCGGATGCAGAAAGAAACGAACCGATCAGAAGAATCAGAACCGTCGAGAGAGATCTCATCATTGTTCTCCAGATCGAAAGACGCCGGTTCGGAGTATTCGGCGCACCTCATCCACAGTCAGGAGGATCGTGTCCAAAACCCGTAACCCGTCACATTTTGAACGTTCGCTTCACATTCCATGGCCCATGTGACGAAATGTGACGAAATGTGACGCGCTGCTCAAGCCAGAACCGGCGTGTTTCGTGCAGGTCGTTCACTTTGCAATCAGATCGGACAACCCACCGCTTTGGTCACAGGCGTCGTCACTTTTTTTCCTGCCAGGATCTCGTCCAGCGCATCCTGCAAGTCGTGTTTTGTCGCATTGTAACGCTGTTTGCCGAAGTCTTCGTACCAGTTGTCGATCCGGCCCTGGTAAAGCACCTTGCCGTGGGGATCCACCACCACCGCCTCGGGGGTGACGCCCGCTTTCAATTTCTTCGCCAGCGCCTGCCCGGTGTCCATCAGGCCCGGACAGGCATACCCGTACTGCTTCATATGCTTTTTCGCGTCGGCGGGTGACAGATTCGCATCGGAATAAACAATGTAGAAATCCAGCTTCTTGTCCTTCGAGGCTTTGATGATGCGATTGATCTCAGGTGCATAGCTGTTGGAGATCGGGCAATCGACGGCAACAAAAATGAAGACGGCTGCCTTCTGATCGCGCAGTTGGAGGGGTTGGTGTTTCACACCCGCGGTGTCGGTGAGCACCAGCGTCGAGTGCAGCCAGAACATCGAGATGAGCAGTTTGGGAACCCAATGCATGTAAAATGCAACGGATTGTTGCCAAAATTATTCTATTCGATTCCGATTCCGATTCCAATGGTCAATGCGCCGTCGTTGGGCTCCATGACGCTGTCGGTGCCGACGGCCAGCGGGAAGACAACCTGGGTGTTGCTGGTGTAGATGTTGTTCGGACCGGTTTGGGCGGTTGAGCCGGGATACACCATGGAATAGATGTTGTCCTGCTGGTATCCGCAGAATGCGGTCTGGCACCATTGCACATGCCCGTCGGCATAGAGCACATTCTGACCGGCTTTGCGGTGGTTGTTGCTGTTCGCCCGCTTCTGCAGAGCGGTCGGATCGTGGGGCGTGGTGGGTCCGGCACCGTTCTGATAAAGGCCACTGACGGTCACCACGCAGTTGGGGCCATAGGGGCCGTTGAAACTTTCGCCGGGATTGAGATCCGCCATCAGCGCAAAACCGGGCTTGGCCTTGACACCCCACTGGTAGTTGATGGCAAAGGCGGTGGTCTCATCCCCCGGATAAGGCAGCGAGACGCTGTAACTCAGATTCCAGGGCGAACTGAAATTGGACCGCTTGGTCGCGGGCAAGCCGTTCATTTTGTCCGGATAAAATCCCCCGCGCGCCGGGCAGATGAACACCGCCGGGGGCAGCTTTTCATAGCGGATCAGCAGGAAAAGGGCGGCTGTGATGTCGTTATCTCCCGGCCGATTGGTGGTCGCCCCCGGGTTGGTGATGTCGTCGCCATAGGGCGCTTGCGACAGGTTGGCAAACGGATCGACGCCCGCCGGGTCGGTGAACGCCCGCAATCCCTGCCAGGTGTGGTCCCCGCTGGTCGTGCCGGGACTCCCGGCGCTGTAGTTCAGGTCCTGATACCAATAGGTCCGGGGGAATGATCCCTTGTTCTCTTGTGCATACAGCAGCATCGCCAGCCCGATCTGATGCAGGTTGCTGCCGCACGCGGCCCGATAGCCCGCATCCCGAGCCTTGTTCAGCGTCGGCAGCAGAATCGCGATCAGCAGGGCAATGATGCCGATCACCACCAGCAATTCGATCAAGGTAAATCCGAAACGCGGAGAAACGCATGGTTTTGTTCGAAGATTCCGCATTTTTCCCTCAAGTGGAATAATTGCCGCTACGGTGAGATCAGGCCGCGCAAAATCGCAGAAGTGTCGGAAATTCCGATCGTCCCGTCTCAAAATTTTCTTCCACAGCCAGACACACTCACGCCATTAGAACTGTTCAGACATCAGTAGTATCGATCCGCATCCGCTTGTTGTCTAGTGAAAAAATTGAAAAATTGTTGCCGTGGCACGCGCGCCGGCGCAACCAATGGTTGCGGCTTTACAGGCCTTCACTACACCGCTGACGACACTCACGCTAAACTCCACCCATGGCAACTGACCTGACCCCCAAGCAAATCGTCGACGAACTCAACAAATACGTGGTCGGCCAGGACGCGGCTAAGAAAGCCGTCGCGATCGCGATCCGCAATCGCTGGCGGCGGCTTCAGCTGCCCAAGGACATGGCGCAAAGCATCATCGCCAAAAACATCCTCATGATCGGCCCCACCGGCGTGGGCAAAACCGAAATCGCCCGCCGGCTCGCGGGATTGGTCGGTGCGCCTTTTCTGAAAGTCGAAGCCACCAAATACACCGAGGTGGGTTACCACGGCCGGGATGTGGAATCGATGGTGCGCGATCTGCTTGATGTGGGCATCGACATGGTCCGCCGGGAGAGCCATGAGACGGTGAAGGAATCGGCTGCGGTTTTTGTCGAGGACCGCCTGCTTGACCTGCTGCTGCCCAGCACCGGGGGTTATGAAGATGATGAAGCCAAGGCCAAGCGCGAGCGGACCCGCAACCATTTCCGCGAGCAATTGCGCGCGGGGCAGTTGGAAGATCGACCCGTCGAGATCACCACCGAGCAGAAGCCGGACATGAACCAACTCTTCGGTGCAGCCGGCATGGAGATGGGTTTCGAATTGCAGGGCATGATGGAAAAAATGCTCCCGTCCAAGCGGGAAACCAAACGGATGAGCGTCAGCGAAGCCCGGCGATTCCTGCAGAGCCAGGAATCGGACAAGATGGTCGACAACGAATCGCTGAATCGCCAGGCGATCGAACTGGTCGAACAGACCGGGATCATTTTTCTGGATGAAATTGACAAGATCGCCGGCGCGGAAAAATCGCAGGGCCCGGATGTCAGCCGGCAGGGAGTGCAGCGCGATCTGCTGCCGATCGTGGAAGGCAGCACCATCACCACCAAACACGGCCCGGTGCGGTCGGATCACATCCTGTTCATCGCCGCCGGCGCGTTCAGCAACTCCAAACCGAGTGATCTGATGCCAGAGCTGCTCGGGCGATTTCCCATCCGCGTGGAATTGAGCGAATTGGGCAAGGAGGATTTCGTGCGGATTCTGACCGAGCCGCAGAATTCGCTGATCAAGCAGACGATCATGCTGCTGGCCACCGAAGGGGTGAAGGTGGACTTCACCGAAGGCGCGGTGGACGCCATCGCCTCGGTCGCCTGGCGGGTGAACCGCAAAACGCAGAACATCGGTGCCCGCCGGCTGTACACGATTCTGGAGCGCGTCTTCGAAACGATCAGCTTTGAAGCCCCCGACACCACCGAAAAGGAAATCTCAATCACCCGCGAATACGTCAGGGAGCGCATGGCGTCGGTTGTGAAAGACGACGATTTGAGCAAGTTCGTTTTATAACCAGAAGCCCCGGATGCACATCCGGGGCTCCGACCGGCCTGACCGTTTTGATTTGCTCATGTCAGCATCCTTTCAGATCACGCGAACAGACCCGGCAAACCGATTGACGTCTCCACCCGCATGCCGTACTCTCCACGCCCCCTGGGCAGACCTGTTTTGCTTTCAGATTGGCCCCATCGTCTAGAGGCCCAGGACACGGCCCTTTCACGGCCGCGACGCGGGTTCGAATCCCGCTGGGGTCATCACGCGATTCCGAAGGGAATTGTCTGACGCAAAAACGCCCGCTGATGCGGGCGTTTTTGCATTCTGTGTCACTCGATGCGTGCCGGGCGGTGAGGCTGTGAGGAGGCCGGTGGCGTTGTTGTTTCACGTCGGGAAATCGATGGCCATCTCCATCTACGGACGATGGATCAATTGTATACCGTCCACGAGTTTATCTGCTGTTGTGCTGTCGCGCCACCAGTGGCACCGGTGAAACCGAACCAGGCGGTGTTGCTGCCAATCGCCGAGGCGATGTTGATGGTGTAGGTCTGTGCAGCCGATGCGCCGGTGTTCAGATCGGTCAGCACGACATTCAGCGTCGAACCGGCGTAGTTGATGGCAGCCTGGAAGTTGTCACCGCTGTGCAGGTTGATTCCAGTCGAGCTGAGGTCCACCGACCCGGTGGCCTGGGGGGTTGCGCCGTTGAGATAGAGACCGGTTGAGTCGGAGCCTTCGCCGCTGTTGTTATACAGGTCGAATTTGATGGCCAGGCTGTTGTTGATGCCTCCGTAACCAAGCAAGCCGCCCAGACCGCCAAGGGCGGTCAGCCCGCTGTTCTGGATGGTGAAGGTAAAACCGTCGCCCGCGCCGGCTGCCTGGTTGAATGTGAAGTAGGTTGAGAAACTCGCCACGTTCAACTTCGAAGCGTAGTAGGCGGAACTGGTTTGAAAGCTGGAGTTGGCGGTGAGCTGCAGGTTATTTCCGCTGAGCACCGCGTTGCCGTTGTAGGCGATCGCACTTCCGGCATTGGCGAATCCGGCTGAGAAGTTGACAGCAGTCGCGGGGCTGAGGCTTGCGGCCTGCGTGTTGAACGCATTGTCGATCAGCGTGTAGTCGCTGCCGTTGACGCTGGAATCGTAATTAAAGTCGCCGTTGTACCATCCGCTGGCGTGTGTGAGGAATCCGTTGTCGATGCGACTGTAGTCAGATCCATCGACTTTGCCGTCGAGGTTGGCATCGCCGTAATAGGTGTACTTCACCATCACGACGTTGGATAATACGGCCTGGTTGTCGAAGCCGGTCACAATCGTTGGGCCCGAGGCAGCCTGGTTGATGTTGTTGACGATCGCCCCGAGGGCCCCAATGCCGACAACAGAGTTCGGCGGCGCCTGGATCGTCAATCCGTACGGATCGTTGATGTCGAGGGTTCCCAGTCCGTTGAGTTCGACAATCGAAAAAGTGGAAAAGACCGACGAAGAGAATGTGATGGTCTCCGGTGCATCGAGCGTTTCCGCATATTCAATTGCCTCTCGCAGGCTGACTCCGTCGCTTTTCCCGGCCAAGGCATTGCCATCGTCATGGTCGCTTTGAGTCGTCACCACCAGGCTTTGCTTCTCCTGCATCAGCACTTGGACACCGGTGGTGATGCCGGCTACGACGATGTCCTGCAGGCCGTTGTTGGCCAGATCACCCACTACGGGTTGAAGGGGACTAAAGCCTGCGGGAAAGGTCACGGCGTTGCTGAAGTTCCCGTTGCCCTGGTTGATCAGGACGCCGACACAGTTGGATGCTTCATCGGCGGTGACAATGTCGTTCTGCCCGTCGCCATTCATATCCGCGACGGTCAATCCGTTGGGAAAACTGCCGCCGGCGGAATAGTGCTGCACGGCGCTCAGCGCAGTTGCCGAGCCAAACACGCCAACCTCGCTTCCCGAAGCAGAACCGACCTTCGACTGGGTCAGCACCAGCCCGGGCTGTCCGTTTTCCAGCACACCCGACGCCAATCCACCTGGGTCACAATTCACATTCGTGGTGCTGCCGTACAGGTTCGCGTTCTGAATCGGAAGGGTGGGAATGACCAGTTCCGAAACAGAACTGGCGCCAGTCCAGGCGATTTCAAGATTTCCATTGCTCGTGAAGCTGGTGAGCGCATACGGTGATGCGGTTGTCAACGTACCTTCATTATTCAGAGTCCCGTTGCTGTTGACATAATAGAAATCGATCTGCCCAGCTGACTGGCATGCCACCGCCAGGCACAGGTGGCCCGACTGGGTAAACGTTACCATCTGGGCCGGCCCCGCGTCGGTTACAGAGTCCGCATAATTGGGAAACTCGCCCTGTCCGTTGTTCAAGCAGATGATAATCGAGTTGGAGTTAAAGTTGGAGAGGATCACATCGGGATATCCGTCGCCGTTGACGTCGGCCACCGCCAGGCAGGATCCTCCCACACTGCCCGGCAGGGAATAATCGACCGCTGGCTGGAAAGTTCCATCGCCGTTTCCCATTGCCACCCCAAACCCCGATTCGCCGGTCAAGGCGGCGGCGATGATGTCCTGGGTTCCATTTTTCTTCAAATCCGCGAGTTTTACATCGTCGGTTGCAAATCCCATCGAGACAAACTGCGGGGCCGCAAACGCGACGGCCGCCGAAAGCAACCGCCGCGATTCCAGCACCTCCGCTCGACAGCCCGGCTCGTTCATTCGCGAAAACGTAAATTTGATTCTCCGTGACGAACGCCGGAAAAATGCCGAAACCATGCCTTTCTCCTTTCCTGACCCGGATGAACATGGGCCGCGCAATGCGACTGCCATGGACTTCAGGAACCAGAAACCGGCTTGTCGCGAGATCTAACGAATGAGTCGGGCTGTTTTTCTGCGCAAGTGGCGGAGTCCGTCTCAAAGCTGGCGTTTCTCAGGTTAACCTTCCGTGTAGCCAGCGAGGTTGCTCGCCGCGGACGCTTTAACGGCGAGCAAGCTCGCCGGCTACACGAGGA
>Ga0116230_10005029_pt1 | contig 12955 bp, 11 predicted proteins | sample S1TSphfallax_3_FD_88678 | JGI IMG/M metagenome (GOLD analysis project Ga0116230, IMG submission 88678) | Host-associated microbial communities from peat moss isolated from Minnesota, USA - S1T2_Fd - Sphagnum fallax MG | ecosystem: Host-associated > Plants > Peat moss > Unclassified | place...
AGAAGAAGAAGAAGAATCGTAATCACTCTTGGTTGATTAACATTAATATTTTATTCATTGTGCTTGATTCCACAATATTCTTCCACATGACACCATCAACCCACCACCCATTACAGAATTGTAATCTACTAATTCAGATCATTACAAAGAAATTTGATTTGCACACTCAAACCAATCTTTGTTTCGGAATCTGCTTTGGGAAGTGAAAGAATAACCCACCACCGCAGCTGGTTGGTTAGACTATATGAGTCCCAGTCCCGGTTTCTCTGGTCTGGCAGTTTCATGGGGATGAGGTGAAAAGATCATGTAGGAAAAAATTGAAGTCTGCAACTGTAGTTGTTGCTAGAGAGCATCAACACTGGAAAGAGAGTTCAAAGTTCTCTGAAAGACTGAAAGAGAAAACATTAATTGATGATGACAAGATGATGTATGTATGATGATATTATTAAAAAATTTCAAATGGGATGATGCATTTGATGCATTTGTGGGACATGTTTGTGCTTGCAGTTCTTGGCAATAATTTTACCAAAGAATTGTCATGGGAAACTTTGGAAGACTGTCACCTCTGTGGGCAGCTGCAAAGCTTGGCAGCAGATTACAAGTCTGGTATTTATTATTACAATTGTTTAGATATTTGAAAACTTCCAGTGACTACTGAAGTAACAACACTCTGGAGACATGGAAAAGTTTGGTCAACTATTTGGGCTTCAACTTTTACTTTGATGGGATCATGGAGTAGGTCTCCAGTAAAACACGGAAACAAAAGAATGGGTATAGTAGTAGGTAGTAGTAGAAGGATCTGGAAGAAACTTGCCTATTTCCTTCATTCCTTCCAAGGAGTAGTGCCATTTTCTTCAGTTTTGGGAAGGAAACATCCTTCCTGAATTCCTTTTTTTAATTTTCGGTTATGTTTTTTGCGGTACAAATGGAAAACTTCATTGTGTAAAAGAGGAACAAAGAAGGGTTTCCTTTTGAAAGGCTGAAAAAGAAAGTCCCACTTTGTGTAATGCCATCTCTTCACTTTGAGACAACAAAGTAAAAATCTGGACTTTTTCAGTCCTTCCAAAACCAAGTAGGTAGATTCTTAAAAATCATCTTAACGCACTTAACAACCAATCTTGCACTTTGCTGCAAACACACAAAATTACTGATTTTGAGTACCTACAATCTCTCTCACTCATAAAAAATTTATTTCACTCATTCTTCATTCATTTATTCATTCGCTTCATGAGATGGGTACTTTGTACTTACTTACCAAACGGGTGTTTTTTTTTTTCCTCCCAAATGAACCTTCATCACTGATCAATTGTTTTTTTGTTTTTTGTTTTTCTGCAACTGTTTTTGCCTTTCACATGAATCTGGCTGCTCATTTTCTAACAAGCTAAGTATTGGACAAAAGGCTGGCTCTACCATCATCATCATCAGCTGGAGAACAAGACCAGTAGATTGAAACTCAAGAGAATTAGAGATGAATGAAAAGTGTATGCTATAATCTGCTTTAACTTTCTACAATGGAGTCCTAATCAATCATGTTGCTTGTTACCCATCACATTCAGCATTATTTTTTGCAATGAATTTTCACCACTTGGTGACACAGAAAGGGGTGGGTGGGGGGGGGGGAGCTGCTACTCATTCAAAGGAAGTTTTTCAGAGAAAATTGGCCAATGTTGGATTTTTTAATTAAAATTGTCAGATTTAGACAATAAGCTCTCTAGCATGTTGCCAAATGTAAGTTGGGTTCCAAGAAAATTCCACTTTCCTCTATAGCCAAATTTGGCTAAGTCCGATTGCCAGTCCACCTAACTCAGAAAATTGGAAAAAACACAAAAACTGTGATATACACGGTGGTCCTTTAATTCAGGTTCTTAATACACATATTACTTACTTGATTAGGTAACAGAAGATTGGGTTTTTAGGTTGTCATACTAATCCATCATGTTTTCATTACCTATCTGATCATCATGGTGTTTTCTTAATTGGGTTCTTGTTACTTACTGGATTGGATCACAGAAGATTTGGGTTATGTGACATTTGGAAGTATGGGTTATGTGATCCATACATCATTTAGTAGAGTTGTTATCATGATTTCATAGTAACATGATTACCGTGCACAAACATACATACATACATACATGCCTTGCCTTGACTCTTGATTTCTTCCTTTTTTGTCCCCAGGACTCATTAGTAATTAAGCTAAAACAAGGAAGGAAATTGGGTAATAGATTAATAATGACTTGGAGAAGAAAGTGAACAAATAACAACAACAACAACAAGAGGAGGAAGAAGGATGGATTAAGGTGCAAAAGTTTTGTGTCAGACAGCAAAACACCCAAAAAAACACACCTGCATAAAATAGAGGTGACTAGAGCAGAAAATTCAAAACCCTAGAATTGAGTCAAGACCCTCCCCATTTAGGCCACAAAGGGTTTGTTTGGTTTTGCCATGCCAATAGCTACTGGGAAGAGCTTTTTGTATTTTTGCAAGAAAGTGGGTTACATTCCTTGGTGTACATTTGCTACTCGATTGTGTCCAAACGCTTGCCACTAATTTTTCTCCTCTTCCTGACTTCCGGATCTCCATGTAGCTGCAATTTGGTGATTTTTGCGTCCAGTTCTGATTTTTGGCGATTTTTGGAAGAAGCTGTTGTTGTTGCAGGTGGTAGGTAGACCGAGGAGACTGACTCTCTTTCTTTGACTCTTTTTGGTGCGTTTGTGTGTGTTGTTCGGCTCATCGTCGCCAACCTTTCGAATTTTGGTTTTGGGTTTTTCCCTTGTAAGTTTCTTGTCTCACACCCATTGCACGTTTTGTTGTTATTTTTGTGCAATTTGGTGGTTTTTCTCTGCCCTTTCTGTAGTGGGTTTTGGTGTCCTTTGTGTTATGTTCTTGGGCTGGATTTTGAGCTCTTTTAGTGACTCCTGTGTGCTGAGCTTCTTTTGGGTGTTTTTCCCCTTCCTGTTTTGTTTCTTTCTCTACTGCTACCGTTCATGCCATCTTCTTGAAATTTGGGTAAACTGGTTTTTCTTTCTGTTGTCTTTGGGATTGTCCCATTGAGTAAGTACAACTTGCCCTTGTGGGTCTCTTTCCTTCCTTTGTAATAATAATCTGAGGAAGAAGAAGGAGAAGAAGCCCTGGTAAGCATGTGTGAGTGAGGTAGCTAACATTTCGAAGTTGTGCAATTTCTTATGTGGTATGTGTTTGACCTCCTCCTTTGTTTGCTGCTAAAATTCGTGGACTCCTCCTATCTGTCCCTTTTCTGTGCTCAACAATTTTGCATGTCTGAATTTGTCTTTTTTTTCTATTTGAATTCCTACATACATTGTTGTATTTTTTGTGCATTGTGTTTTGTTTGGGGGAATTGGCTCATTTGCAAATTTATTTGCAGTATTGGAGGTCTTGTGAGCATCGGCTTGTTCATCATAGCTGCTCTTGTAATGGCTCCCTTGCACATAACTTGCACATGAAGAATGTGCCATCCTTTTTTTCTGGATGCTATTGTTTGAGTTCTTCTTGTAAACATATCACAGTTCATTGTGAATCTCAGCATCGATGTCTTGTCCTCACTAATGTTGTGTAATTTTTATCCAGTGTTTAGTTTGGAGGCTGTTGTTTCATCTTCGGCTGCCAAACAGCAGAGACAATACTAAAAGGCAAGCAGCAAATGACAGAACTGCATGGTGCATGAAACTGCAAAAAACATCTACAGGGCTGTTGTTCACTCAGGCTTTCTACAACCTGTTCCCCAAGGCGCATGGGGAAGCAGGGCCCTTGCTGCCATTGTAACATCTCCAGTATGTCTCTTAACCTTCCTCTCTCTTACTTTCTGTTGTTTGCTAGTCAGACATGTCTCATGCAGCCATGCTTGTCATGTAACCTTGTGTTTTATAGTCCCTGAGCAAACAGAGTTCTTGAGGTTGTGTGCATTTTGTTTCTTGGAAGAGTAGTAATTGAAGAAGATGCATAGTGCATTGTGTCTTTGAGATAGAATGAGAGAAACCTGGCTCTTTATGTGTCTTGGTCTTACTCATTCATATAATTTGGATGGACATTGCAGCAACTCCATTGTGGCGAAATGGACCTCCAGAGAAACCTGTTCTGTGCAATGCCTGTGGTTCACGATGGCGTACAAAGGGAACTCTTCTGAACTACATGCCAATGCATTCGGGTGGTTTTGGAGGTGCTGGAGGTCATAAGTGGTCTGGAGAAACAAAGTGTGCACGTGGTAGAAAGGGTGCTCAAAAACAGTCCTCTGAGGCCTGGTCCCACAAACGTAAGGAGCCTTGTGGGCCTCACAAGAGCTCAACATCACTGAAGTGGAACGAATCCATCACTAGTGAAATTCAAAGTTCATCTGAGTCTTTGTCTTTGACAACAGATTCTCAAGGTTATATGTGATTCTTATACTTGGGAATTCTTATGCTGCTGGCTGGACACAGTGTGCTTACAGACAACATCAATTCAATTGTCTGATGATGTTGACAAAGACTATAGGTGTCTTGTTGTGAGGTATCATTTCTCTTTGTGGATAATATACTAATGTCTGCTTGGGAATTGTTTGACAGTGTGGGGGTCTTTTTCTGAGGGTACTGTGCCAACCAAGAAACGCACATTGCTTTCCCGTGCCCATGCACCTTTGGAGAAGGTTGTGAGACACCTCTTGGAGCTACTTTATGAACCTCCGGCAAGCAACCCATTCACAACTAGTTGTGTGTCTAGTGAAGCCCTCTTGGTTGAGTATAATCCTCCATTTGCAGATTTTGAGGTAGGCCTTGGTAGTATTTTTCTAAACCGACCACCCACGTCTTCACATCATGAGCCTGGTAGGGAGACAAATTCAGTATGGTATGAGAGCTTAGAAGAAGGCCCAGAGCCTTTCAATGCTCTGAATCAAGTGGCAGAAACAAGAATCAGTGGTCCATTGACACAACTGCCTAATGGTGGAGCCAAGAATCTTCTAGATGGAGGAAAGGAAAAGGTGAAGCAGATCACAAGGAAGTTGGAGGGAGAAAGCCATTTGCTCATGGATCGAAATATAACTCATAATAAGAGCCTCTTGTAAGCACTTCTCTTATGTTTCTACTTCACTTGCTAAGTTCTTCCAATGATGAGATGTGGTCTCTCTTTCCCACTTGTCTTGGATTATTTTTCCATTCTCCAGATTCCTAAAGGATTGCCTTATACTTTCACTATACCACACCACTCTATAGCTTTTTATATTTGGACTTGTGCACAGAGAAAATTTCCCCTACAACAAACGGGATATTCTTCAGAGTTGTCAATCTCCACTACTCTTTCTTGAAATGAAGGTATGGCAATCTATCCAAGTTTGCAGCTTGATTATGGTGTCAGATGATCCTAGTTGTGTTCTCATGCTTGTCATGAAAAATTGCAAAGTATGAAATGCACTTGCTAAGGATGTCATGTTTATGCATGGTAGCACCAATGTCTTTTGGTGATTGATAGGGTAATAACTGGTTACAGGACATAGTCAATTTTGAAACATTTACGGGACTTCTCACAGAAGAAGAGCAAACTTGGTTGATGAAGTTTTTGTCTTCTGTCGACCTTGGCAGATTTCAGGACAGGTGCATCTTGATCTTTTGGTTTGTCACTGTTTTCTTGCTGCTCAACTTTGTAGGATTAGGAACACTTGTGTCTTGCGGAAAGAGTTTGGCAGTGATGAGGTGGCCAGAAGCTTGGACAAAGAGAAGAGGGACTCAAAACGGTAGTGGGGCTTACTAATAGGAAAGGGTGTGTACTTGCAGCTTGAAGGAAATGTTCAACAGCACCCAATTTGAAGGGGTCTTTGCCAACTTCCAGCAGCTGCTATCTGAGGGTATGTTTGACTCAGCAGAGTTGGGACTAAACCCTCGCATCCTTCAGCACTTCCAGCAATTGCTCAACCTCACTGACCTCTCAGGCTCAGGTTGGTTGGAACGTTGTTCCCAACTACAACACCGGATCAAACGTCGGGGTAAATCAGCTGACTTATCTAAGGTACAGATTGCACTGGTAGCACCTTCATGACATGTCTCAACTTTCTTGGCAAGGCAAATTTGCTGGTCAATTTTTTGTAAGGCTTTGTGTGAAGCTTGACTGACATTCCTAACATGTAGGCTGCGCAGATCAAAGAAAGCAGCAAGGAAAATATGAATGAGGTTCCAGCTGCTTCTATGGGCTCAGCAGGTTTCAAGCACTCTCCATCATGGCTCCCAAGTCACACTTGGGGAGTCACAGAGGAAGATTTAACATCACATACTGGAAGTGAGAAGCATAAGGGACTTTCTGGCAATCACTCACCTCTTTCTACTGATGGAGCATTGGTATATGGTGGATTTGGACTCAGAAAACATCCGCATTGTATGAAGATGGACACACATGATTCTAATCATGCAGGAGAGACCTGCTTTCTAGGCAATGGTCTGCTACTTGCTGACCGCAGCAGATGTGGTGGAGGTTCAATCTCAGTCGATGATATACCAGATATTCAAGTCCCAGGGTCATATGGCACTGAGTCTGACCTCCTGTTTCACATTCCTTCCAATATGATGTCATTTCAGCAGGCAGAGCTTCTCCAACAACCTACTTGCAAGGAGGAAATCAACTCCAATCAGGTTACATGTTACAAATCTTCTGATCCATTGGATATCATCCTTATTTGTACCTCCTGTAGCCTCTTCTTCAGAGGTCTCCCAGAGTGAGCTATGATCATGATCTCCCCAGATCTCGTAAAGAATCAGAACTCTGGCTCTCAATTGAACAATTGTGCCTGATGTAGCAACTGACTCAAGTCCTCATCACATGCAGAAAGGAAGCTACATTTTCTGTTAATTCAGATCGAATCTATGCACAAGAACTATGTTTTGTGTGAAAATGGATTCTCCAATGCACTTGAATATGCTGACAGGACTTCAGGTGGTTTTTCAGGTTGAGAATGGAAGCCTCATAATCAGTAACACATGGCACATGGACAGTGGCCCATCAGATTGGGGGAGTCTCTTCTACAATCCCTCGTGTGCTGGGGAAGTCTCTTGTACAACGCTTCCTAATGGCACTGTGCTGAATCCAGGACACAATCTCTTATAAGAGGAGGGGAATCTGTCTGAGACTTGCAGATGCAAACAGGATCATCAACCCCCTGCTGGTGCCCGCTGTAATTCTCAGAGTTCACCTCCACAAAATTTCACCCCTCAAGTTCACTTTACAAAGGGGCAAGTTATAGTTGATACGTTTTTTTCCCATCAAGAGTGTACGATAGCCACATTCGGATTCTGTCCCCTGTGCAACTGTCGGTTTGGTTCACAATGCAGGACTGGTTTTTGCTTTCAAATCCAGGACTACAAAAGCATTGTCTCCTTTTCCAGCACCACCATTTTTTCATCAATTTAATAATATAGACACAGTTTTTATAGGCTGCAAATAGAAAATGTGCAGCAAAGCCATTTTTCTTTCATGGGAAGGAAAAAACACACAAATTGCATTCTTGTAACCACTACTTGCATAGTAGTCCTGCATATTAAAGCTTTTTCAAGGCATTGTACAACCATCTGACTCTACATGATTTGACTCTGTCCTATACTGACCCTTGTAGTTTTTGAGTCAATTACTTTGAGTTTTCCACTTATACATGCCATTGACTTTGTAGAAGGGAAACAAATTGTGTAAATTGATCAGTCACAAAGAGCTGATTTTCTTAAGTAACTTGCTCACAAAGGCATCAAATAACATATGGGAATGCAACTGAACAAAGGATGTTGGTACAAACTCTTTCATAATATGAGTACATAGCTTTTTTTTGACCTACAGTGCTCAGTGGCCAGCAGATTCATACTTCTGTTACTATGGCATGACTACTGTGTTTCATCAGTGATTGGCTCCATGCAGCATCCAAGCATCATGCTGATCCTCAACTACCCAGATGTCTTTTCTAATAATTATGTGGTTTAGAGTAATTGTATTGCCATAAGTATGGTGCAGATGGTCAATTGGCACACCAAGTGCACTGTGACTCTTTGCAACTGATGCTTGCATTGTCCTCAGTTTTGTTGCCCATGTTTAGTAATGTTTGTGGGGCCCACTCTCTGGAAGGCATTCCAAGTCATTTCAAGTTCACTTTACAATGTCTCCCCATTTCTGCGAAATATAGTGATAAACTATACCTCAAATTACTACCTCAAATTACACACCAAATCCAGCCCAGGATCCCCATTTGGGTTACACTGCTGTCTGACCTGATGCCAAATTTCCCCCACGTTGCCTCATGAGAAAGTCCCGCATCTCTCGGTATCCCCTGAGCTCCTCCAAAGCATCAGCTGCTGTTCTAGACCCCAAAGACAGTGCTGCTAATGAGGTTGGTGGTGAGCCTACTGTCAGTGCCGGTCCTGGTCCTGACCCTGGTGACACAAAGGGTGAACCTGAACCAAAACGTGCTTCAACTCCTGGGCGACCTGTTGAGCTCAGGTTCCTCATCATTGCGGCTCCAGGATTGGGTGGACTCCCTTTCACTTTTGCCACTCCCAAAGAGCCCACTGCTGTTAAAGGACTTGTATGAGTTGGAACAGGAACTTGAGGGGAGGCTGAGGTCAACTTTCCCAGTGCAAGGTCAGAGAATGTTCCAGAGGGTGTCCTGAGCTCGCGCAGGGGGGGAGCAGATCTGAGGAATCTTACAAATGCCCCAACTGCTGCATGAGGTTGAGCTCCCACAGATCCAGGTAGCCCTACTGACTCAAAGGTGTCTGCTGTTTTGGGTCTTGCCACAGGACTCCCAATCCTGTCACAAAACATAGTACAGCAGTCAGAATGTCTAGAGCCCAATACCTTGATACCAGTTTTGCTCTCAATTGTAACCATTGAAGTGAAACCCACATCTGGTTGCTTGAAAGTCTTCTCCCTTCCCATGAGAAGATGAACAAGCCAACAAGATTGAGTTTGCTAACAATCTACTGTTGTACCAGAATTCATGCACAAAGATGGGTTTTAAAAAGCTACAATTAATTACCTGCTTCGATACTCATCAACCTCATCATCGTCGACAGCAAATGGGCATGCAAAATCCCCATCATCCATATCGTCATGTGGGAGACCACCAACCTTACTCAGGGCCCTAAAGCTGCCAATTGTCAGGCCTGGGGAACCATACAATGACCTTTTCGCACGCAGTCGAGATTCCTCATCTCCCTTATTGTCTCCAACCACCTGTAGCCAACCAATTAAACTTCTTAATCTTCAAGGCTTCCATGTCAGAAGCCAAACACCCTGACAAGCATAGTAGGATGAACCATGCCATTACAGGTTACCAAACAAAAGAACTGTGAAAAAGACCAGGTTGTTCCAAATCGCTCTGACTGTAAGCAAAGGCCCTACAAGCATTCCCTTGGATAACTCATTTCCTACAGTGGGTGGACAAGAAAAGAAACAATTCTAGAACCAGAATTGCTCACTTCCTACACACTCTATAGTAGGAATGTTTCCAACAAAAATCTCCCACTGCCTGTGTCAGTTGAGAAGAAACCTGAAGTGAAAGTAGCATTAATCAATTTGAGTCACAAGAAGAACACTATGCCACAGTGCTCCACTTCATAACCAATAACAGTGGACCACTGAGATGAAATCTCTGGAGAACACTTAAAAAAAACAGAAAAGAACTCTGCTGTGTAATTTACCATTACTAATCACTTGAGATAAACATCAGGAGAATACTAAATGATGACAGTCCTGTTTGTGATTGCAACAAAACATATATGATTCAAAGATCATAACTTCTATCCATTTGGATATTGAGAGAAACAGTTTCTACAACTGCGATCAGAATTCACTAGCCACATTACAGTGGTTAGTTCCAATTCATGATAACCAGACAACTCATGACATCAACTTAGCTAATGGAAAAAAGAGACCTCACCCAACTAGCACAAATCACTATTATGTGGATAATAACTAACCCTGCAACTATCTTAAACCTTTGATTCATCTATCCACTGTGGATATCCACACTACTCATTGTGAACTATTAAGATTGACGTAGTTTTACAAAAGCTGCATTGAAAACTACAACCTTATTAAAGTTACTAATTTCCAATGCAAAGGGCCCCAAAATCCAACCTTGTTACAGTTTCAAGAACATGGAAATTTCTTCTTCCACTAGGGAGTTTACCAACTGTACAATGCAGATTTTCAGAACAGAACAGACCCTAAAATCCAACCAAAATGTTCTAATAGCATATTAGCTGATAAGATACTCTGTTTGCCTAAGGACAAAATCAGTCTTAACATTGATCATAACCTGAGTATCAGTGGGATAAGAGATTTGATAAACTGATGACACTGGTTGAGCAATGACATGTGGGAACCTCATGGGTCAGAAAGTGTATCCCCTACAATACAATGAGTTGCAAACAGCACATCATTAACCTTGATAGGCTGATTTAACAGTCTAATAGGGTTCATCACCCAACAGGGTTCGACTTTGGAATTGACTTTGAAGAAATGAACATGAATACATGTGTCCCCTGATGATAGTGGAATGAGTGTGAAATGGATATGAGAAGCAAAGCACTCTCTGAGAATTGGGAGACAAAAAGGTGTTGGAATTGAAGTGCAGATTGCTGTGTACCTGAGCACCATGCCATAACCGAGGGTTGCAAGAAGCCACACGATTCAACATCACCTCTGCAGGCTTGCTCTGTGGGGATGGTGGTGGAAGCAAGCCTCGATTTTGATGATAAGGGTCAGCCATGGGAAGCCGAGAGTTTGGACGCATCGGATTTGAGGGACGGGGAATACTTACAGGTGCACTACTAGAGCGAAGGACATTATCTTGTTGTGAGTAACCATGAGCAGGTGGAGAAGGAGATGGAGATGGAGAGAAGGGTGGGGAGTATCGAGATTTTATAGGAATGGGTTGCGATGCATTGCTGTGGCCTTGGTATGATGAAGGTTGTGAGAAAGGGCGATGGAGTGGGGAGGTTCGAGGAGAAAGATGTGATGGCATGTGTCCTTGACCTGATGGAGAGGAAGGAGGCTTGGGAGGTGAAGGATGGAAATTTGGAGAAGGAGAAGCAGATTGGAAGGTAGGAGAAGAAGGGGGTAAGGAAGGAGGCCCAGCCACCTTATTTAAGCCCCCACTCCAGCTATGTCGACGTCCAAGTGATACAGGCACTGAACTCGGCAGTGAAACCATGTGAACTCCCTGCTTTCCAGGATTACCCCTGCTAGGCATTGACCCAATGCTTGAGAACCGCCGCAAGGGATCTGTGGTAGGACTTCCAACATAATCTGCGATGATGCGTGGAAGGATGGGAGGCATGATTTCAAGTGCAGTCACTGCTGTTGCACTTCTATATGCAACTGACACACAGAGCCTGCCCCACTGGGTTTCAATTGGCGTCAACCTGCAGGTGGACATCAGCCTGTCGTCGCCTGTGGTCAAAGGTGGAGGTGCGGCTGATACCATGTATGACAAAGAGAAGCTTTGGCTGTGAGAAGAGGAGTTTGCTAGCCGGAAGAGCCGATGTGCTGGCAAGGTTCGAACTGAGCAGTAAAGCGACCGAAGCATGATGATGGTTCTTTTGTACACTACAGGACTTTCGATTACATGATTGGGCAGATAGGGAAGCGGCAAATTAACCCCCTGCTGTGCCCTTCCAGGACTTCCGCTTCCTACTGCAAATCTTCCTTCCAAGTTTCCACTTCCCCAACTTTCGCTGTGACCTAAACCTCCTCCTCCTCCTCCTCCACCGCTCACACCTTTACCTGTGCCTCCTAACCCTAATCCTCCTGTGGCAGTACTGGGAGGCTTTTTCCTGCGCTCGTAATGGACCACCCACCTTTCCAAAAGAGTCTGAGACGGCCCGCCTTGCGAAGAGAAGCTGTCGTCGTTCCCACTCCAAGAATCGCCTCCTCGTGAAGTAGAGGGATACCGATTTGGCGAAGAAGCTCCTTTGAAAAATCTGTGGCGAGTAGCAGAACTGCCCCCTGCTGCCGAAGAAGAAGAAGCAGAGGGAAGACCCGCATCGCCGCCTTGCTGCTGCTGCTGCTGTAGAAGAATATCCACCACCATAGCTTCTTGCATGATTCCTCGTCGCCATGGCTCCGCACTCTCTTGCACCGCATTGCAGTTCTCAAGCTCTAGGTTAAACCAGCGATTCGTCGTCCGAGACGAAGAGGAAGAAGACACGGGTGATGATCCCAGAAACGAAACCTCATCTCCTCCTCTGCCTCCTCCTCCTCCTCCTCCGCCCGCGCCACCGCTTTGCGACTGCGCTGCAACGAAGGGGATCCTGGACTCGAGGATGACATGCAAGCTCTTGACGAAAAATTCGGACACAATTTGCTCGATTTTAGCCTTCTCTGCTTGCATCGCACCCGACTAACTTCTTCACAACAGAGCAGCAGCGGCCCTGCTCTGCGATGCAAAGGGTTTGTATGCAGGTAGCGTAGAGCGAGGATCCGACATACCCCGCAGCAACCCCCTCCCCAACAACAACCTCCAATGCCCACACGACCTACTCACCTCTCGCATATACCTACCTCCCTTTCCTAGGACTGTTGCCGGAATTGGACTCCACCGGCTGCTAGAATCTGCGCCTACCACCGCCGATTCTGAATTGGACCAGGCCGATTGCTTGATTGATTGATTCGGGTGCCAGATTCAGCAGCAGCAACTACCACGGATTCTGAATTGTACCAAGAATTGGACGGGGTTGATTCATTCTGGGGCCAGAATCAGCAGCAGCAACTACGACAGATTTTGGGTTGAATCAAAGAATTGGACTGGATTGATTCATTCTGGGGCCAGAATCTGCAGCAGCAACTACCAGGAATTCTGAATTGAATCAAGAATTGGACTGGGTTCATTCATTCTGGGGCCAGAATCAGCAACCTGGGGCATAGAATCAGCTGCTGCTTCTGAATTGAGTAATGGGACTGAGCCAATTGATTCCGGTGTCAGAATCAAGCA
>Ga0116230_10005030_pt1 | contig 12954 bp, 10 predicted proteins | sample S1TSphfallax_3_FD_88678 | JGI IMG/M metagenome (GOLD analysis project Ga0116230, IMG submission 88678) | Host-associated microbial communities from peat moss isolated from Minnesota, USA - S1T2_Fd - Sphagnum fallax MG | ecosystem: Host-associated > Plants > Peat moss > Unclassified | place...
CATCGACATCTGCAGACCGTTGCTGAGCAACGCGATCGTGCAAAGCCCCAGCAGCGTGCCGATGACGGTCCCGCGCCCGCCGAAGATACTGGTGCCACCGAGCACCACGGCGGTGATCGCGAGCAGTTCGTAGTCAGTGCCGGCGTCGGATTTTACCTGCTGATATCGTGCGGCAAAGATCAGCGCCGCCACCGACGCCATCAAACCCGACAGGATATACGGCACCGCCGTCCGCCATTGCACGGGGATTCCAGCATACCGGGCACCCTCCGGCGCATAGCCAATGACGGACCAGGATCGGCCCATCACCGAGCGGTGCAGCAGCAGATAAAATCCAATGCTGGCCAGGAGCAGAATCGGCAGCTGCACCGGCACTGGACCGAACTGGTGATTTCCCAGCCAGAGAAAGCTCGCGGGGAAACCGGTGAAGTTCTCCACCCCACCGGTCAGCCCATTGGCGATGCCGCGGAAGAGCGAGAATGTCGCCAGCGTCACAATCAGCGGATGAATCTTCAGCCGGGTAATCGTGGCGGCATTCACCGCGCCACCGACCGTGCCCACCAGCAGGCAAACCAATGCCGCGATCGGCCAGGGGAAATGGTGATCCTGCCAGAGCTTGCCGAAGATCACCGCGGATAAGCCCAGCATCGAACCAACCGACAAATCGATCCCACCGGTGGTGATGACCGCGGTCATCGCCAGGGAAACCAGCCCGAGTTCCGTGCTGACGCGGACGATTTGCAGCAGATTTTCCGGCGTGAAAAAGTGAGTGCCGACGATGCTGAAGATCAGGATCTCGAAGAGCAGCAAACCCAGCAAAATGAACTGCTGGGTGAAATTCGAGGACTTGCCAGCGGTCATGCCGACCGCCTGACTGCCAGCGCATCCGACGCGACTGCCGCCAAAATAATGGCACCCTGAATCGCCAACTCCCATTGCGCACGAATGTTGAAAAAATGCAGCATCGACGCGATGGTGCCCAGCAGAATCGTGCCCGCGAGAGTGCCGACGAGTGTGCCGCGACCGCCGGAGATAGCCGTCCCCCCCACCACCACCGCGGCGATCACCCGCAACTCAAAACCAGTTCCGGAGTTCACAAACGCCTGTGGAAACTGCACGGCAAACAGCAGCCCCGCCAGCCCGGTCAGACCGCCCATCAGCACAAACACAAAAAACGTGACATGCCGCGGGCGAAGCCCCGCGAGCCGGGCGGCTTCAAAATCCGAGCCCACCGCGTAAACCGATCGTGCCCCCGACAAATATCTCGACGCCACGACGAACAATCCCCAGATCAGCAATGCACCGATCACAATCACCCGCATGCCCGCATTCTGCGAGGTGCCGAACCACTGGAAACCATCGGGCAAACCGACAACCGCTGCGCCCTCGCGGATGTAGCTCAGCCCATCGCGCAGCAGCACCATCGTTGCCAGCGTCACCACGATCGACGGCAATCCGCCAAAGCCGACCAGCGCTCCATTGAATGCCCCCATCAGCATGCCAAACACCAGCGGAACCAGGATCACCACCGGCATGGGCCAGCCCATCTTGGCTGTCAGTGCCGCAAGCACCACGCAAACCGAAAACTGCGAGCCGATCGAAATATCGATCTGCCGGGCGAGAATGATAAAGGTCATTCCCACCCCCAGCACCAGCAGCGGAGCAGCCGAGATGCAGTCATCGCGAAACTGCTGGTGGAAATAGCTCCGATCCGGATGCAGACGGCCCTGGCGCGCAAGAGCCAGAAGAATGATTAGGTAAACGCCAGCCACCGAAAGCTCGCGGCGATGTTTGGAGAGGATTGCGATCATCGCCTCCAGCTTTCGCAATCGATCTCGAACGTGATTTCAGAGCCGCCGGGCTTCATCCCGCGGAGCGTTTGGACGCCGGAACGCCCTCGCGCGAAGCTCCATCGTGACATGCGCGTCCAGCCCGTGCGTGGATCGCGGAATTTGCAGTCAACGCAATTCACAAACTCCGACGCTTCCCGCACGGTCCGGAGGACCGTGTCACGGTGAAGCATCCGCAATGATTCCGAAGTTGCTGGAAATCCGGGCACGCACCCTCCGCGGCCTGAAGGCCGGCGGCTGATAAAGAAAAACTTTTGTCTCGCGTTTTGCATCTTCCTCACGCCGCCGCTTGATGTCCCAGCGCCAGTTCCAGCACGCGCTCGGGGGTGGCATCGGCCCGGTCCATTTCCCCGACGATGCCTCCGCCGTGCATGACAATAATGCGATCCGCCATGCCGAAGATCTCCGGCAGGTCGCTGGAAATCATGAGGATCGCCAATCCCTCCCTGGCCAGTTCGCTCATCAGGCGGTAGATCTCGGATTTCGCGCCCACATCCACGCCCTGGGTGGGTTCGTCCAGAATAATCACGCGCGGCTTGGTCGCCAGCCAGCGGGCGACGGCCACCTTCTGCTGATTCCCGCCAGAAAGCGTGCGCGCCAGTGCCGCCCCGGTGTCGGTTTTGATCCCAAGTTGTTTGATAAAAGAATCCGCCAGTTCCCGCTCGGCGGTGAAGTCGATCAGGCCGAAGCGGGCGACCTGCCGGAGCACCGCCAATGAAATGTTGTACGACACCGGCAGATCCTGCACGACGCCATGCCGCCGGCGATCCTCGGGCACGTACGCCAGGCCCTGTTGGATCGCGTGCATCGGGGAAGCAATCGAGACGACCGATCCATTCAACCAAATCTGCCCGGCGTCTGCGGGCGTGATGCCGAACAGCACGCGCGCCAATTCCGTTCGCCCCGCACCCACCAGCCCGGCAAGCCCGACGATCTCGCCGCTGCGAACCTGCAGACTGATGTTGTTCACGCCTGAAAAATAACAGGAAAGATTGCGTGCTTCGAGAACAACCGGGCCGGGCGTGACGATCGCCTTGGGATACACCGCATCGAGATTGCGGCCCACCATCAGGCGGATCAGTTCCGCGCGATCCACCCCGGCCATGTCGCGCGTCTGCACATGGCTGCCATCCCGCAGCACGGTCACCCGATCCGCCACGCGCGGCAACTCTTCCAGCCGGTGCGAAATGTAAATCAGCCCCACCCCCCGCGATTTCAGCCGGTGGATCACCTTGATGAGATTTTCGGTTTCCTGATCTCCCAACGAAGCGGTGGGCTCGTCCAGAATCAGCACGCGCACATTCCCGCCGATCGCGGTGGCGATCTCCAGCAGCTGCTGCTGCGGCATCGACAGGTCCCGCACCAGTTCATCAGGCGAAATGTTCGCGCCCACTTCGCGCAATAATTCAACCGCGCGCTTCCGCCGATCCGCCCATTTCAAAAGCCGCCACGGCGACGGTGACTCGATCCGCAAACCGATGTTTTCCGCAACCGTGAGATCCGCAAACAGCGAAGGCTGCTGATACACCACCGCCACCCCCAGCGACCGCGCAAGCGCGGGCGAATTTTCCTGGATGACTTTTCCCTCAATCGTGATCGTCCCCGAGTCGGGCACGATCGCCCCGGCGAGCGTCTTGATCAGCGTTGACTTTCCGGCCCCGTTCTCGCCCACAATCGCATGAACCTCACCCGCGCGGAGATTGAACGACACGCCACGCAGGGCGCGCACACCGCCATAGGATTTGACGATATGGGTCAGTTCGAGGATCGGCCGCGTGGGATCGAAGGTCATCTGATTCTGCTGCCGCTGAATTACAATGCCATTGCCGGCAGTTGTAATCAGTGAATTGATCCGCCAAAGAATCACCGCCAATCCGATAATACCAGCGTCGCCGAAGGGGGCAACTCTCTCCAATCGCCTTTTACCGGCGGGAAGTCCCCGGAGTTTTTAGTTGCCCGGCCCGGCCCGATGTTCACCGGTCCGGCTGCGGGAATTTTGCCGCTCGGCTGGATCTTGCCCGCGGCAACGGTCCCAAAAGAGGTAACGCAGCAGGTCCCCTGGGCCGGGCCTGGAGTGGTTTCTGCAAACCAGCAATCGGCGGACGATCCTGAAACCAGCCGGCCGGCAGGGGTCTTCACCCTTCGCGCAATTTGGCGAGGGCACGCGGAATACCGGGTGTGAGGACTCGCAGGTGGCTGGCTCGCATCACTTGTTTTTGTCGGCGGAATCCTGCACCGCCTGCCCGGCAGCCTTGGTGTCTTTGCCGACCCCTTCAACCGTGTTGCAGGCGGCGGCAATCATGGGCAGCGCAATAAGGAATGCAACGCAGAGAGTTCTTGTCAGCTGACGCATGCAAGGTCCTGGTAGAGGTGAAAACTCGTTCGCATTTGAGCTTACGCTGACGACTTTCTGCAACACAACGGCAAAAATTTACGTGTCGGATGACAGTGTGCAGGTCCTGAGCAGAGCGGGTACTCCCGCATAGTCGAAGGACCTTCCCAAATCGACGGTGCAACGTCGATCGGCACTGATCCTTGGACTGCGGCGAGTTCGCCTCCGCCCAGGATCTCGAAGATTGAATGTGCCGCTTGCTCGCGAAAGGTCATTTCGCGTAGCGGCTGTCCTAAAAGGCACGCACTATTGCCCCCGCAAACCGCGTCCCTTCGGGACCGCCGCTACGCGAGGAACAAGCAATCGACTGCGGCGAACGCGACATCGCGATCCGCGTTCACATCTTGACCGCTTTCACCAGTTCCTTGACGTGCTCAACACTGGCGGAAAACATCTTGCGTTCGGTTTCGTCCAGGTCGATCTCGATGATTTTTTCCACGCCGGCACTGCCGAGGATGCAGGGTACGCCGACGAAGAAGCCGCCGATGCCGTATTCCTTTTCGCAGTACGCGGCACAGGGGAGGATGCGTTTCTTGTCGCGGATGATGCTCTCGGCCATCGCGACGGTGGCGGCTGCGGGGGCGTAGTAGGCGCTGCCGGTCTTGAGCAGCTTGACGATCTCGGCTCCGCCGTCGCGGGCGCGCTGCACGATCTGGTCGAGCCGGTCTTTGCTGACCAATTGCGTAATGGGGATTCCGCCGGCAAACGTGTACCGCGGCAGCGGGACCATGTCGTCGCCATGTCCGCCCAGGAGCAGCGCATGGACATCTTCCACGCTGCAGCCGACTTCGGCGGCAAGGAAGCTGCGATAGCGCGCGGTGTCCAGCACCCCGGCCTGACCGATCACCTGCCTGGCGGGTAGGCCAGATGCCTTCCACGCGACGTAGACCATCGCATCCAGCGGATTGCTCACGACGATCAGCACGGCCTTGGGGGATTGAGCCGCAACCTTGCCGGCGACTTCGGCGACGATTTTGGTGTTGGTGGCAATCAGATCATCCCGGCTCATGCCGGGCTTGCGCGGGATGCCCGCGGTGATGATGACGACATCGCTGTTGGCGGTGTCGGCATAATCGGTGGTGCCGGTGACCTTGCTGTCGACGCCTTCAACCGGGGTGGCTTCGTACAGGTCCAGCGCTTTGCCCGCGGGGGCGGTGTTCGGCTGGCCATTGATCTGGGCAATGTCGAGCAGGACGACGTCACCGAGTTCTTTCATGACGGCAAAATGGGCTGCGGTGGCTCCGACAAATCCTGCTCCGATGATGCTGATTTTCGCTCTGCGCATGGTGGTTTCCTTCAATTGCCCGGGGGTAAAAACCGGGGGAGCGAATTATCAGCAAAGCGGGCGGAGATTCAATGGAGAAGTTCGTCCCAGCTTGCTGCGTGCAAAATCCGCAGCGCGATGTCCTTCAGTTGCTGCTCATCGCTGATCGATTCGAGTTTCCTCAGAATCGCGGCCGATGGGGCGCCGAACCGGGCCGTCGCCAGGCGAATCAGCACCGAACGTTCGCCTTCGGCCTTGCCTTTGGCTTCGCCGATGGCCTGGCCTTTGGCTTCTCCTTTTCGGAAAATTTTCTGCCACTCTACGGAATCTTCCAGTTCAGCGATGCTCTGCATAAGCGTCTCCGTGATCTGTTCCTGATATTTTAACCCCATCAGCAGCCGCATCGCCACAAGAAATTCCCTGCCCTGCTGAACGGGCAGTTCCTTGTCGAGCCGTTGTCTGACTGCCGCGATCAGCGGTGGAAGCTGACATCCGCGTCAGAAGCCGGCACGGGGAACCCCGCCAACGCCAGCCAATCCCGCGGCCGGGTTTCAATCAGATGCTTCCCGGCCGAGTCAAAGCGTTTGGCCATGGCAGGCAGTCCAGGCTCTTGCGGTGGGCAATTCAGCGAAGCGAAATCCGCGCCGGGTTATTTGCCAGTCAATCCCGCAACTTCATTCTTCAGGTTTTCGTACTCCTGATGGAAGGTTTTCCCACCGACTTTATCGGCGGGATACGTTACGTATAAAGCGCCGATATATTGCCCGGCCTGGGTGAATGCTTTCTGCGATTCAGCGGATTTGGGGTTTTTCTTGGCCTGCTCGACCATGGCCTTCACCAGCTCGTAATTGGCTTGCCAGAAATCGGTGTTTTCGGTTTCAACCTCCGCGCCGGCAGGACCGGTGAGCAGATAGGGTTCGCCGACTTTCTTGCCGTTCACCAGCGGAGCGAGATATTTGATCGCCTCATCCCAGTGCTGCAGATCGAATTGGGTGTATCCGATTCCCTGCTGGGCGGCGGCGTCGTCGGGATGCTGCTGGGCGAGGCCGCGATAGTCGGCAAGCGCCAGATTCAGCTGCTCCAGCTTGATCTTGGGATCGGCCGCAAGCTCGGCGGCGGTGCGCTTGGAGTCGGCGCTGATCAGCTGGAAGGCGGGAAGCGCCTGCTTCACCTTGGCGTCGCTGCTCTTGCTGGCCCAGGAAAGGATGGCGGTGCTGAGCTCTGCCAGGTCGAGGGAATATTTCCGCTGATCGACGATGTTGTTGGCGAGCCTGGCGGCTGCCATGTCGGCGACAATGGCATCCCGCACGCTGAACATCAGGTTCTTCCCTTTTTCCTCGTCGATCTTGAGCAGGTCGAACAGGATCTTCATCGCGTCATCGGTTTTACCAAGCGCCAGATAGGCGCTGGTGCGGATGCTCATGGCATCGACGGCAGCGGTGGGATCGCTGGCGGGGGCGACGCGGGCTTCGTACCCGTCGAGGATCTGCAGGGCCATGCCCGGATCTTTCAGCACGCTGTTGGCCAGATGTGCCGCCTCCCAGTCAGCCAGGCGCACGCGCCAGGCCCATGGCTTCTTTTCCTCATCGGTTTTTGCGGTTGCCAGCGATTGGTCGACGACCTTGTCCAATGCGACGATCTGCGTGGCCAGGTCCTTTCGGACCTCCGCAGCCGCCTTGGTTTCCGCCAGTTCCTGCGCCATCGCCTTGAGTTCAAAATACTGCGCCTCGGCGTATTGCTTGCTCGAGGGCTCGACCATCTTGAAATACTTCACAGCGTCGGCGTATTTGTGCTCTTCAGCCAACAGCGTGGCATAGCGAAACGCGAGCACCTTCCGGTTGTACGGCGGGTTGATGGCGACCGGCAGATAGCGGTCGTACAGCGCGCGGGTCTGCGGGTCCGCGATGTCCTTCTTGCGAAGCACATCCAGGTCATCCCCGGCCAGATCCATCGAGATTTCACCCCACCCCTTGGCGATATTCACATCGGGCCGCTGGGCGTAATCCAGAAACGCGGCGACCGCATCCTTGAACTGCTCCATGCGCTGATACGCCCGGCCAATAAAATAAGCGGAGAGATCCACATCGACCTTGTCGGCGTTTCGCTTGATCAGCTCGCGCGCGGCGGCGATGGCGGCGTTGATCTTCTTGCTGTCGACCGGTTGGCCGGCCGGCTTGTTCACCTCGTCAAAACCCAGCTGCCTTTTCCCCTGGAGAATGAGGATGGGCAGGGAACCCAGATCGGCGTCAGCCGGCACGCGGGAAATCAGCTGGTCAAACACCAGATCGCGCAGATCGGGCTGTTCCTTGATCAGCTGCGCGAGCAGATTCATCGCGTCGTCATTTTTCTTCTTTTTCAACTCCGGGTCGGCGGCCTGATCGGACTGGGCACTGTCGATGCGGAATTTGAGCATCGTCATCATCGCCTGGATCTGATGAAGGCCGGCGGCGTCCAGGTGTGGAACCAGCGTGCTGCTCTGCCACTGCTCGAAGGCGGTGATGTCCGATTCGGCGGCGGGAAGCTTGCCGGCGCGGATCTCGGCAACGATGGCGAAATAGCGGGCGAGGTTCTGCTGCTGCGGGGTCGGGTCGGGCTGGATCGCATTGCCGGGGTTTTGGGCGATGGCGTCGAAGACCTCTTTGGCTTTGTCGTAGTTGCCCTGCACCAGGTAAAGCTTGCCGATCTGCAGCTTGACATTGGGTTGAACACCGTTGTCCGCGGCGTCATATTTTTGCAGCTTTGCGATCACGTCGTTGGCCTTGGCGGTGCGGGCGGCATCGTCGCCGATCATGCCCAGGCACATCTGATAAACCGACATTTGCCCCCGGTACGAGCCAAGGTTCTGCACCTGACCCAGCGAATCGATCTGGGGCTGCAATCTCAGATAGTCCTTTTCGGTTTTGATCTGTTTCTGAAGTTCCGTGAGCTGCGACCCGGCAAGCTCGGCAGCCCGTTCGTACATTTTAATGTCGGTTTCGGCGGTGGTCTTGAGCTGCTCCTGGGCGATCGGATTGTCACCGAAAATTTCCAGTTCCGCCTGGCCCTGCAGAACAGCGCCCTGAAGCTGGTCGGCTTCATCCAGCAGCGTTTTGCCGTCGGTGACCCTTCCCATGGAAGCATCCAGACCGTGTGCCACGCGTACCGCCAGCGCCCGGCGTTCGGCAACCTTGACCACGTCGCCCGAGGCCAGCCGCTGCAGATCCGGCAGCGTGGCCACCTGATCACGGACGTCGTCCGAAACCTTGAAGTTGTCAAAGTCGCGGTTGAGCAGCGAGGTCATGCCCATCGTCGAGAGCATGGCATCCACCTTGACTTCATCCAGCTGATCCAGCCCCTTGCCGGTCCCGTGGATGGTCTGGGCCAGGGCGGATGAAGCCAGAAGGATTGGCAGCACCGCCAGAAAGAGTTTGTGCTTTTTCATACTGCACCTCTTCTAATGCGTTCTAATGCGCTTGCTCGAACGCGACTTTGGTGAAATGAATTTCTTTGCCGGCTGATGTACCCGAAGCCTCGAGCACTGCGTCGTAAATCTGGATGATGTAATTGTATTTCACAAATCCGCCGGGTGAAATCAGCACTTGGATTTTATCCGGGTTGATGGCTTTATCCAGATAGCCCTGCAGCTTGCCCGAGAGCAGATCCCGGAGATCTTTGGGGTCGACAAAGGTTCGCTCGTCGCCTTCGAGGCGGGCGATGAAGCGGTCGCCGGAGGAGTCCACGCGGATTTTCAGCTCCACGTCATCGGGAATCACCTGGTCCTTGACCGGCACGCCTTTCTCGCGGATCGGCACGCTGCTGGCGAGATAATGCTCGACATCACCGAAGTTCCCCGCGAGCATCAGGAAGATCAGAATAACCATCACGACGTCCACCAGCGGGGTCATGTTGGGACCCGCGTCGTAGTGGACCTGCTTGGCGCCTTTCATCTTCATGATCACTTCTCCTGTTCGGTGTTGTAGAAGACGTTCCGGACGCCAGCCTGATTGATGGTGAGCAGCACGGGCTGGATCGCACGCCAGTTCTGCTCGCCATCAGCGCGGATGATCACTTTGAAATCGGCAAACTGCTGTTTGTAATACTCCAGTGTGATCAGCAGCTGATTCTGCCCGCTGGAATCCAGCAGCGGCAGGGTCTGCATTACCGGTGTCTCATCCTTCGAGTGGGCAACCAGCGCCCGCACGGTGGGCATGTCACTGCTGATGTTGTTGCTGGCATCGGGGATGTTCAGCGTGAGGGTGTTGCCCATGTCGGAGATCTTGGTGCCATAGATGGTCTTGGGGATCTTGATCTCCTCAGCCCCGGTGGTGACACCGATCTTGGCAACGAGCATGAAAAAGATAATCAGACACATGATGATGTCGATCAACGGCGTCACGTTGGGGTGAGCCGTATGCGATTCGGGTATGTGACGTTTTGACATTTTTTGGGTCCGGGGTCAGTTTTTCGATGTCCGTGGTCGGTTGTTCGTTGTTAGTTGTTCGTTGCTCGTTGTTGGTCTTTCAACAACTGGCAACTGACAACTGACCACGGACAAAACCGTGTCGAAACAGGATAAACGCAGATGCAGCGACGGTGCGGATTATCCAACCGGCGCGGGGGCCGGCACTGGCATCGGGACCTTTCGGACCGGGGCGGCGGGCTGCGGGCTGGCAGCCGTGCGCGGAGCGCCGGCGATCGCGCCAGCCGCGGCGGGCTTGGCTTCGGCGGGTTTGATCATCAGCAGCAATTCTTCAGCAATCAGAGCGCCGCGAACCGTCAAACGGTCGACGATGGTTCGCAGGATGCCGAACGCCGCCAGACACGGGATGGCCAGGAATAGACCCAGGAAGGTATGCGTCAACGCCTGCGAGATACCGCCGGCGAGCACCGAAGGATCGGTCTTTCCCTTGGCAGCCTGCATGGCCGAAAACGCCGCGATCATGCCCAGCACGGTTCCCATCAGACCCAGCAGAGGTCCAAGGTTACCGATGATGTTGAGATATTCGATTTTGCGGAACTGCTCGGCGGTCTGCTCGCCGATCGCGGTCTCCATCGCCTCTTTCATGCTGCTGAAGCTGGGGGCGCGTTTGAGTGCCGGATTGAGGGCCTTGGAGATGAAGCTGTCGTCGGTTTCGGTGAACTCGATCAGTTCCTTGAACTTCCGCTGGGCGACCATTTCACGGATCTGATTGGTGGTTTCCTCGGGCATGAACACACTGGCGCGGTTCTTGATGAACCCTTGGATGATCAGCGTAAGCCCGATCACCGACAGGATGGCGATCGCCCAGAACACGCCGTCTTTCCAGTTCTCCATCACCAGCGAGAAGGTACCTTTGCCTTTTTCAGCCGGGGCATCATCGGCGGCCCAGCCATGGCTGGCGCTGAGGAAGATGGTCATGGCCATCACCACCAGAAGGATCCACTTGGGGAATCGCGTGGTGGAGGGGGACTTGGTGAAGGATTGGGGGAACAACTGCGGGAATGAACGGAACATGGAACAAATCCTTTCTCCCAAAACAAGGGGAGAACGCGGGCCAACTGGCCGGTTGCGCGGGCACGACCGCCTGGTTAAAAGCAGAGCCTCAAGGGGTTGCGGATAAGCAGGAGGGAGTGACGCCAACCATTCAGGGATGCCCAAAACAACCCATCTCGCGGACAAGGACCGGAGCCGATCTCTCTGTCTCATGCCGGATCACGGGGGTGTCGGCAGGCCCGGAACGGAGGGGAATCTACAGGCCGGAACATTGTCTCTGGCACCTGGGATTCACCGCCACTGGGTTTCCCACCGACGAATTTCAAATCTCAAATCTCAATCTCGGATCGAAAGCTTGTAACAAGGGCGTCCCGCCCGTGGTTTTTCTTGGCGAAAATAGCCTTGGGCGAAACGCCATGGTCCTTTGTCCCAAACCGCTCGATTTCGAAGTCGAAAACCACCCGACTCACATTTCCGATTTCTTCTTTTTCTTAAAATCAGTCACCGGATTGGTGGCAATTTTCTTCAGGCATTCTTCCAGTTTCGGATCAGGGTCTGATTCAAGGAAGATGCATTTCACATGCACCTTTCCATCGGCGTTCCACTTCTTGAATGCATTGGTCACATCATCGAAGTTGGCGATTTGATCGAACCCATCGGTGAGCACCCAGAGCAGTTCGGGCCGCTTGGCGGGATCGAGTTTCCCATTTCGCACGCCCAGAGCATATTCGATTGCGGTGATCGGCTGGGTTCCGCCGCTGGAGACGGAGTTTTCCACGTACTCGTTGGCCTTCTGGATGTTCTGCTGGGTGGCCATCGACATGCCGTCATTGAACAGGAGCGGTTTGACGATGTCTTCATTGAAAAAAATGATGTCGAACTGCTGGCCGTTCATGATCGACAGCGTGCTGATTGAATCCTTGAGTTCCTGTTTCAGCGTGCCGAACACGCCCAGCATCGACCCCGAGCAGTCGCAGAGGTAGACGACCTTCCGGGCATTACCGCCCATGCCGAAGAAGTTGGATTTCGGTCCCAGCCCCCCACCGCCGCCCGGCACACCAAACGCCCCGGCCTTCCCGCCCTGCCCGCCGCCGAACAGATCTCCTGAACCCCCGCCGCCATGTTTGCCACGCCCTTGCGAGGAAACTTTTCCCAGCGAACTGCTCGAATCGTCATCGTTGCTGCTCGATCCGCCGTCCAGCGCATCGAGCTTGCTCTTATTGTCCGAGGCCAGCGCACTGTCATCGGTATCGTGGGTCTGATCCTGGGCGAACGCCCGGCTAGGGTCGGCCTGCGGACCCGGATGCAGGATGCCGCCCGGATCTTTCTTATCCATCGAGGCGGTTTCGGGGATGACCAGCTGTTCCTTTCGCACCTCGTTGGCAGCCGCCTTGGCGCCAAGATAGAACAGCACCCCGATGGTGATGATCGCGACGTGCAACGCCAGCGAGCTCGCCAGCGGGAGCACATTTTGCACCCAGGGTTGATTCCAGAATCCGGCCGCATGATGCGGAATCGGTTCCTCATCCGGATTTTCCGGCTCCTCGCCAGGCAGCAAACCCGTGAGCTTGGCAGCCTCGACCGTGGAAGCGTCGGTTTTCTGCAGGGTGTTCTTACCTCCGGAGTTGGGGGATCCACCGGCGATCGGAGGCGTGTTTGCGGCCTTGGAGGGCGTTGATACCAATGTTGGGGGAGGCAATTCGGAAGTAGCCATCGGCTTGCTCCGGTGAGGACCAGCTGAGAGTTATTAAAACGGATCAAAAACTCGGATTGACCGATTTACAAGAGCCGGTGTGCCTCAATCATGGCGCTGTCCCGGCAGTGGGAAAGCCAAATTCAACTTCAGCTCTGATCCGCTGATTCGGAGTATACGTGGGTTTGAATAAATCTTCCAACAAAAAATGTTTGTCGTCAGGTTCCCCGCTCGGCCTGCTGCATCATCCGCTCCACGATCGGCAGCAATTGCCCGGCTCGTTTGGTCAGGCCCGCTGAAATC
>Ga0116230_10005031_pt1 | contig 12953 bp, 7 predicted proteins | sample S1TSphfallax_3_FD_88678 | JGI IMG/M metagenome (GOLD analysis project Ga0116230, IMG submission 88678) | Host-associated microbial communities from peat moss isolated from Minnesota, USA - S1T2_Fd - Sphagnum fallax MG | ecosystem: Host-associated > Plants > Peat moss > Unclassified | place: USA...
CATTTGTTGCGTTTTTTGGAGAAGGAATTCAAAGATACTCAAGCACAGTACGAGCGCATGAAGTGGGAATGCAGCACATCATGGTCCATGCTATGGGCCTTTCTACCACCTGGTGAGAAAGTGCACTGTGAGTTGTCAAATCCCAGAATTTGAAGATGAGCGGTCATTCGATTCTTTGGATGTGTGTCCCATGAGCTTTGTCACGCAACGCAAGCAAATGGAGGACACGTTTCTTGCTAATGGTAAGCGCTTTTATGAGTTGTCTGTAAAGCAAAACAATTGCTTCATGGGCTTTGAAGGCCCTCTTTTGCGTTACGAGGTATTGCCAGAAACTCGACACGAGCAAGTGGTCAAGCATAAGGCCGATGGAAGAGTCATGATTGACTTTTGGAGCTTTGTCAAGATGAATCCCAGATATCACATGGGAAATGCAAGTCCACCAGCTTCTAGTTATCGCATGTCTGGCTTGCAAGAGTACAGCAAGCTCCCCGACGATGAAAAATTAAGACTTGCACCTGCAATAGTCTATGGCTTCTCTTTCAGCATCAAGAAATGGGGATGTTTCCCAGTCAATGGATTCAGCGAAATCTTGTTTGATGATCGTGCTTTCGATGATTACCTAGTAATGAACAATGAGGTCCAAAAAAAAATGATGCTTGGCCTCATCTCACAATATCTCCATGACCCGGAGCCTAGAGATGGCCCCAGAAACTACAACGTTATGCCAGCAAAAATTGATCCGATTTCCAACAAGGGTGAGGGCTGCATCTTCCTGTGCTATGGACCCCCGGGCACTGGTAAGACTCTCACGGCCGAGTCTATTGCTGAGAAGTTGCATCGCCCTCTTTGGGCTATTAGTGCTTCGGAGTTGAGCTTCAAGGTTGAGAAAATGGAAGAAAACTTCACCAAGATCTTGGACATTGCATCCTCTTGGCGTGCGGTGCTCTTGTTGGATGAAGCAGATGTCTACTTGGAGAAGCGCACTTCAGTCGGTGATCCCAAACGCAATGCCATGACTGGCATCTTCCTCCGTCTTCTAGAGTACTACAAAGGCGTTCTCTTCCTCACCACAAACCGCGTCACCGCTTTCGATGATGCCTTCTGTTCAAGAGTCTCTATGTTCATTCGCTACCATCGCCTAACACATTCCCATAGGGCCAAGGTATGGGAGACCTTGTTATCTCGTGTTAGACTTTTTGATATTGACTTGGACATGTTTGCTGTTCATGAGTTGAATGGTCGAGAGATCCGCAACTCCATTCGGATTGCTCACACATGGGCCAGCAATTGCAAGGATCCATTAACGCCTCAGCATATACTCGAGGTGGTGAAGATGTTGCAAGGTTTCCGCAACGATCTGCAAGATGCAATGTTGGACGAATCCAAAAATGATCATTTGTTCTCCTCAGCATTGACCACACTCCAGCAGCATCAGCAACCTACACTTTTCAGCAACACCAAAAATGGGACATGAGCTCCAAACCCTAATTTTTGTGACCCTACATGAAGTGGGACATGAGCTCCAACCCCAAATTTTGTAACCCTGAAAGGAAGTTGGTAACTAAATTTTAAAAAAATTATGTTCAAGTCTACTTAAATAGTTAAGTACACTTATTCTTGGATTCTTAATGGCTTTGAAAACACTAAATAATAAATAGTAATACACAAGAGTAAGCTATATATTAATTAGAGCTTAAGTTAAAAGCTTTTATGGTGGGTTGACCTAAGTGGGATTCCTATATTGCAATTCCATGCACCAAGGAATACAACTCTTAAACTTTTAACAAGAATGTTGGCAAAACTTTTCCTTCAGCAGCGTCGATAGTCGATACTTCTCAAGAGCTCTTTGACGTTGTCCTCTCCTCTCTCGATGCGCTCTGGATACAAGAATATTTTGTTTACGTTTTACACATTAAAAGTTCAAAGCAAACCATCGATCAAAGAGAGTTGTCGATGATTTATTGTTGTGATCCGCGACTGTTATGCACTGCTTCTTATCTTCTTCTTCCCTCCTGTTGCCATCCACTACTGTTGTGCACTGCTGCTGTTGTACATGGTCCTTGCCTCCTTGTGTAGAGCATGAGCGACGCCATCGCCAGTGGACCCATTACAGCGTACTCAAACATTGCCATCGCTCTTGGGCAAATCATGTAATGGATTTTTTAAATAAAAAAAATTGGGCTCGTTCTTTCTCGCCTGGCCGCTCATTCTTTGGTTTGTCTCGTCAGATCTGGAATCAGGGTTTGTTTTTTCCAAAATTGTGAAGTAGGTGGGTTGGCGATCTTCCAAAAGAGAATTTCAGCCAAATTTGGTGAGAGGTACAAGAGAGAAGTAGAATTTCTTGGGTTTGTGCGTTTCTGCCTATGAAGTGGTGAAGCCCAGCTGCTCCGATCAATCACATTGACCAGAAGTCACAAGTCACCCACATTTTTCTTTATCTTTTGGAACACTGCAAAATATAGTAAGAATGGAGAGAATGTTATAAATGATTAAAGTATTAATATAATTTTATTAAATTTGTGATCGTGTGTAGATGCTGAACGTAGATGAACAAGATGATCAAAGACTAGATCGTGGTGCGTCTGATTTCTAATGCTAGTACTGTGGGGCGAAAACTTGGCGGTGATCAAAGTTCCCAAATCTGGTTTCCACATTCTCCCACATGCAGGCAAGTTTTAGGGTTTAGGTTTTTTTTTCTTTTTTTCTTTAAGGTTTAGGTTTTTCTTTGTTAGGGTTTAAATCATCTTAGATGCTACCACTGGTCAAGAACCTGATGGTGATCAACAACACGCTCATCAATTTGAAAATCATCGATATTTTTTTCGTAAGGTTGGGGTGCATCAACCCTAAACCCTAAATCCTAAGGCGGTCTCAAACCCTAAAACTTAAAGGCAAGTTTCTCTTCTAAGATTTGATCGTTTGATAAAAGATTTGATATTTTCTTTTAAAGGGTGCATACCCTAACCCTTAAAGACTTTCTTGTACCCTAAACCTTAAACCCTAAGACTTGTTCATGCCCTAAACCCTAACCCCTTTTTCTTTTAAGATTTGTTCATTTTTTAATGAAAGAAAAATTTCCAAGATTTCCCATAAACCTTATACCCTAAGACTTGTTCAAACCCTGAACCCTAAGAATTGTTCATAAACCCTAAACCAAACATACTCTAAAAATGGAAGGAGTGAATTTCTTCCATTGATTTAATCATTTGCCAAAGTATACTCTAACTCAACATGTACATGCTTAAGAGCGAAACCCATGATCCCTTCCTCTGAGCTATGTAAATTGGTACCATTAAATCATAATGATATGAAAAAACAAAACAAAACAAAACCCATTGTCTAAATATGGCAACTTGGGAACATCTTTTTAGTTTGTTAAGTTTGTTGCTTAGGATTAGTGTTTTCCTTTAGTGAAATTTCACTTTTCCTTTACCAATTTGTTTAGGTTTTTTTTCTTCCTTCTCGCTTTTGATGTAACAGGGCATAAGGTTGTAAGTGCGTACATCAAGTTCTGCATGCAAAATGTTCATTGAAAGTTAATTTGCTTCCCTTTTGCAACATGTGTTTGTTGTGATCTTAGTTGCCCTTTTTAGGTTTAGGTTTAAGTTTTGAAATTTGGCAATCTTTTCAAACTGATTATTTGAGGTTTAGTGACTTGAAAAAACCTAAAAAACACTTTTTGTCACCATTTTCAAAAGAAATGCTTCCATGTTGGCATTAAATCACCAAAATAAAAAACCTTGGTATGAATCACCTCTTATGTTGCAAATCCTCACTTGCACTACTTACTTGTTTATAGTCTCAAGGGAGTGAACAATGAATCACCCTGGAGTTTGAACCTTGGAAATCAATTTTTTTCAATGTTGTTGGTTTTTTTTGCTTGTTGATGGTACGAACCCATAGATGCTATAATGTATCATTTGCAAGTCTCAACAAGCCGACGTTGGTGACATTCTAAGCCAAAGTTTTATTCTTCAAAAGGGGTTCATCAAGTACAATAAATTGAATGGCATTACCCCTATGAAAACTGATGTTGATTTTGCACATTCTAGTTTAGGTGCAAAAAGAAAATTAAAACTAATTGAAAAGTTTATGGCTAAAGATTTTGAAGCAAATCACATTCGTGAAAAAAGGAAGAAAATGTCTAGGCCATTTAAGTCTGAAATCACCTCATTTTTGCAGCAATAAATCCTTACAAGCACAACGATGAGGCACAACAAAGGTTTCTTGAAGATCTAGTCCTATATATTTGCAAAAGGTATCGACCTCTTTCCCACAACGTCAAAACATGGCATTTATGAATATAAAAATTTAGACATATGTGCCATCTATGACTCGAGATGACTACATGACTACGTAGTCCAAATGATCACATTTTAAATCCCACTAATCACATTAGTCCTAGCCACATTAATGACTATCGCAAAAGAAATAATCCTAGATCTAGCAAAACACATGGCAACCTCACAAAATGCCACATGTCACAATTTTTTTTTAACCAATGTTTTTTTCCCCTTCCAATCAAATATTGTCACATGCTAGCCTCTTAACCTAAATGACCTAACCTAGGAAGCCTAACCTAAGAAACCTACCTTAAGCAACCTGGGCGCTAAAAAACCTTCATAGGCTAAGCAAGCCACCAAAGAATCTAGGCATGTAACTGTTTAGGTGTTTAAGTGCTTAGGTGTCAAAGTTTGCAAATGAAAGGATTTGAACTTTCCACCTCCACTTTGGGTAACAAGTCCTTAACCATTGCACCACACTATTTATTTACAATATAATCTACTTACCATTAATGTATAAAAAATAATGTTTTTTAGCTCAAGTTAACCTAACTCACCCGAAGTTGATCTAGGTTGACCTAGACTATTTAGGCCTAGCCTTGGCTAACATAAGTTAACCTAGACTAACTTAGGCAATCCTAACTTAAATGTAATCCTATTTACCACAAACTAACATAAATTTACACTAGGGTAAAGTAAGCTAAACTTGATTAAATTAAGCTAAACAAAATTGTTTATGCTAAACTTGGATAAATTTGGTTAAACTAAAATATTGAGGATAAATTTGGATAAATTGTGACTAAACTAGAATATTGAAAATAAACTTGGCAAAAGTTAACAAAATTTAACAAAACTCAAATAAATTAGGCTAAATTAAAATATTGAAGCAAAATTTGGCAAAATTTGACTAAACATGGCTATTTAGGTTAAATTTGGCAAAACTTGGATATTTTTATAAACTTGGCAAAACTTAACAAAATTTAGAAAAATTTAAATAAAATAAGCTAAATTAAGATATTGAAACAAAATTTGGCAAAAATTGACTAAACATGGCTAACATGGCTATTTAGATTAAACTTGGCAAAACTTGGCAAAAATAAATTAAGTTAAACTAGGGTATTAAGGCAAAACCTAGCAAAACTCAGATAAATTAAACTAAAATAGGTTATTGAAACAAAACTTGGCAAAACATGGCAAAACATGGCAATTTATGTTAAACTTGGCAAAATAATATTATTTAAGTTAAATTTGGCTAAACTTGGAAAAAATTGACCAAACATGGTTATTTAAGATAAACTTAATTAAACTTGGCTATTTAGGTTAAATTTGGTTAAACTTGGCAAAATTTGGCTAAACATGGTTATTTAGGTTAAACTTGGTAAAACTTGGCAAAATTTTGCTAAACATGGCTATTCAGGTTAAACTTGGTTAACCTTGGCAAAACTTGGCAAAATTAGATAAATTTCGTTAAATTAAAATATTGAAGCAAAACATAGCAAAACATGGCTAAACATGGTTATTTAAGTTTAACTCGGTTAGACTTGGCAAAACTCAACAAAACTTAGATAAAATTAAGCTAAATTAGAATATTGAAGCAAAATTTTGCAAAATTTGGCTATTTAAGTTAAACTTGGTTAGACTTGGTAGAACTTGGTTAAACATGGGTACTTAAGTTAAACTAAAATAAACTTGACAAAATTTGGATGAATTATGTTAAACTAAGGTATCATGACTAAACATGGCTACTTATATTAAACTTGGCAAAACTTAAATAAATTAAGGTAATGAAACTAAATTTGGCTAAACATGGATATGTAATTTTGGCTAGATTTGGCAAAACTTGGAAAAATGGGGTTAAATTAAGGTATTAAAACTATATTTGGTTAAACATGACATTTTAGAATTAAACTTGGTTAGATCTGTCAAAACTTAAATAAGTTAGGTTAAAATAAGGTATTGACATTAAACTTGGTTAAATTTGGTTAAACATGGTTTCTTAAGTTAAACTTGAATAGACTTGGCAAAACATGGCTAAATTAACATTAATTTTAGTTAAATTTGCTTGAATGTGGTTAATTTGGTTTTTTTTAAACCAACTCAAATTGGTTAAACCAAGTTAAACTAAGTTATTTATATTTTATTAAGTTATAATTAAAATATTTAAACTAAATTAGTTTAAATTATATTAAATCATGTTAAATTGAACTACATTTGGCTAAGTTAGACTGAATTATATTTTTTATGTTAAATTGAACTAAAATAAGTTAAATTTTGTTAAAGTAGGTTGATTTAAATTATGGTAAACTAAACTAAACTATTTAAACATTTGTTTGTCCATTTCAAACTAAATTGAATTTGGTTACATTATTTCAATTCAAATATTGTTTTAATATAAATACATTAGTTGTGTAGTCCTATTCTTAGTCGTAATTACTTTTAATCCTAATTATAATCGTATGTATAGTCATGTAATCATAATTTTGATTAGAGTCATTCAAATGGTAACAATTAAAGACCACATACGACTACATGACTATGTTTGGACAGAAGTCGTAAGATGTTCTAGTCATAAAAACCATATTTTGGTGTTGTGTCCACATGCGAAAACATCTAGCTCTATAAACTAATCTTATGTCAATGTCCTCATGTTGTGTTTCCTTAAATCGTTCAATTATTGTGGGACATGTGTTGCTTGAAATGGTCCAAAAGGCCATGGATTTGCATGTTTTACTTAACCTTGAATTTATAGCCATAGTTCTTGCCAACTCTGATCTCTCGATGTCTAGAAGTGACATCAACATGTTTACTTTAGTTATTAACTATTTGGATGATGGGTGGATCCCTAGGCATGTTACTATGGGGTTGTTTGAAATGCACGAAGCAACAAGTGCTACCATGGCCTTGCAACTCCAAAGGTTATAGGAAAAATTTGAACTAATCCATCATGTGATTGCTTTTGTGAAGGATGAGGGTAGCAACCTAAGAACTATGGCTATAGCATTACAATCAATTATGAATTATGAAGTTTTGAAATTGTCACAGGTTTATGAAGGTGCTTATTTTGGGCATGTGATGTTTAAAGCGTGCCAATACGTGACAAATGATGATAAGGTTGTTGTGGGTTCAATTTTGGTGAGTGTGAAAGATGTTCAAGTAGATTTGTAAAAAACAATCACGTGGACAAAGAAATCAAGTAAAGGAAAGAAGGATTGGGAGCAAGCATGCATTGATAATGGGCTCCAACATTGGAAATTGAAAACTCCCATCAAGACAAGGTTTGGTAGCAAAATTATAATGTTTGTTGAAAAACTTTAGAATTTAAGCAAATTATCTTGTTGTGTTATCGGAGGCAAAAGACATTGACTTTGTAGCAACATGTCCTAAAAGCCCAAGTGTGGGCCATTGTTGAAGTTGTCACACTTTGTTTGAATCTAGTGCTGATTACATCTATGATGAATCAATCTAAAAGGCAATGGTTGTTGTTCGATGTTTTGGCTACCACAATTAACTTAAATATGGCCATGGAAATTGAATTAGATCCGTTTGTTGATGGGAATGAAACATTTGACCAATTTCATGTTGAACTTCCCTTGTTGAGCAGAAACATGTGGCAAGAGGTTGTGAAGGTGATATGTCCTTTTTTTAGGCTTTTTGAGATCCTTTGATTCTCATCAAGTTCACAATATGTTGGCCCTAATGCTAGATCCCCGTTTCAAAACCTTGTGAGTTATTGAAAATTATGTGGTGCATGGAAATGTAATTTGCCTCGTAGCTGAATATGATGCGAAAGAAATCATCCCCCTTCTAACGATTGTTTTTGAATGGTTAAACCCTACTATCCAAGCATAGGTAATTGCTACTCCATGTGATGCATTAGCTAATGAAGGTGATGAAGAGGAAAACATGTTTGGTGTTGGAACATCCATGGAAAAGTCTTCGTGAACATTGGTTACTAAAAAGTTGTCTTTATTTTGAAGGCTGCCTACCACCCAATCTATGTGTGTAGATCCACTTATTTGGTGGTGGACCCATGAGGCTCAATTCCCAAATGTAAACTTCATTGCCAAACAATTTTTTTGTATTTTTGGGTTTCAAATTGAAATAGAAAGAATATTAGCTTGGTTGGCTTTTTGACAACTCTAATGCATTATCGTTTACAAGTGGAAAATTTGGATTAGATCATCACAATGGTAAAAAACTAGCTAGATGACCCACGACTAAGTTACACACCAAACAAAAACCTAAAGGATATATGAAAGATGAAGTTGTTTTGGCCGAGGATAATTACAAATTGATTTTTGAATAATTTGAAAAGCTGAAGGTTGACGAGGATTAGGTAATACACTAAACCTTAAAACCTAAACCTTAATTCCTTATCAAAATTACCCTTTCCAACTAACATTAATATTTCTATCCAATTTTATGTTGCAAGGCTAACTATTTATGGCTTGGTTTGTGGAGCTTGTAACTTATCCATAACAAAAGTTACAAATCAAAAGTTTTTTTGTTTCTTCTTGGGTTTCTCAAGGTGTTTCCACACTATGGTGGACCCAAATGTATTCAAAACAAGGAGTGTCAAAATTACATAAGATGCACAACTTTTCTCCCACTTGAACTTTTTGGCTAAAAGGGTTATGATCCATTGATTTAAATCTATGGTTATTATTTAACATCAAAAGGTTCCATTATGATCTTTAGAATTATTGGACTTTCAAATCAACCCAGGCACATGACCATTAAATAGAAAAAACCAACATGATAACACGAGTAGTGATGGTATGCAGTGACATGCAATAATAGACACCACTAATGATAAAGGTGAAACCAAGAGTACAACTTGAAATTTGTTCCCGTTCTAACTAGGTAGACATGTGTCAACATAATATACATTAGTTTGTTTCCTTGTTCCATTGAACCTAGATCATGCCTCCCAACCCAACATTCACAAGTTTCCAAGTTGTTTAATTTGCTAGGTTGAGTTTTGACCCCTCTACTGCAGTGAACTTAGTTGGGTAAAAGCACATTAAGGTGGCTCATTTTGGATGTTTGAAAGTCATTTTTGCAATTTGAAATTTTTCAATTATAACTAATTCCAACTTATATTGTCAAGAGATGGAATGGGACTCATATTAATGATGAATTTAGTGATCAAAACATAATGTCAAAATTTTGTGTCAAAATTTTTAGTATCAAATGCATGAAGGACTTTTTAGGTTGTACAAAAAATTTGTCCAAAAATTTGTCATCAATTATGTACTCACCGCGTGCATCGCAAATTGAATCTATAGCCACGATTTTTTATGGGTACAATAAATAGATGGATGTAGCATAAGATTGAATCACATTTTTAAAAAATAGTTATTAGGGGAATTTTTGCTAGGATTTTTATTTTATTTTTTGGAAATCCTTTGTTTATAATGAAAATGTTATTTTACCCTCATTTTCACAAAAAAATAATAATACAATAGTCTAAGATTGTTTAGACTTTGATGGGCTAAAAACATGTTATTTTGTGATTTGTTGTTCCAAAAATTAGATATTTCACAATACATGTCACCTCATACAAAATCACATAGACAAGTGTCAACATTTTAGGAATTCCCAAATAGGGAAAATTGAAATATCAAGCCTAGTTTGCCCATGTAGCCTAGACCCATGTAGGGAGAAATTTTTTGCATTACACTAAGTGCCATCACTTTAGGGTTTTGTTTTTGTGAATGTCCATTGTTGAAAACCCATGATTAGGATATGCAATTTTTTGCAAGTTGAGCACAACATCAACACTTTCAAAGGGTTTTCACAGGTTTGTTTTATGTGAAGGGAACTTTTTGTAGGTGATAGCTTAACAAGACAAACTTTATGCATCTTTGCAACACCACTTTCAAAAAGTTTTGGTTTTTCTTGTAACTTCTAATCTATGTTCACGGGTAGGAGTTTAATAAAGGAATCATTTTTTATATTTGGAATGTTCATTCCAGTGAGTGGGTTGGTAAGTTTCAAGGTTGGTTTCTAGTTGAGTGTGTTTGGTGGTGAAAGTTCGGAAAGTTTTGAGGTTAGTTCAATTTTAGTGATTAGGCAATCTTCACTACTCCTAAATCTACTTGGGCCTACTACTTGGTCACCTATTGTGTGCACTTGACTACAAGTATGGGTTCAGATAGCAATGTTAATAAGAAGGCAAGTGTGACGATGCTTGGCCCTCCAAAAAAGAACATCTATAAATCCTAAATCTTTTACAAGGCAAAAGGATCATGACCGTAAGTGATAGTCGCAAATTTTGCAAAGGGCTTTAGAATTTCAACTAAAGGAGATTGCTCAAGCTATAATAACAACAAAGCAAATTTTGGATGACTGAAAACAACGCTAAATTGCAAGTAAAATTGTGGATTTTATTTGCCATGCTCTTTTGCTTTGTCCAGGTCCTAGAAATAGGAAGTTGGTTGTGGAAAGAATTTTGTTTCATGTGAAGGTTTGTATAGATCTACCAAATTACATATTATATCCTAAAGTTGCCATGGCTCAGCAAGAAGTATTGCTTGGAGTAAATAAAATTTAAAAGAAAATAAACAAGTAAATAGTGGACCAAGGCTTGCAACAAAACATGTTATTCTAATTGTAGCTATGAGTGTTCACAATGGTTCTTCCATAAGGGCTAGGATACTAGGGTATAGGGTTGTTATTTTAGGGTTTTTTTTTACAAGAACATTTTAGTTTTTGCATTAAACATTTGAACTTCTGCAATTTAGGGTTTGATCTTTTAGGGCTTCTTACATGGAGGTATATATGTGGGCTTCTAATCTATTTTCAATATTTCTTTTCTCCTCTTGAGAACTTACACTTGTTATTTTCATTTGAACAATGTTTGTTTTTTGTCTTCTTTTTTTGTTATTGGAGGTGCACTTAGGGTTCCATTTAAGGTTATTTAGGATTGTTTTTAGGGGTTTTTGTGAGGTTTAATTTTAGGGTTTGGGTTTAAGGTTCTTTTTTACAAAAATTTATAGGGTTTAGGCTAGAATTGTATTCTAGTTTTATGGGGTTATCTTTAGGGTTTAATTAAGGATTTTTTGTTGGGATGCTTTTAGGATTATTATAAAGGCTTATTTATGGGTCATTTTTAGGATCAATTTAGGGTTCTTGGAGACTTTCTAAGCATCTTTAGGCTCCATAAGCTTTAAGGTTTACTAATTTTGGGGGTTGTTTTTATAGTTATTCTAAAGGTTTGTTTAGGGGTCTTTTTTTAGGATTGGTTTTAAGGATTCTTGGAGACTTTTTAAGCATCTTGTAGGGTTTTTCATAAGCTTTAAGGTTCACTATTCTTTGGGGTTGTTTTAAGGTTATCCTTAGGGTTTGGTTAGGGGTCTTTTGTGGGGTTATTTTTAAAGTTTTTAAAAGTCTTTTAAAGCATATTATAAGGTTTTTTATAAGATTTAAGGTTTGGCCTTTTTTAGGGCTTTTTTTAGGGATATTTTAAGAGTTTGTTTAGGGGTTTTTTATAGATTAATTTTAGTGTTTCTTAGAGATTTTTTAGACATTTTGTAAATTTCTTCACAAACTTTAGGGTTTATTTTTTTGTGGGATTGTTTTTAAGGTTATTGATTAAGGATCTTTTTTAGGGTTTAAAAAAAAAGTTAGGGTTATTCCTTGCACAAGATGGCCTCCTCCAACATCGATGGTTATGGTTATTCATCAAATAGCAATGAAAAGATGTTCCAAATGAGATTAAGGCATGACTAAGGCATGTTTACAGTTGTAATTGTAACTATAAACGTTCATTACTCATTAAACTTGAATGAACCTGAAATGGGTGCAAAGCAATCAGTTGATCACACCATTGGTGTTCAAGATGTACTTACCACTATGCAACCAACTTTAAATTTGTTCAAAACCCTAACAAATTTTATTTTGCCAAAATTTGAGGAATTAATTGTTTTAGTTATCCCCACCATTAAATCCCATGTTCGATGCATCGGTGATGCCCACATTGTATGTGTGCAACTGACCGAGTAACCCCAAAACAATGGTTGCTCCTATTTATCTTGTACATGAAACATGACAACATTGTCATGTTTGATGCATTTATGTGGAATTAGAACCATTACACCTGTCGTAACCTAACCTTGGGCTCGCAACTAAGGCAAGGGCTTGCAAGCTTGTGAGCCAAAAGAGGAAGCCCAATAGGGAACAAAAGTGTGAAGGAATGAACCCTCACACTCCCAAGGGAGCTTCCACCTTGGGAATTGGAGTCCCAATGGACTCCCAAATGTTCAAAGAGAAATTGCAAGAGCCAAAATGCAATGGATTGAGAAGTTTTTTTATACCATTGGAAAGTTATTGAAATTTAGATGTCTAAAATGGGCTCACATGACCCATTTAGACATCTGAAACACAAGTTATGGCCAAAAGAAGGGCTGGAAGTCAAATTGCCAATTTGACTCTTAACCATTAAAAGTCAAGAATCGACCCGATTTCTTTATGTGTAGGTGACATGCAACATAACATTGGAAAGCTCTTGATGAGGGCTATAAATTTGCTTTATATTTCATCTTAATTGGAGGTCTACACACAAAGTTATGGTGCCCCAAAGTCGTGGGAGTCCTAATTTTAGGAATTTCGGGACTCCCAAATGGGAGTCCTAATTTTAAGAATTTCGGGACTCCCAAATGGGAGTCC
>Ga0116230_10005032_pt1 | contig 12952 bp, 9 predicted proteins | sample S1TSphfallax_3_FD_88678 | JGI IMG/M metagenome (GOLD analysis project Ga0116230, IMG submission 88678) | Host-associated microbial communities from peat moss isolated from Minnesota, USA - S1T2_Fd - Sphagnum fallax MG | ecosystem: Host-associated > Plants > Peat moss > Unclassified | place: USA...
AATCCATCGACAAAAGCGACAACTGCGACATAGAGAAGAACAGAAAGACAGAGCAGTGGAAGAGTTACCAATATTGATGGTGGCCTGCCGGGAAATCACCTCCGGCGACAAGGGATGCAACTTCGTCACATCCAGTTTACTGAGATCCTGCTCCATCAGCCCACGCTTCGCCATATTTGCGAGCTTCCAAGATCACACTAGCTCCTCAACCTCCTCTCTCTCCCCCTCTGTCTCCTCCTCCTCCTCCGCCACACCGAGTCCCCAAAAACACCACCCCTGAAAATCACAAAGACGTCGCACTAGGTATGGCCTCAGCCCCCCAAAAAACAATTCAGAAAAAACTCCCAGCTAAACTTAACGCAATGCCTCTACTCTGAAAGAAAGCCAGAGAATTTGGATACTGAGAAGCGCAAGAGAAGGATAGCGATTGCGAAGAGAAAGCTCCAACAACGCAAACCAGCCAGCCAACGAGAAACGGAGGAGAGAGAGGAAACAAAACAGAGCTGGGTCGTTTCGTGGGCCTTCAAACCCTAATTTGTTGCCTGTGGGTTTTTGAAGGGTTAAGGGTACCAGGGTACCAGGGTTCAAATCCTAACTCCAAATGGGTGTGTTCCTCCCATAATAAATTCCCAATGTTTCAAAATGAATAATGAATTACAACCACTAGAAAGGCCACATTTTTATTTATCATTTTGTTTCATTTGAAAAAAAAGGGATGACACACATGAAACTATGTTTTCCAAAATAGTATTACAAAAATGAATTAAACATATATATATATATATATAATTTGATGTGAACAATTCCAACCAAAAATAGTCCACATTGTTAGTGATGAAAAAATCATTCAAATTTCTTAAACCTAAATAAATGTTTTCAAGCATATATGTTGAGGTTTAGGATGTGCGTTTTCATAATCCAAGTGCTTCAAATTTTGTTATCAATAGGCTTAATAGATATTGGGTGAAAGCAAATTAGAGTGGACCAAAATTGGTAGTTGAAAGTCCATTTCTAGTGTATTTGAATATGACTTAAAATATGAATGCTTACATATTGTTGAAACTAGTATCTTTTTCCATTTCTAAGTTCAAGTCACCATAATATAAGAAATAAAAAGCCCTTCTCTGAAAAATATTTTAAAAATATCATTTATAATGCTTAAATGGACTTTTAAAAATATTACAATTTTTGAGACCTTGGAAAATACATAATATAATAAATTAAAATCATATTCCACTCATTCAATGCAACTATAATTTTCTAAAAATAAATTATGTATTATCCCAAATTTTAAATACATATGACAATACATTATAAGATTTTTAAAAATCCATTTTCATGAATTTTAGAAGGTGTGTTAGAAATTGTATTAAAATCCAAAAGTTCATTGCTTATTAAGTATCCACAATTTTCATGTGTTTTTTGCACCTTTGAAAATATAATTGTTAACTTCACATAAGTGAATCCCTTTTCTAATTTTTGAAAAAAAATTAACATTTCATATAAAAATATTGAAGATGCATAGGAAAAAAATGTCAATGTGTATTTTCACCCTATTGCAATATTATTATTGACTATGCAATTTAGAGAGATCATTTTTAATCATAAACAATGATAAGTTCACAATTCATTTTGTTGGTTTATATTATTTGCACAAAGGGGATGACCTTTACTTCGTTCATTAATTAAAAATAAAACTACATGAGTTTATTTTAACATACAAAGAAATCAATGGATAGGTTTTTCAACCAAAGATTGTTGAAGGTGTTAGGCTTAAGCAACTCCAACCAATATTGATGGTAGGATAAAACCCTAGTAATTATAGGATAAAATGGGCAATGCTACCCTAACCCAAAACAAGATGGATAGTGTAAACAATTTCAAACATGTGCAAAACTAAATGAACATTCCAAGGATAAATCAAGGCAATATATTATATATTTTGGTACAATGTGAAGTAATTTAAAACGTAAGGGGAGTTCTTTCCCCTTGCATTAGAAGAAAACTTCAAATATATGACTTAGTTTATAATTTGGTATTCCAATCATCAAAAACAAAAATTATTAATATCCTTACAACCATTATGGATAAATTGTTTAAAACAATAATCATTTAGGACATGATGTGGCACATTTCATCATTTAGTCATTAAGGACATATATGAAATCATTAATGATAGTTTAGTCGTTGTGTAATTATTTTTTATTATTACAAATTAGACCAAAAAAACTTGGGCAACATTAATTTTATAGATTATAATATTTATTATTTTTTAAATTATAAATAATAAGACATATTTTTATTTCAATTATTTTTCATCCTATCAATTGTTGACACGTGTCATCACTTAAACTAATATGAAAACCTAATTCAAGTGGATAAATAGGCCATCTAATCGACTTAGGTAAGCACCTAACCTAGGTAGATTATGTAGGTTAAGAATATTTAGTCAATATTTTATGGTTGACCACAAAGAATGTCATTTATGAAGTTTCATCCTTGGACCCCCGAGGATCGAGTTCAATTCTTTTACCACAAAGCCACCCCATTTATTGTGTCAATAATATAGTGTTTATTTTATTTAAACGATATTTCATTAAAACATTACACAAAACTTCAAATTTGATAATTCATATCTTATTGATAAATTTTCCAAATTTTCCCAAATTAAACTTTATTCATAAAGTTCCTTCAATAATGTACATGACTATATAATTTTTAAGAAAATAGGAATTCATTTCAAAAGAAAAATATTTGAATTTTCTTACTAAATAACCTTTTAATGACCATTCTTAGGGAAAAAAAAATTCAAACACATAGTTTGTAAATGGAAAAACCTTTGTGGATAATACAAGAATAAATAAAAAATATTTTTCATATTTCAAACCTTCATTGGATTTATGAATTTATATTATAAATTTCTGATTCCTATATATCATAATTTTATTAATAAAATTTAATTTGGAAATATGAGCCCATATAATTTATCCACATATAATATTTATAAATGGATCATAAATCAATTATATATATATATATATAATATTTTTATATTAATCTTATTAAATATGATGTATAAATTTTATTCTTGTTTACACATATATTTTAATAATTTTAATTTAAAAAATTACACATGTAAAGTAAATTAAAATTTTAATACACAAAAAAAATGTTTAAATTTATGAATAAATTATATTTTTTCGCATCTTACATTTTTATTTTATTTAAAATTATAATATTAAAAAATATAATATGTAATTTTTTACCGTTAAATTTTATTTCAAGTATAATAATTAATTTATTCACATAAAATATTTACAAATGAATCATATATTAGTATATTTCAAAAAAATGTAATAAAAGTTCTTATATTACTTATACATGTATAAATATTAATCAAAATTGATTCCCTACGTGTCGTAGTTCTTTATGTCCATCTATTAATGATTAATAATCATTTTTTGATCATTGTAAAGTAATTTTATGACCATGTTGTCTATGTTATGAGACATCATTTTATCCACGTCATTTGCATAGTCATTTTTTAATTATATTTAAAATGACTTTATCTTGGTCACATTTTCAAATGATATCTTAGACCTCCATGTCACTTTGTCATCAATCATGTATGCCATATGAATAAAAATTTGCAATGAAAAAATGATGTCATTCTTCCTATTACCATGTCATTATCACCATTAACATATGACTAAAATTTTTTACATGTAAGATTTGAAGTAATATCCTATTACTATATTCAATGATATAATTGTTTAAAACATTTAGTCATTGATTTTTTGGTTGTAAAGGACAAGAATTCTATTATTGTTGTTTTTTTTTTTTTTTGTCTTTTTTTGGGTTGAAGCGATTTCAAAGGTTTTTGTGATTTTGCATATCCATATTAGGAGGAAAGACAAGCTTCTTGTTTTGTATTTTTGGTTTTGAGGATAGTTGGAGAACCTTTGAACACTTTGTTTTTTCAAATTTATGTTGGAAAGAGGTTTTGGAAAACAATGTCATAAAATTTGTCCAAAAAACTATGTGTTTTAAAGTGCAATCACATTAACGCATACCATAACAAATGTAATTAGTGCTTGGATTTTCATGTCTTAATATCAAAAATAAATTAATGTTAAAAGTTTTTAATGTGTTTACATGACAATGTTTTTAATGTATTATTGGAACACATGCAAAAATTTGGCATGAATTCAATGATTAGAGAATATTCAACAAACTTTTAAAGCATTGTAACTAGTGTTTTCATTATTTTTTCATTTTTTGAATGACTTGAAATGGATTAAAAATGACATATCATGAATAAGAATTATCCACACATTTATAACACATGGCATAGTGTGACATTTTTTGGTCATGAACATCTTTTGCCCTTATAAAAATCATGAAATTCTAATCCATCATTTTTGGTATTTGATCTTAGTCTATCACATCCTCTTTGCAAATAAACCCATTGTTTTTTAAATAACCCCAAAACACATGTTAATATTTTTGCACCCTAAATGTTATTTTGGGTGTTTTTATAATATCATTCAATTGATCTAATAAATTGAGTATAAAGATATTGACATACATAGACCTTCAATATTTGATTTTAACTTAATTTGTTAATATCTACATTATAAACTATTGGCAAAAGAAAATAATGTTTTACTCAAAAACCTTTTAGACCCTCATGGTGTTGAAATTGGTGTGTTTCTAACATTTGTTAGCTTGCACATGCTATGAATAATCTTATTCGCCTTCTAAAGCTACAATTTTTTTGTTGTGCATTTGTGTGAAGGTGCACATTGTGGTGAGCTTATTTTGACATTTCTTCTTCACATAATTTGGTAGTCACAAAGTTATTATGTTCAAGCTTTCATTGCCCATGTTTTACATTTACTCGCATCTAGTAGTCCCATGTATATATCATAAAATATACTTACATGAACCTAAAACATTCATTGGGATTTCTCCACTAGATTATGAACATTAAATACTACTTCACCTAGCCACTTTTAAAGAATTAATCTTTGTGTAGACAATTGGATTCACTAGCCCAAAAACAAAAATGCCACCTTGGTATACCGCTAAAAGTACATGATAACCATTCACCTTACTTGGAGAAAAAATTAAAAAAGGATCTGACTAGTTTATATGAAATATAGTGGTTAGTAATTGGACTAAGATGGCATAAGTGTTCAAGGAGTAATACTATGTACCAAACTAGGTAATATGGGGAGGTGGTAAACTACCTTCAATACTTAAGCTATCGTGAGTTTTTTCCTTTGTTGGTGCAAGGATGGTATGAGTTGGAGGTGAAAGTACATAATGAGGGTGTTGAAATTTATAAGTTTCCAACCAATAATTTTTGTCTATACCCTAGAATAAATGATTCCCAACACAATGGTGTTAATAATTACAAATGCCATCAATTAATAGTAATAAATGAACTACAAAAAACGACTTTACCTACAAGCCGTTAACTTGAAATAAGTATGGAAAAAATGTAAATTATGATAGTTTATTTCACACAATCTATTTATTTTACATACATAAGTAATATTTGACAAACATTTTTTTTCTTTTCATTTATAAAATGATCCTACTTTTTAATTCTTCAAGTACTTATGTCCCAAAATGGACATTTGCTAATTTTATGATTTTGCATGCCCAAATGTCATTTTAAAAATAATATATGTAAAGGTATCTCAGGTAAACCCATAGTCAAGTAATTAGGGTTGAACCTTTTATTAAGTTCAAATAAGCTAATTAATATGTGTAGGTGGTTTTATATCATGTTTTCATATTTACCCATGCATCAAAACTTTCAACCTATTGACAATGGATTTTATAGTTTTCATTTTTTCTAATTTCGTGTTTCACCATGTGACATAGATTGTGGTATATAAAAAAAAGTTTAAATCTATATATTTGTTTATGATATCTATGAATCAACACAATATGAAAATTCCAGCATTGAAATATGATAATAATTGGATTGAATATGAGATGTATGAGAACAAATCTTTAAAAAAATTGTTAATATATAATATCTCATAGTAAATATGAATGGATTACATGAGTTTGAATAATTAAACAAGTGATGCATATAGATATTTTTGTGTGATGTATAAATACCTATAGGCTTGCAAAATATATAGAAAAGAGGTCCTTTATATCTAATACATACTATGAAAGATGTGCACACCTTCAAGATTTGGATAAAAAGTCTCACTTTTAAACTTAGTATATTGGTAATTCCAAATGTGCATTAGATTGAAAAAAGTAAAATGATCAATTGTAGTTCATATTGATTTGATGTTTCCTCACACATCCAAAAGAAAAATTTAAGAATTACAAGACAATTGTTGCAAATATCTTAATGAAATGTGAGTGCACATGGTAGTATTATTTCCTTTATCCAATTTCATTGGTTGTCAATGAAATGAATATTCAAGGATATCAATGTATTTTATCATTCAAGATTAAATTTTGACAAATCTTAGATACAATTTACAAATTATGAATGTAATGAATGTTTAAATATATTTCGATGGATATTGAATATCGTGGGTTTATAATCCAAGAGGTATATGTCAAAATATCATTTTACAAGATTTTTCTATTCATGAATTTTATATAGAGTCCAAGATTTTGAATTTTAAAAGTTTCTTGGGCAAGTAGCATTTTCTACACTCTATACTCCACATTGCAAGTCAAGGGAATGTAATTTAATTCAAGGGCTTTTGAAAGAACTTTAAAGGCAATTGTTTTTCAACTTTGAAACATGATAACAAAAAAAACGAGTTTTGCATAAACCAATTTGAAAATGGGTGTTCAAGAATACAAGGATGTTGTTGGAAATATTTAAGTTGACATGTTTCAAAATAGGTTAATGAAGTGATATATCATATTAAGTGAGATATCAGGGTAGCCTACCCTATGATCGAACACCACCCATGACCAAACACCCAGAAAGTACACAACTCAGGGGGTTCAACAAATGAGACCCATCCCATGGCTATTTGTATATTGCCCTATCTCCGAACACTTGGTGATATAAAGTTGTGTTTGGCATTTTTTATAATTCCAACCAATGACCTACAACTTATGTTTGGTCATGGGAATGTTAGATAGTTTTTATATTAATAATATGTTCATTTATTATGTGTTTAATGATAAAGGATTAAACACTAGTGTAACACACATTTATGTGTACATTCATATAGTAAATGACCATGCTTTTGAACATAATTGTTTGGTGAAAGGGGTTTAAGGAGGTAGACTTATAAATTATTTATGTTTTATATGTGAAGGTAATGTTTGGCCATGGGCTTAATAAAATCAAAAAATATTACACACAATTGTGCAAATGTACAAAATGCAATTGTACTTGGGACTAAAGGTGTTTGGTGTAAGGTGTGGTTTAGGGCAAATTAAAAAACAAATATCTTCATTATGTGCTTTCTAATGTTTGGTGATGAGTACAAAACTTTAACATTGAAAGGGGTACAACATTGTTAAGGATTTCAGCAGCACATTAAAATGATCACATTAAATTGCAAAGTTTGTGAACAATCTAGAGATTTAAAAAACTAATCAGTCTGCTTTCCCACCAAAATATCACAACACAATCAAAATGAATTGTAAGACATCAATTTAACCTAACTCAATTGCAAATCAAGATGTCTAAATTACCAAGCCATGTGGAGGGTGAACCCCAAACATTCTTCGAGTTACTATGTTTTAGTGCAATAATGTTTAGATCAAAAGTGCCTAAGGAAAGCATATTAGTCAAAGATGAATTACTTAATAGAATGAAAAAGGAAATCATAGATTTGCTTAACAAAGGGAAGGAGGAACCAAAAAGTTACAAAATAAATTGAAAAAATACCCAATTTTCTATATCAAAGTGAAAGAAGAGAGCATAGGGCTACCTAAGGTAGATAATCACCAAGATGAGAACATAATTGCATGTATTGACAAGATTTACAAGGAAAGTTTCATAAAGTTTATTGATTTTTGTTGGATAGTTAAATTTGTTGTCCTTGCAATAGGAAAGACTATAACAACAATGTGATAATGTAGATTTCCTAAGCTCAAGCAAAATGCACAATTAGATACACTCCAATAGCCTACACAACAACAATAAATAAAGATTTAAATTAGATTGATTTTGCGAACATCTTTGATCTCATCAACACAAATGTTTTCACATATGAACATGCATTGAACAAATTCCTTAATTTAACACACTTTTAGTTTTTTTGGTTTGAACATAGGAAAGATAGGGGAGTACCACTTGTGGGGCTTGAACACACACCACCAAGCTTTTGGAGGTTGGGTGCAAGAAAACTAGAAGCATCATGATGCTCAATGTCCCCTATAGGAAAGAAAGTGCAATGGTGGACCAATAAGTAGTGAACAAGGAGAATGTCCTTCTTCAAGTTAGATCAAACATGACAACACAAAAGTCGACAATAACAAATAGGGTGCCTGCTATAAATCCAATAAGCAAGTTGTCAAACGAATCATTAGAGATAGCCATAGATGCAGTTGAACATGACATTACTATTTTACAGGGGCCTAACAAGTTTTGGGGCATACTTGTAACTTCACTTTTTGACCACCTAAACGGAAAGACTAGAAGTAGGAAAATTGGACCATCGGGTGTACTAACATAAGAAGAAGAAGAAGATGTTGTTGCATGGGTTTTGAATATGTAAGAATGTGGGTTGTCCATAACACTACAACAACTCAAATGGAAGGTAGCAGAAGTTAATCAAATTTGACCCACCACATTTCGAAATGGGGTGCCTATGGATTTCTAATGGTACTGGTTTAAGCGCATGTATCCAAAATTGAGTATATGTTTTGTAGAAGGATTGGAGATCAGTAGAACCCAAGGCCTCAACATTAATTTTTGCAACTTGTTATATTAATACCTAACATCCTTGTACACCCAACATCAATATAGTCCAGATCACATTTGGAATCTTAATGAAACTGAAATTCAAACAGGGAGGCAATTAAGAGCTAAAGTTCTAACAAAAAGGGGTTATCATCAAGTATACAACACCATCCCAAAATCTAGATAATGGCTAACCATCAATTGTGAAGTGGATGCAACAAGGGGATTAATAATAAATTCTACATATTTCAAGGTGAAATAATCAAAGATGATTACATTAAGCATTGCAAATTTGGAACATGTATGGTAGTCCAAACCAAAGCATGGATGACAAGTTTTTTGTTCAAGGAATTTTTGTCATTTTTCAAAAGGTTAGTTCCACGTGAAATCTCTCCAAGCAATTGTCATCTATTAATTCTAGATGGGCATGGTTCACATGTTAACCTAAAAGCAATAAAACAAGTTAAAAAATTTGGGCTAGATATGATTACCTTACTTTCACACACCTCCCATGCTTTACAACCTCCAAATGTGAGCTATTTCAAGCCCTTCAAAACAACTTAAAAAAAGAAAAGAAATAATAGCATGGTCAGTAACAATTACAAGGAGCCAGACAAGATTGCTTTTGCAAACTAGGTAGATAAGGTACTAGATGTAATTATGTCCAAAAGAAACATCAAGAATGGGTTCAAGGTTATAAAGATTTGGCCTTTAAATCCAAAGGATATGGATGGTAGGACTAAACCTAATGAACTATCCATTGCAAAAGACAACATCATCCCAATAGATGAAAAGAATGTAAAAAACTCTGATGAAGGTCTAAATGATACTCAAGGTTGGGGTGAGCATGGAGTAACTGTAAAGTTTATCAACATAGGCATTATAGAGGAGCCTGCTACAATAAGATGTTATGTTGAGGTACAAGAGCATCCACCAAGGTATTATGTGGAAGAACTTAGAATTCATGTTAGCTTAGAAGATATAGGAATAGAAGTTGATATGGATTACATAATTAACCTAGGTGAACCTATAGATGTGTTTAAAAGGCAATTGTTACATTTTACAAAAATTCAAGCTCCACTTTGCTTGAAGAATCTATTGTCTTTACCACATCTTCCTATAAGGAAGACACACGGGAAAGAACCATTAATTGATTATAATGAATCCCATGTTGTTACCTTTGATGAATATTTACAACTTCTGCATAGAAAAAACTATGGACATATAAAAAACATAAATAATCAAAGAACAAAGGAAAAATGAAAAGGAGGAAACAAAGCAAAGACATGCAGTAGATTCACATATTGCTACAAACATAGCAGTTGAAAGGTTAGTTGAAAAATGATATGAAGTAGATTTCAATTAAGCTTGGTTTACAATGGCAATTAGGTAAGTAAGGGAAAGATTTCACTAGAACTTCCAAATTGGTTATAGAGCCCATCCATTAGGGTACAACGGTGTAAACTTGGGGATTTCAACACCTAAATAGTCAAAAGCTAAAGTAAGGGCAAGGGCAAGGGCAAAGATGCTTGTAAAAGGCCATGTTCCAGCACGGTTGCAACAACCTTCCATTGATTAACCAACAACAAAATGTGGGGAGGGGGGGGGGGGAATAAGGGAAGGTACATCAAGACAATCACAGTCTAAAGAGGGGGTTGGAGGTCTAAGAAGTTCTCCAAATTAGAGAGGGGGGTTAGAGGTTCAAGAACTTCTCCAACTTAGAATGGGGGGCTTGACATCCAAGAGGAATTGAATAGAGAAAGAGAGGAAGAAAATCGAGGTCCAAGAGGAATCGAGAGGAATTGGGCAGACAAAGAAGAAGCAACTTGAGGTATAGGAAGAAAAGGAAAGAAAAAACAAATTGAGGTCCAGGAAGAATCGAGTGGAATCAAATAGAAAAAGAGGAAGAAACTCAAGGTCAAAGAGGAATTAGGTAAAGAGAGAGGAAGCAAATCAATGTGAAAAAAATAAAGAATAGTAGAGGAGTTGGAGACGAAATCAACTAGAGAAAGAAGGGAGCTTAGGAGGTGGTTTAAACAAAATTAAAAAAAGAAAATTAAAAAATGGGAGTTCTTGGAGTTGGAGATGGAATCAAACATGGAGAGTGACACATCCCCAAACTCCTTTATGGATTCAACTATGAGTTCAACATGTGAAAATAACGGAAGGATAAGGAGTTGGGGCACGTTCCTTGACTCGTAACTCTTTGGGGTAGAGGGGCATGCTGGAGCTCTGGGTTGGGGACTAGGAGAGTGATAAGCAAATCAATTACTCACATGGACTTGCACAAACCAAACAACAAGTTGGTTAGTGCATAGTTGGAGCATTTTCAGTGCATAGACGAGCCACATGCAAACACAAACTCATAACATTCATCATGGATTGGATTTGGGGGAAGCTATTATTTTCCCCTTTATAGTATTTTCTATGCTTGGCCATGGGGCTAGCACCCAAATGTCATTTTGTCCCAAGAGTCCGAAGTTGGAATCTCGAAATTCTTGAAATTGGGACTTTTGCAACTTTGGAGGCCCATAACCTTGTGTGAAAACCTTTGATTAAGGTGAGGTTTAAAGTAAAGTTGTAGCCCTCGTCAAGAGCTTTCTAACTGTATATAGCATGCCACCTACACGTAAGGAAATCAGGGTAATTCTTGACTTTTAGTGGTCAGGAGTCAAATTGACAATTTGACTTTTGACCTTTACTTTGGTCATAACTTATGTTTTAAGTGCCCAAATGGGTCATGTAAGCCCATTTTAGACATTTACATTCTAGGAATTTTCCAATGGTATAAAGAACTCTTTAATGCAATGAGTTTTGACCCCTAAGATTGCCCTCTAAAAATTTCAGAGTCCATTGGGATTCCAATTCCCAAAGTGGGAGTTCACTTAGGAGTGTGAGGGTTCATTCCCTCACACTTTCCTACACTCCTAGGAACATGAAATGTGACTCCCGAGCTCCACTTGGCCCACACCTTTGCCAGCCCTTGCTTTGGTCGCGAGCCCAAGGCTAGGGTTGCGATATAAAGAGATAAGAACCTTTTAGTTGGAAATAGATTTTACTAGAAAGAAGGATTCATAGAATCATAAAAGGGGCTTAGGAAGTAGTCAACGGAATCAAGAAGAGACATAACCAAGGATATTTTCAATAAAATCGACCAACAAAAGAGAAAAGGCATGACACATATATTTTCCATGGAATCAACCAACAAAAGAGAAGAGGCGAGACCTAGATCTTCTCAAAGAAATCAACTAGCGAGAGAAAAGGCGGGATTTAGATCCTTTCAACAAAATCGACTAGCAAGAGAAGAGGTGGGACCCAAATCCTCTCAACAAAATCAACTAGCAAAAGAGAAAAGGTGGGACTTAGATCTTTTCAACAAAATCGACCAGCAAGAGAAAAGGTGGGACCCAAATCCTCTCAATAGAATCGACCAACAAGAAAGAAGAGGTGGGACCTAGATCTTTTCAATGAAATCGACCAATAGGAACAATCTTTTCTTTTGTTGGTCGATTTTGTTGAGACCCAAGAATGGGACATCATCAATTGACTTGCTTCACACCCTGCACACAAACAACAAACACTTTGGTTAGTTCAAAGTACAAAGAAATGACATAAAGAATCATGCCAACAAAGGGTTTGAAGTCATCATGCATAAAGCTCATTCCATCCCCAAAAACCATGTAGTAAACCAAGCTTGCCATCGCCTACAACCATGGAATAACTATGACCAAAGAGATTCAGCGACTTGTTGAGCAGCTATGACCAATGACCAAAGAGATTCAACAACTTCTTGTTGTAAGTGCACTAGGAGATTTCCTGGTGCAAAGCACATAGGAGAGGGAACATCACCTAAACCCTAACGTGATAGTGCCGAATGTAGTTTAAGACATCAGGGTTAGAATAGTAGTTTGCCCATCACCATTGATCATGACAACTTTTGAAACTTTTGATAATGGCCTTTTATGTTTGATGAACATTTTTGTATGAAAAATAGCTTAATATCCATCCAGTTTGGACACAAGTGACATGTTGACCATTTGT
>Ga0116230_10005033_pt1 | contig 12952 bp, 9 predicted proteins | sample S1TSphfallax_3_FD_88678 | JGI IMG/M metagenome (GOLD analysis project Ga0116230, IMG submission 88678) | Host-associated microbial communities from peat moss isolated from Minnesota, USA - S1T2_Fd - Sphagnum fallax MG | ecosystem: Host-associated > Plants > Peat moss > Unclassified | place: USA...
ACCGCGGTCTGAGCTCCGGCGGGGGTGGTGTAGAAGACCTGGGAGAAGGTCGCGTAGTATGCGTTCCCGGTGCCGTCGAAGACGAGGGCCTGCACCTGATTCGGGTCGAGGAACGACAGGGTGGTGGAGGCGCCGTTGGGAGAGAGTTCGGTGAAGTTGCCGGTGGTTTGATCGCCGTAGTAGAGGTTGCCCGCGCCGTCGATGGCCACGGCACCGATCTGGTCCGGGCTTAGGACGGTCTGTGAGCCGTCCGGAGCTATTTTTACGAGTCCATGCGCATTGATGCTACTTTCCTGGGCCGTGGCGTAGATGTTGCCGGCCGCATCTACGGCGAGTGCGGGCGAGGAAAAGACGTTGGTGGCGTGGGCTTCTGGGGGGTGGGCCGCGAAGACCGGCAGGGGTCCGGTGCCGGTGCCGTAGAGGGGTACGGTGACGAGCGGGACGTTGTTGCCGTCGGCGATGACTACGGCGCCCTGGCGCAGGCCGGGGGCGAGCGGGGTGAAGTTGACGTTGACCATGCAGGTGGAGGCACTGGTATAGGTCTGGGCGGTGCAGGTGCTGGAGCCGGCGTCGGTGAAGTCCTTGCCGGTAGCTCCGGTGGTGAGGATGCTGACGGCGCCCACGGTCTGGCCGGCGGAGATGCTGAAGGGGAGGGCGACGGTGTTGGTAGACGTGCCGGAGGTGGCCGCTACCGCCTGAGTTCCGAAGTTGACGCTCTGCGGCTGGAACGAGAGTATGTCGGTGGCGTTGGCGATGAAGATCTTGCCGCTGGTGCCCAGGGCCAAGCCCTGGGGACCAGCCAGGCCCGTCAGCACCGTCGACTCGGTATAGCTCCCACTTGAGGGAGTAAACTTCAGGAGTTGGTCGTTGTTATCGTCGGATATGTAGAGGTTGCCGGCGCTATCGACCGCGATGCCATCGGGGGAATGCGTTGTACGGCGAACCGGATACGGGAAGCTCGGTCGCGGAGTAAGTATGGCTCCCCTGATTGGTGAGGACTTCGATGGCCTGCGAACTGATTTACGAAACGTACACGTTGCCTGCGGCATCGACGGCGACGCCGGTATCGTTTCCAGCGCCGTTCCCGCCCCAGACCTGGTACTGCGTGTACGTTCCGGCCGAAAGCGCCTCTTCGTAGACTGCTCCGCTGTTGGCGACGATGTAGAGGTTCCCGCTGGCATCGACGGCCATGTACGTCGGTTGCGAAATGGAGATCGAGAGGGTGGAGGACGTGTAGCCGCTTCCGGAAGGCGTGAGTTCGACGATAGCGCTGGAGGTCAGATCGGTGTAATAAACGTTGCCGCCGGCATCGACGGCAACGCCGGCCAGGAAGTGTCCGCTGGGAGGGGTGGCGAGCGTCGACTCCACATAGCTGCCATCGGTCTGCACGGCAAACTTGACGAGGGTGAAGACTGTTGTGGGGAATGGCGAGTTGCCAGTAAAAGAATAGCTCCGATCAATCGCGTAGACGTTGCCGCCGCTGTCGACGGCGACTGCCTCCAGGTTATCTTCATTTGTCGCCCTGGTGCCGACGGTGGCGAGGACCCCGTTGAAGGCGACCTGGGCGCGCGTGGCCGGTGCGGCCAAACCAGACAGCAGGGCAAGGAGGCAGAAGAGCGGGCTTCGCAGGGAGCGGAGCAGTAGGGGCGTAGTGAGATTGGCCTGGCGCATGATTTCCTCTCAGATGGTCCATTGGTAACGCTGCGAGAATTACCTTAGGGCATAAAGTAACCATCAAGCGATTACCATGTTGTGTTACCTTCTAGCTCTTTTTGGTTTCTTTTTCGATTTTCCGTTCTCTGTTGTCCCAAATTGGGTCAACTGAAGTGGAATTTCGTGGGGGAACGGATCGGCGTTCGCGGGCGAACGCGGAGGTTCGCGATCCAGTGTTTGCGAGTTTCCGTTGGGGGATTGGTGGGGCAGTTTTTGGGATGGGGGGTGGCGATGGGACGGGCCGGCGCGGGGAGAGGATTTCGGGCCGGTTGCGAATGTTGCGCGGATTTGGGTGCGGTTCTCGCTATGCTAGGGAAGGTTCAGTGTTGGAGAGGACGATGGCGATGGGTGAGCATTCCGCGCGTTCGCAGCAGAGGATACGGGAGTTGTTCGATATGGCGCGGGAGTTGCCGGCGGGCGAGCAGCGGCATTGGGTTGAGGCAAATTCTGGCGGGAACGCGGAGATTGCGGCGAGCGTGATGCGGTTGCTGCAGGCGGCGAATGCGAGCGGGCAGGGGTTCCTGGCCGAGCCGGCTTGGAAGCGGGAGCAGGCGGCGCTGCGGGAAGGGATGACGATCGGGCCGTACCGGGTGCTGCGGGAGCTGGGCGCGGGCGGGATGGGCGTGGTGTATCTGGCGATGCGGTCGGATGAGGCGTACCGGCGGCTGGTTGCGGTGAAGGTGATCCGGCCGGAGCTGCGGGCGAATCCGCTGAAGGGGCGTTTTTTGCAGGAGCGGGAGATTCTGGGGCGGCTGGATCACCCGAATATCGCGCGGATTGTGGACGGGGGGAATACTCCGGATGGGCTGCCCTACTTTGTGATGGATTATGTGGATGGGCTGCCGCTGGACGAGTATTGCCGGCAGAAGCGGGCGACGCTGGACGAGCGGCTGGATCTGTTCCGGCAGACGTGCGAGGCGGTGCAATATTTGCACGCCAACCATGTGCTGCACCGGGATTTGAAGCCGGCGAATATTCTGGTGACGCATACGGGGCAGGTGAAGCTGCTGGATTTTGGGGTTTCGAAGCTGACGGGCGAGTTTGCGGGGACGCAGACGACGGGGATGCCGATTTTGACGGCGGGGTATGCGAGTCCGGAGCAGATTACTTCAAAAAAGGTGACGGAGGCGGCGGATATTTATTCGCTGGGGGTGGTGCTGTACGAGCTGCTGACCGGGGTGCGGCCGTTGAAGTTCGATGGGCTGAATCTGACGCAGATTTTGACGGCGATTACGTTGCAGATGCCGGTGAAGCCGAGTACGCAGGAGCCGGCCCCGGAGGAGGTTGATCCGGGGCGGCTGCTGGCGGCGATGCGGCCGCGGCTGGCGGGGGATCTGGATTCGATTTTGCTGATGGCGCTGCGCAAGGAGCCGGAGCGGCGGTATGCGAGCGCGGCGGATTTCGCGGCGGATGTGGAGCGTTTTCAGAATGGGCGGAGCGTGGTGGCGCGGGGGGACGCGAAGGCGTACCTGGTGGCGCGCACGCTGAAGCGGAATGGGTTGAAGATCGCCGTGGCGGCGGTGGTGGCGGTGTCGCTGTCGGTTGGGGCTCTAGGATATTCGCTTTACCGGAAGGCGAAGGACGAGGAGCAGCACTGGGCGGAGGCGGTGAGCGATCTGGAGGCGCACAATGCGCAGGCGGCTACGCTGCCGCCGGAGAAGGCGCGGGCGCTGATTCAGAAGGACCTGGAGCGCCTCACGGCGGAGGTGGGAAAGGTGTCTCCGGAGGCGGCGACGAGCGACTTTGCGGCGAAAGGAGTGACGCGGGAGCTGACGCGGAAGACGCTGGCGAACTTTGTGGCGACGGGAACGGAGACGGGGAACGATCCGGCGACGGTGGCCGCGCTGGGGCGAGCGTATCTGGCGATTGCGGAGGTGCAGTGGAGTCCCGATCACGCGAGTTTGAACGATACGAAGGGCGCGGCGGCGACGTGCGCGCAGGCGCTGCAGACGTTGAATGCTACGCCGCAGTTGGGGAAGAGTCCGGTGATCCAGCAGGTGGCGAAGGAGATTGGGGCGGAGTTGAATGCGAATCCGCTGTCGCATGTGGGGGGTGGGCAGGATTAGGGGGAAGCGGGTCCTTCGCTGCGCTCAGGATGACAAGATTTGTTTGTGGGGAAGGTAAGGGCAACAGCGGGTCCTTCGCTTTGCTCAGGATGACAAGATTTGTTTGTGGGGAAGGTAAGGGCGACAGCGGGTCCTTCGCTGCGCTCAGGATGACAAGATTTGTTTGTGGGGAGGGTAAGGGAAACAGCGGGTCCTTCGCTTTGCTCAGGATGACAAGATTTGTTTGTGGGGAAGGTGAGGGCGACAGCGGGTCCTTCGCTGCGCTCAGGATGACGAGATTTGTTTGTGGGGAAGGTAAGGGAAACAGCGGGTCCTTCGCTGCGCTCAGGATGACAAGATTTGTTTGTGGGGAGGGTAAGGGAAACAGCGGGTCCTTCGCTGCGCTCAGGATGACAAGATTTGTTTGTGGGGAGGGTAAGGGAAACAGCGGGTCCTTCGCTTTGCTCAGGATGACAAGATTTGAAGAAAATCTGTTTGTCATCCTGAGCGAAGCGAAGGAGCTGCTTCGGGTCAGCGTAGCTTGGTTTCTAACCGGGGTTGAGGGGTTGCAATTGCTGGTCGGTGCCGAATTTCTCTAATTGCTCTTGGGTGTACCAGGTTGCGCTCAGGTCTTGCCATGTTGGGTTTTGCTCTTCGATCAGGGCGATTTTTCTCGAGCGAAGCCAGCCTTTGAGCTTCTTTTCCATCGCGATTGCGTTGTTGACGTACTGGAAATTTGAAAACCAGACAAGGCGGTTGCAGTTGTACTGGGCGGTGAAGCCGGGGATGCGTTTGCATTTGTGTTCGAGGACGCGGCGGCGGAGGGAGTTGATTACTCCGATGTAAAGAGTGCGACTGCGGCTGGCGAGGATGTAGACGGCGAAGATGGGGTCTTCGGGCATGGCGGGAGGATAGCGCAGGGGCGCGAAAAAGGGCAACAGCGGGTCCTTCGCTGCGCTCAGGATGACAAGATTTGATTGGGGGGAAGGGAAAGACCACAGCGGATCCTTCGCTGCGCTCAGGATGACGAGATTTGTTTGTGGGGAAGGTGAGGGCGACAGCGGATCCTTCGCTGCGCTCAGGATGACGAGATTTGTTTGTGGGGAAGGTGAGGGCGACAGCGGGTCCTTCGCTGCGCTCAGGATGACAAGTTGATTTGGCGGCTGGTTTAGACGTTGGCGAGTTTGTCGTAGAGCCAGGCTCTTGCGAATTCCCAGTCGCGGCGGACTTTGGCAACGGATTCGCCGACGATTTCGGCGACTTCTTCGTTGGTGTAGCCGCCGAAGAAGCGGAGTTCGACGACTTTGGCGTTTTCGGGATAGAGTTCGGCGAGTTGGTTGAGGGCGTCGTCGAGGGCGACGACTTCGGCGTCTTTGCCGCTGGCGACGTGGAAGGCTTCGTCGAGCTCGATCTGGATGCCGTCGCGTTTGCGGGCGCGGCGGCTGCGGGCGTCGTCGACGAGGATGCGGCGCATTTGGGTGGCGGCGACGGCGAAGAAGTGGGCGCGGTTGTTGACTTTGAGGGGTTCGCCGCCGAAGAGGCGGAAGTAGGTTTCGTTGACCAGGGCGGTGGTTTGGAGGATGTGGCCGGCGCGCTCGCCGCTCAGATAGCGCGAGGCGAGGCGGTGCAGGTCTGAGTAGACGACGCGGATGAGGCGGTCGGAGGCTTCTTTGTCGCCTTCCGAGGCGTGCTGGAGCAGGGTGGTGATTTGCGCCGAATCCATGGTGTCAGGCCCCTCGGGAGTTATGGGTTGGGAAGTTACTGGTTGGGCAGTTCTTGCCAATCCAGGGTGATGGTTTGCTGGCCGGAGTTGGCGAAGGTGACGAGGATCGAGTTGAAGTTGGTTCTTGCGTTGGGCTGGATGACGACGGCGCTGCCGGCTGGGCTGACGGTGATCTGGACGGGCTTTTGGGGGAAGATGGTTCCGCTGACGGTGCCTCCCCCGATGGCCATTCCGCTGCTGACGATGGTGATGTGTTTTCCTGAGCCGGGGTCGCCGGTCCAGGTGAAGGTGCCGTGGGCGAGTTTGGGCTGGGCCGGCTGCTGGGGGGCTTGCGTGTTGGGCAGGATGAGGATGGCGTCGTAGGCGCCGGGGCCGCAGGCGGCGGCGACGCTGGCGGTGAGCGGCTGCACTTTGGCGCTGGTGGCGTAGGACTTGAGTTCTGGGTGCTGGGCGGCGATTTGGAGGGCTTCGGCTTTGCTGGCGATGTAGGCGACGGGTCTGTCTTGAGCCAGGGCCGCGCAGTTGGGCAGAGAACTGTGGGAGACGCGGACGCGCTGCCAGCGGACGGTGCCGGGAGGGAGCTGGGTGTCTGGGCCGCCGGCCGGTGGGTCGCCTACGACGAGAAGGCGCTTGTCGGGGATGGCGGGCGGGGTCGGGACGTTTTTCGAAGCGTCTTTATCTGGTGGCGGGGTGACGGTGCCGGAGTTGTCGCCTGAACCGGAATCCTGCTTATGCGGCGGAGGGGGCTCTTTGTGGAAGATGAGATAGCCGCCTCCGCCGAGCGCGCCGAGCAGTAGGATGCCGCCGGCGCCCATGATGAGCGCGCGATTGGATTTGGCGGGCGGCGGAACCGCCGGGGGTTGGGCTTTGGTGGGGACGAATTGCGGGACCGGCGGCAGGTTGAGGGGCTGCGTGGCTTCAGCGGCCACCATTTCAGAATGCGCCAGGATTGAGTCGTCGGTGACGGTGGGGGTGCGGGAGTGGCTGCCGTAGGAGACGCCGGGGTTGATTGGGGGCGTGTATGGCTGGGGTTGCGGGGAGACGACTACGGTTTCGCGGCGCTGGGGGTCTGGAGTGAAGTTGGGATTGAGGCCGGGCGACGATACGGGGCTGTAGCCGGGGCCGGTGGCGGGTTTGGCATCGGTTGCCGCGGGGTTGCGCGGGGGCTGCTGGGCGTGGAGGACGGAGTCGCGGTAGGCGGCGAGCGCGTAGAGGATTTCTTCGCAGCTTTGGGGGCGATCCTGCTGGGCTTTGGCGAGGCAGTGGAGGGCGATGTCGTTGAGCGGGGCGGGGATGCCGGGTTTCCGTTCGACGGGCGGGGTGGGGAGCGCGGTGACGTGGGCGGTTTTGATGTCGTGCTCGGTTTCGTAGCCGGCGCCGCGGTCGAAGGGCGGCCAGCCGGTGAGCAGCTCGTAGAACATGCAGCCGAAGCTGTAGATGTCCGACCGGCGATCGACGTCGCGGGGGTTGCGGATCTGCTCCGGGCTCATGTAGTCCGGGGTGCCGAGGCGGGAGTTGACCTGAGTGACGCTGCGGGTTCCGCGGAGGGCCTTGGCGATGCCGAAGTCCATCAGGTAGGCCTGGCCTTCGCTGTCGACGAGGACGTTGGAGGGCTTGATGTCGCGATGGACGATGCCGCTCTGGTGGGCGAAGCCGAGGCCGGCGAGGATCTGCATGGAGATGTCGACGGCTTCGGGGACGGTGAGCGGGCCGCGGCGGGAGTCGAGGATTTTTTCGAGGTCGCGGCCGTCGATGAAGTCCATGACGAGATAGCTGCTGCCCTGGAACTGGCCGACCTCGTAGATGCGGACGATGTGGGGATGGACGAGCTGGCTTTCGCCCTCGGTCTGGAAGCGGGCTTCTACTTCTGGGATGCCCTGGAACTGCTTGTTGAGGAACTTGATGGCGCGAAGCTGCGCGGTGACGGTGTGGCGTGCGAGCCAGACTTCGGCCATGCCGCCTTCGCCGAGCTTTTTGACCAGGAGGTAGTCCCCGACCCTGGCTCCTACGGTGGCTTCAATCGCCATGTGGCCTTCCGGAAAAAGTACGAGTGGTATGGGGGGAGTGACGCCGTTGCCCCCAAAGTATACAGGGATGGGTTGGAGGGTCAAAAGCTAGTGTGGGTGTGGGTGTGGGTGTGAGTGTGGCGTGTGAGCGAAGATGGGTCGGGCTTTCAGCCCTCGTCTCCATATTCGGCGTTGAACCTGGGGCTGCGCCCCGGGCTGGTATGGCGTCGCGCCTTTGGCGCTTCGCGGCGGGTGTGGAGTGGGACCTTTGGCGCTGAGGGCCCCAAGCTGGCGTCGAACGCGCCTTTGGCGCTTAGAGTCGTTCAGTTTTTGCCGGATTGCATTTCTTTTAGGCTGTCGCAGCCGTATTTGCTGCCGAGATTGCAGCCTTTGGTGAGGAGCGATTTTGCTTTGTCTGGGTCTTTGGGGGTGCCTTTGCCGTAGCGGACCATGTTGCCGAGGTCGCTGCAGCCGTTGCCGTCGTCGAGGTTGCAGGCTTTGGTGTAGAAGGAGACGGCGCGGGTGTCGTCTTCGGGAACGCCCTGGTGCTCCTGGTACATGATGCCGAGGCTGTTGCAGGCGATGCTTTCGTTGCCGTCGCAGGCTTTGGTGTAGTAGGTCATGGCGCGGGGGTAGTCCTGCTGGACTCCGAGGGAGTGCTGGTACATCCAGCCGAGGTCTTTGCATCCGTCCATGCTGTTGCCGGTGCAGGCTTTGTCGTAATAGGAGAGGGCTTCCTGGTAGTTTTGGGCGATGCCGTGGCCGGCCTGGTACATGTAGCCGAGGGAGTCGCAGCCGTGCATGTAGCCGCCGGTGCAGGCGAGGCGGTAGAGGTTGACGGCTTTGGGGAAATCGACGGGGACGCCGTGGCCGGCCTCGTACATGTAGCCGAGGGAGTCGCAGCCGGCGGCGAAGCTGCCGTCGCAGGATTTGTTGTAGAGATCGACGGCTTTGGCGTAGTTCTGCGCGACGCCGACGTGGTCCTCGTACATGACGCCCTCGTTGTTGCAGGCGGCCATGCTGCCGAGGTTGCAGCCGCGATCGAAGAGGTTGACAGCGCGGGCGTCGTTCTCGTCGAGGCCCTGGTGGTATTCGTTCATCCAGCCGAGGTAGTTGCAACTGTCGGCGTCGGAGCGGTCGCAGGCGCTGGCGAAGAGGGGCGCGGCTTCGGCGTATTTTTTTTGGGAGTAGAGGGCTCTGGCGGCCTGGGCGGTGGTGGCGGCGTCGGCGGTGGCGGAGGGCGCGGCTGGGTTCACGGGCTGGGGATTGGCGGGCTTGGGGTTGGCGGGATTGGGGTTGATCGCCAGGCCGGGCTGCGGCTGGATGGCGGGCTGGCGGTGGAGCGCTGGCGGTCTTGCGGACGCGGCGGCGCCGGTTCCGGACGCCGGCGTTGTGGCGTCGGGCGTGGTTGGCGTTTGGCTTCCTCCGGTGGAGGTGCGGTCCGCGCTGGAAGTTGTGGAGGAAGCGCCGTCTTTGCGCAGGATGAGGGCGGCGATGATGACGGCTACGGCGAGCAGGACGGCGGCTCCGACGGAGCGGAAGACGATTTGGGCGCTTTTCGAGAGGAGCGTGGGCTCGCCGGCCGGGGGCTGAGCGAAGCCGGGCGGGTTGGGGTTGGTGGCTTTTAGGCCAGTTGCCGGGCTGGTCGCCGAACTGGTTGCCGGGCCGGTTGCCGGGCTGGGCTGTTTGGCCGGGGCGATGGCATGGCCGGTCGTTGGGCCGAAGGCGGGAACGGCGCCGTTGGGGATGGCTGCGCCCTGGGCGGCGACGACGCGGTCGAGCGAGGCGAGGAAGGCCTGGACGTTGGCGGGGCGGTCTTCGCGCTCCTTGGCCATGAGCTGGAGGACGAGGGCGTCGAGGCCGGGGTATTCGGCGAGTTCGGGGCGGATGTGGCTGACGGCGGGCGGGATGCCGTGGACGTGCCGCTCGAACCAGCCCTCGTAGGTGTCGGAGGAGAAGGCGAGCTGGCCGGTGAGCATCTCGAAGAACATGCAGCCGAGGGCGTAGAGGTCGGTGCGGCCGTCGAGTTCGGAGGGGGCGATGGTGCCGCGCCATTGCTCGGGGGCGGCGTATTGGGCGGTCATGAGGGGCTTGCCGGTTTGGGTGAGGCGCTCATGACTGCGCAGTGCGAGGCTGTCGGTGATGGCGACGATGCCGAAGTCGACGACCTTGGCGGTTTCGGTGTCGGCGGTCCAGGCGAGGAGGATGTTTTCCGGCTTGATGTCGCGGTGGACCATGTGCTTGGCGTGGGCGGCGCCGAGGGCTTCGGCGACGCCGCGAACGATGTTGAAGGCGCGGTCGGGTGGCAGGCCGAAGGGGGATTGGTCGAGGATGGCGCGGAGGCTGGGGCCGTCGACGAACTCCATGGAGATGTAGAAGCTGCCGTCTTCGCTTTGGCCGAGTTCGAGGGTCTGGGCGATGTTGGGATGGCGGAGCTTGTTGGCGGCGCGGGCCTCCTGGAGGAAGCGCTGGACGAAGGTGGGGTTCGAGGCTAAGGCTCCCGAAAGGAATTTGAGGGCGCGCGGCTCGCCCATGAGGGTGTGTTCGGCGAGGTAGACGATGCCCATGCCGCCTTTGCCGAGGGTGCGCTCGATGCGGTAGCAGTCGCGGATCATGGTGCCGGGCGCGAGCTCGGGGGTATCGACGAGGACGGCTCCGTGGGTGGGGCAGGTGCGGTGCCCGTCGGGATAGGAGGTCGCGCAGATGGGGCAGAGCTTCATAGGGTTGCGTTCGCGCCGAGGTTGGCCGCGGTGGAGGGTTCGGGCCGGGGAGCGTGGGCCGGAAACATGCTCATTGTCCCACCTTGGGGTGTCGATGGCAACGGCTATGCTGGACGGGTTTTCGGAGGCCTTTCCCTGCCCTAATAGGCGGGGAAATGGGGGGAAAGTGCTCAAAGCCGCGTTGCACGAGCTTGGCGCTGTTGGCCCGTTCGGATTTGTGTGTTTGTTGACAAAGCCTCCGGGCGGCTGCGACCGAGAGGGGAAGGGTTCGGCAGGGGCTAAAGCCCAGTCGATTGGATAGGCATGATCGGCACGACTGAAGTCGTGCCCTGTTGCAAGGCAGGAGCGCTTCGAGGTTTTTTGGCGCGATCCTAGTGTCCTGAGTCGTTGATTCGTTGCGGAAATTGCCGTTTCCGCGAAGTGCTAAATCGTTGAAAAGCGGGTCCTTCGCTGCGCTCAGGATGACAACGTCTGCGATTGGTGAAGCGGGTCCTTCGCTGCGCTCAGGAGGACAACGTCTGCGATTGGGGAAGCGGGTCCTTCGCTTCGCTCAGGAGGACAACGTCTGCGATTGGTGAAGCAGGTCCTTCGCTTCGCTCAGGATGACAACGTCTGCGATTGGTGAAGCGGGTCCTTCGCTTCGCTCAGGATGACAAGGAGAGAAGCGGGTCCTTCGCTGCGCTCAGGATGACAAAAAGGGAAGCGGGTCCTTCGCTTCGCTCAGGATGACAACGTCTGCGATTGGTGAAGCGGGTCCTTCGCTTCGCTCAGGATGACAACGTCTGCGATAGGGGAAGCGGGTCCTTCGCTGCGCTCAGGATGACAACGTGTGCGATTGGTGAAGCGGGTCCTTCGCTGCGCTAAGGAGGACAGGATTTGCGGGGGTCTCGGGAGGACAAGATTGTGGCGGGGACGAGGTTGGCTTTCATTGCGTGGGCTGGTGCGTCTATTGCCACAGCCGTCAATATTTGCGCTCGAAGACCTTCAGAACGAAAGGGAACGCGTTTGGACCGGTTTCGGCCCGTTCTGGCCATTTACAATTCTTGAAGCGGCGCAGGTTTTCCTGGGTCCGAATCCACCAGTGGGAAATACACAATCGACACCGTCTCGGCGGTTGATCCGATTGATTTGATTGACAGGATTGACATGCTCTTTTTGGCCGAGCGGCCAGGGAGGGCAGTCGCGAGGTTCACGACCGAATGAAGAAATTTGCCCTTTTTGCACTCCTGCTGACGCTGTCCGCGGTCGCAGGCCGAGCCCAGGAAAGCCGTCAAGATGTCAGCATCAGCGGATCGGGCATTCTCGAACCGTATGTGAACAGCACGGCGGATGTAAAAGTCAGCTCGAAGCGCGGACTGGGCGCTCTGATCAGCTACCGGTTTATGCTGACGCCGCGCGGGGCTTTCGAGGGCAACTACTCGTACGCCCAGCAGACGATCCACTACGTGGCGCCGTCCTTGAACAATCAAGTGAACGTTCGCTTGCAGGAGGCGACGGGCGCGTATGTATACACCTTCAACTACAAGCACCTGAACCCGTTTGTGGAAGCGGGCGGGGGCGCGCTGCTTTGGGGTCAGATTCGCAACCTGGCGACGACGAACCTGAATGTGAAGAACCAGACGACGATTTCCGCGCTCTACGGTGGGGGAATTGCGTATGAAATCAGTCCGAGCTTCGATATTCGGGCGGAGTATCGCGGGCTTGTGTCGAAGGTGCCGAATTTTGGGGTCAGTGCGTTTACGACGAACAAGTGGTACAACATCAACAATCCGGTGATTGGCGTGGCGTACCACTTCTAATCACGCGCAATTGCGGGCAAGATCGACGACCTCCGGCCTGGCTGGGGGTCGTTTTGTTTTTAGCTGCGGCGGGTGGCCTGGCGGGCGGCTACTGGAAGGATTTCTTCGAGGCGGGTTTGGCGGTAGGCGAAGGTGGCCTGCATCTGGCGGCGGACGAAGAGGGCGTGGGCGATGGAGCCGAGCGGGCCGAGGGGCAGGGTGTATTCGACCTGGTCGGTGATGAGGGTGCCGCTGATGGGGGCGCCGTCGTCGCCGGGGCGGGTTTCGGCGGAGATGCCGTGGCGGTGATGCCAGGTGGCGAAGGGGCCTTTGACCTGAACGTCGGAGAAGTGGCTGTTCCAGACGAACTCGGTGATGCGGGCGAGCCAGCCGAGGCGCAGGGGCAGGTAGGGAACGGGGCGGAAGCTGATGGCCATCTCCGAGCCGGCGCCGGCGGCGGGGCTTTGGAAGCGCAGGGCAGGGTCTGGAGCGACCGGGCGCGGGGGTGGGGCGACGAGGCGGGAGCTTTCGACGCGGGCCTGCTGCCATTTTGGCATCAGATGAGGGAGATTGCCTGGGTTGGCGAAGAAGGCGAAAACCAGTTCGACGGGGTGGGGCGTCCATTGGCTGGTGCTTAGGGTTTCGGGCATGGAAGGGAGGCGCGCTCCTCGGCGTAGCTTCAGAGTATCCCACGGAGACGCGAGCGGTGTTGCGGGGGAAAGAAAACGGCGAAGCTGGAGGGCTTCGCCGGTGGAGGTGGTTGGGGTGAAGCAGGTCCTTCGCTGCGCTCAGGATGACAACGTCTGCGATCGGGGAAGCAGGTCCTTCGCTGCGCTCAGGATGACAACGTCTGCGATCGGTGAAGCGGGTCCTTCGCTGCGCTCAGGATGACAACGTCTGCGATCGGGGAAGCAGGTCCTTCGCTGCGCTCAGGATGACAACGTCTGCGATCGGGGAAGCAGGTCCT
>Ga0116230_10005034_pt1 | contig 12949 bp, 10 predicted proteins | sample S1TSphfallax_3_FD_88678 | JGI IMG/M metagenome (GOLD analysis project Ga0116230, IMG submission 88678) | Host-associated microbial communities from peat moss isolated from Minnesota, USA - S1T2_Fd - Sphagnum fallax MG | ecosystem: Host-associated > Plants > Peat moss > Unclassified | place...
GTTCGAGGCGCCATTCCTCGGTGAACAGTCTCTCGACGGGCAACCCGCGCTCCGCCACGAACCGCGCGCAGTCCCCGAGTCCCATGATGGAGAACACCCAACTGCCGTAGATCGTGCGCATCTTGCGCAGCATGTCGGAGCTCACATCGATATCCATGTTGTGACCTTCGCCGACAACGCACATGCGGCCCCACTCGCGCGTGCTGCGCAGCGCTGTCAACCGGCCCTGGTTCGAGCCTGAGGTATCCATCGCGGTTTCCGCACCACGTCCACCGGTAAGCTCCTTTATGCGCTCGACCGCATCGCCTTCCTTGGGATTGATCGTTTCCCAGGCGCCAAACTCCCGTGCGCGAGCGAGCCGGTGCTCCTCGATGTCGAGCGCAATAACGCGCGCGCCCATGGCGGAGCCGAGGAGCGTCGCGGATAGACCAACGGGCCCCTGTCCGGTCACTACAAGCACCTCGTCCCCGGATACGTCTAGTCGCTTCAGCGCGCTATAGGCGGTGCCAGTGCCGCAGGCGACAGCCGCGCCGGTTTTGAAAGACAGTTCGTCGGGCAGCTTGACGATGTTCGTAGCCGCGGCCTTGAGATAGGGGGCATGGCCACCGTTGGCGGTGATACCATAGATTGCCTCTAGCCCGTTATCGCACATTTGGGGCCATCCGGAGCGGCATGTGCGACAGCAGTCGCAGCCATGGGCATGATGTACCATCACACGATCGCCAATCTTGGCCTGGCGCGGATCGACACTCGGCCCCACAGCCACGACTTCTCCGCACGGCTCATGACCGGCGACCACGGGGCCGCTTAGCTTGATCCCGATTCCAGGATCCTCGCCTTTGGGGGTGCGGTAGAACTTGAGGTCGCTCCCGCACATCCCAGAAGCCTTGATGGCAACCACCACCTCTCCCGGACCCGGCGCGGGGTCCGGGAAGTCCATAAGATCAACCTCACGGCCGCCGGTGAAAACAAGGCCTTTCATGGAAACCTCCCTCGGGTCGAAGGCGATCTTCTGTCGCCCAACCATCTTCACTTTACATGGTAGACCTAGTATACCGATTTTTACTGCTTCGCTAGAGGGGTGTTGCGAAAAAATTCGGGTTGTTGGACTTTTCATGGCAGATTGATTTCGTTGCGGCGCACCGCATACGTTGTAGGACCAAAGAGAGAGTGACCATGGCTGCATCCTTGTCCGGCCAAAAAGCGCCTCCGCAGACGCGTATCCGCCGCCGTCGGCTCTATGAAGATATCGCGGAGCGTCTTGAGACACTTATCAACGAAGGCGTCTACGGTCCGGGAATGGAACTTCCATCAGAGCGCGTGCTGATGCAGGAGTTTGGCGTCGGACGTCCTGCCATACGTGAAGCATTATTCGCACTGCAGAGGATGGGTCTGCTGCATCTGAGCGCCGGCGAGCGGCCGCGGGTGCAGGAACCGGCACGCGACGTCATAATCGACTCGATGCGCGGGGCCGTGAACCGTTTCATGGCGCAGCCGGGCGGCCTCCGGCAGTTTCAGCGCGCTCGCATTTTCTTTGAGGTGGGCATTGTTCGGGATGCGGCACGCCATGCCTCCGCCGCGGATCTGGAGAAGATCGAAGCTGCGCTCGCCGAGAATCGCGCAGCGCTCGGCTCGCCGCGGCGATTCGAAGAGACCGATGTTGCGTTCCATCTGACCCTGGCAACGACGGCTCGTAATTCGCTCTTCCTTGTGATCCATGATGCAATGTTTGAGTGGCTGTACAGCCAGCGGACAGTGACGCTTGCCGTTGCCGGCCAGGCGCTCTTCGCGCTGCAGGCGCACGAAAGGATCACGAAGGCCATTGCCGCCCGCGACGCCGACGCGGCGGAGGAGGCCATGCGCGCCCATCTCGAACATGGCCACAAACTCTACTGGGACATGATCCAGCCGGAGGGTAGCCACGAGATCGAAACCGATCGTGATGCCACGGGCCCGAAGTCCCCGGGCCGCGTTTTCGGCAGGTCCAGAGGTTCATAGGCTCTCGCGCAGAATTCTCTTGCCGTTTGGTGGTATGCTAGGTATACCTCTCGGGCGGCCCGAAAGGGACGTAGGGAGAGCCTTCGGTAATCGCTGATCGGAGCAACAAGAAGTGACAGTAGAACCAAAGGCGCGCGTCTATGGCGCGATCTATCCAAGCCTGAAGAATAGGGTCGTCCTCATCACCGGCGGCGGTAGCGGTATCGGCGAGGAAATCGTCCTGCATTTCCTGGAGCAGGGCTCCCGCGTTGCCTTTATCGACATTGCGGAGGGTCCGTCGCGGGCGCTGCTTGCCCGGCTGGCAAAGGACGGCCACGCGCCCCATTACGAGAATGTCGATCTCACCGACGTCGAGGCGGTCCAAGCAGCTATTGGCCGCATTCGCGAGGCGCTCGGCCCGATCGAGGTTCTGGTCAATAATGCGGCCAATGATCAGCGTGTGAAGACCGAGGACGTTACATCGGAATACTGGGATGATCGCATCGCAGTGAACCTCAAACATCAGTTCTTCTGTGCGCAGGCTGTATTGGCGGACATGATTGCCGCGGGCGGGGGCGCCATCGTCAACATCGGATCCTTCGCTTACGACGCAGGCTTCTCCGATGTTGTGCCTTACCTCTGCGCCAAATCAGGTGTCATCGGTCTCACTCGCGGCCTCGCTTTCGACTACGGCAAGCACAACATCCGCGTGAACTGCGTGATGCCGGGCTGGATCATGACGAAGCGCGCGCTCGACAACTGGGTCGGCGACGAAGGCCGCCGCACCATCGACTTGCGGCAGTGCCTCAAGCGGGGTCTGGAGCCACGCGAGGTCGCGAAGGTCGTTCTCTTCTATGCGTCGGACGAATCCAGCGCATGCACCCGGCAAAGCTATCTCGTTGATGGTGGCTGGGTATGACCGGCGTAGCCACCGCGGGCGTCGAAGAGCCCGAGGGGCCCATCTGCCTAGAAGATGGCGGCTTTTACATTGTCGAGATGTCCCGCGGGCGACACTGTGTCACGCATGTCGCGGCCGACGGCACGAAACGCGATGTGGTGGCCACCGCCGGAAGGCCGAACGGGTTAGCCATCGATGGAGATGGCAATATCTGGATTGCAGAGGCAACCGAAGGGGCGCTGCTCTGCGTTGCGCCCGACGGCCGCCTGCTTCAGAAGGTGCCCGGTGATGCCGATGGCCGGTTCCTCTGGCCGAACGATATCGCGCTCTCCGAGAGCGGCCTTCTCTACATGACCGATTCCGGCATCCTGGACAGCGAGTTCATCGACGGGCTGGACATCCGTGCCGATTGGGCGACCGCCCCCTATGACGGGCGCGTCTACGAGATCGACCCGCGTGCCGGGGCCGTATCACGCATCCTTGATCGCGGCCTTCGGTTCACCAACGGGATTGCCTTCGGGCCCGATGGCCGGCTCTATGTTGCGGAAACACTATCGGGCGAAATCTTCGCCTATGACCTTGCCAAAGCCGCTCCGCTCCGGCAGCCCTTCGGCAATTGTATGCTTCCCGACGACCGTCCGGTTTTCAAAGGGCCAGACGGGATAAAGTTCGGGGCAGATGGACGGCTCTATTGCACGATCTACGGCCAGGGCGTCGTGACAGTGCTCGATCGCGCTGGAAAGCTCGTGGACCGCCTGCCTACCCAGGGTGCCAAGCCCACGAACATCGCCTTTCGCCGGCACGGTGCGGAGGCGCTGGTGACCGAGGTTTCCGCTGGCCGCGTGGAGATACTGGCGATGCCCTGCGCGGGCATGCCCCTCTTTTATCCACGCGGCCTCGTCAACTGAGCGGGGGACGGGCATGGATCGCTTTACAGCCACCTACCACATCGAGACGGCACTGCCACTGGCCGACACAGCGGCGGCTATGGCCGGTGAGCAGTCGACTGGCACTTTCCTCAAACTGGAAAGCGAAGACGATCCGGTCGTCCAGCGTCAGGCCGCGGTCGTCGAACGGGTGACTGAGCTTGAAGAGGTCAGTGCATCCTCGCTGCCGGGGGCAGTCATGCCGAAGGGCGAGCGCGCGGTCTGGCGGCGCGGCGAGGTCGTGCTGTCTTGGCCGCTCGACAGCATCGGACCGTCGCTGACCAACCTCATGGCAACGATTGCAGGCAATCTTTTCGAGTTGCGCCAGCTCTCAGGAATCAGACTGCGTGACGTACAATTGCCACGCGCTTTTCTTGCTGCCTACCCGGGACCGGCTTTCGGCGTCTCCGGCACGCGCCGACTGGCCGGGGTCGAGCGCTTGCCGCTCATCGGCACCATCATCAAGCCGTCGGTCGGCCTCACGCCGGAGGCAACGGCTGAGGCGGTCAGCCGTCTGATCGATGGCGGCATCGACTTCATCAAGGATGATGAACTGCAGGCGGACGGCGCTTTCTGTCCCTTCGAGCAGCGAGTTTCGGCGGTAATGCGCGTGATCAACGCGGCGGCTGATCGGCACGGCCGGAAGGTCATGTTCGCCTTTAACCTCACGGGCGAGATCGACGAGATGCGCCGCCGGCATGATGTGGTGCTAGAGGCCGGTGGAACCTGCGTGATGGCGAGCCTCAACAGCGTCGGCCTGACAGGCTTTTCGGCATTGCGCAGGCATGCCGCACTGCCCATCCATGGCCACCGCAACGGCTGGGGTCTGTTCTACCGCTCTCCCATGCTAGGGATCGACTACCGGGTGTACCAGACCATCTGGCGGATCGCGGGCGCTGATCACATGCACGTCAATGGACTACGCAACAAATTCGCCGAGGCTGGGGAAAGCTCCATCGCCTCCGCGCGCGCCTGCCTCACGCCACTGGCCGACGATCAGCCGCGCATCGCCATGCCGGTGTTCTCCAGCGGCCAATGGGCCGGACAGACTGTCGAGACCTACCAGGCCGTCGGCAGCGCCGACCTTATCTACGCCTGCGGCGGCGGTATCGTGGGCCATCCCGGCGGCGTTGCGGCGGGGGTCGAGAGCGTGCGTGCCGGATGGGAAGCCGCGATGGCGGGCGAGACGCTGGCGGCACGGGCGAAACGCTCGCCGGCATTGGCGACGGCGCTGAGTTTCTTCGGATGACAGGCATGGCGCTCCCGCATCGTCTCATTGCATTCTATGGCGACGATTTCACAGGCTCGACGGATGTGATGGAGGTTGTGGCGACTGCCGGGCTGCCGGCCGTGCTCTTCCTTGTGCCCCCCGACGAGACGTTGCTCGCCCGCTTTCCCGAGGCGAGAGTCGTGGGGCTTGCCGGTATCAGCCGCAGCCAGACGCCTCAGTGGATGGGCTGCCACCTGCCGCCGATCTACCGTGCTCTTCAGGCAACGGGCGCTGCCTTCGTCCACTACAAGGTCTGTTCCACCTTCGACAGCGCGCCACATGTCGGAAACATCGGCGAGGCAGCGCGGCTCGGGCTGGAGATCTTTGGCAACCGGCCGGTGCCGCTCGCGGTAGGTGCTCCGGCTCTTCGCCGCTACGTCGCCTTCGGCAATTTGTTCGCCGGGATCGGCGAGGTACGCTATCGGATTGACCGGCATCCGGTGATGTCTCGTCATCCTGTGACACCCATGCATGAGGCGGATCTTCGAGAGCACCTCGCGGCTCAGGCCGCGTTGACGGTAGCACTTGTCGATCTGCCGTTGCTGCCACGACTTGATCCGTCCTCGGCATGGGTGGATACGCTTGTGGGGCGGCCCGATCTACTGCTGTTCGATACGGTCGACGAGGACTCGCTCCGCCAGGTCGGCGCGCTGCTATGGTCGTTGGCCGGAACAGAGCCATCCTTCGCCGTTGGCTCTTCCGGTTTCGAATATGCGCTGGTGGCTGCCTGGCGCGCTGCGGGACTGCTGCCACCCGCGCCCACGCTCACGCCGCCGAGCCCCGTCGAGCGACTCTTCGTGCTGTCGGGCAGCTGCTCTCCGGTAACCGCTGGTCAGATCAATCATGCATTGCAGTCGGGTTTCGCGGGTTTGCGCCTCGACCCTCATGCACTGCTCGCGAGCCCGGAAGCCGTCTCTCACGTGGTGATACGCAGCCTCGATCTTCTGGCCGCCGGGCAGGATGTGCTTCTGTACACTGCGGAAGGTCCAGCAGACAGCGTGCCGACGACGATGTCGACGACGGAGACCATGGCGTTCAACGACCGGCTGGGCGCGGTTCTCGGCGACCTGTTGCGGACGGTGCTGATGCGATCGGGCTTGCGGCGTGCCGTCGTGGCTGGCGGTGACACATCAAGTCACGCGACGCAGCAGCTCGGGCTCCAGGCTCTGACGTTTGCGGCACCGCTGGCGCCCGGCAGCCCGCTGTGCCGGGCGCATAGCGAAGTCGCTGAGCTGGACGGTATCGAAGTGGCGCTCAAGGGTGGCCAGATGGGGCAGGAGGACTTCTTCCTGCGCGCCAAAGGCAGAGTGAGACCCGGTTAAATCAATAGATTGAGGAGGAGCCTTCATGGCGCGCATTGCGATTATTGGTGCCGGCGGCAAGATGGGTGGCCGCATTACGGACAACCTGCTCAAGACCGACCACGAGGTCCGCCATGTGGAGGTCAGTGAGCGCGGAATCGCCAACTTGGCTGCACGAGGACTGGCGCCTCGGCCTCTGCGTGACGCGCTTGACGGCGCGGACGCAGTCATACTCGCTGTCCCGGACAACCGCATCGGCAAGGTCGCCAGCGACATTGGCGATGCTTTGCAGCCGAATACCATGCTGATCGTTCTGGACGCAGCGGCTCCGTATGCGGGTGAAATGCCCGACCGCCCGGATCTCACGTATTTCGTCGCTCACCCATGTCATCCGCCGATCTTCAATGACGAAGTTGATCCAGCAGCAAAGGCGGACTTCTTCGGTGGGATCGCGGCCAAGCAGCACATTGTCTGCGCCCTGATGCAGGGACCGGAGACGGCCTACGCTTTGGGAGAGACGATAGCCCGGCAAATCTATGCACCGGTCATGCGAGCGCATCGTGTGACCGTGGAACAAATGGCTATCCTGGAGCCCGTCCTTTCTGAAACCGTGACCGGCACCTGCCTCACCATTATCCGCGAGGCGATGGACGAAGCCGTCGCGCGGGGGGTGCCGGAGCAGGCTGCGCGCGATTTCGTGCTTGGGCACCTCAACGTCGAGATCGCAATTGTTTTCCAGGAACTGCCGAACGGCACGTTCTCCGATGGAGCAAAGCTCGCCATCGAAAAGGCCAAGGGGGAGCTTTTCAAGTCTGATTGGAAGCGCGTCTTTGAGCCGGAGGCGCTCCGTCAGTCTGTGCTCGACATCACACAAGGATAAGAGGCCAGCATGCTTAAGGAAGCTGTCTATGCGGCGGGCGGCCGACGCATTGTCATCATGGACTCAATCACCAAGGTCGCTTCTGAGGACGAGGGATGTTTCGTCGTCGCTGCTTCCCATGGCGGTGCAAGTTCCGGGGAGTTCGCGCTGGACGTGCCGCTGGGTCTCGTTGTGCTTAACGATGCCGGCATCGGCAAGGATCAGGCGGGGATTGCGGCGCTCGGGATGCTCGAGGCGCACGGAGTTGCGGCTGCCACTGTCAGCCACAATAGCGCACGCATTGGCGACTCGCGCGACATGTGGGAGTGCGGTGTCATCAGTCGCGTCAACATCCCGGCCAGGACGCTCGGCCTCGCGGAAGGCCAGTCCCTGAAGGACACCTTGCCCGATGTCTTGAAGGGGTGACCTCCGCTCGCGCCTTTCTCCGCGTCCATGAAGGGGGAGCCACTGTCGCTTCGTAAGAGAGTGTCTTCCTCATCGCCCGAGTCTTGGCGAGATGCACCTGAATAAAGCCGACGCTAGTGTGGCTATTGCTGTGAACCCTTATGACTATTGGTGTAGATAGCGTTTCTTCATGACAATCCTGCTGCCGACGACTTGCGGCAAAGCATAAGAGTAGCGGTCTATTGTGCCGAATTGGCGCCGACCCGGATTCTGCAAGGCTTGCCCAGAAACAGCTGGCGTCCTGAAATTTGTTTGGTATACTAGGTCTACCAGATACCTAATGCAGTCGGCGATACAAAGACCGATGCGAGGGGGGATGACGAATGCCGAAACGCGCCTTCAAAGTTCGGGAAGCGAGAATCGTGGCGCGGAGCGGCGCTCTGGAGCGGCCGGCACCTGCATCCGTTCGCATGCGAGCCGTCCCGGAGACGACTTGGGACTTGCAGGGCTCGGCGCCGATGAAAGTATGTCGGCCACCTCAGGTGCGTAGGTGAGAGATCCGCATCACATGGAATCCTCAACCGATCTCGGACTGCACTGCCAAAATCTCGGCAAGAGTTATGGCGGTGCTCGCGCACTTAAGTCGGTCAGCCTTTCGCTGCCGCCTGGACAGGTGCTCGGGCTGATCGGCGAGAACGGGGCAGGAAAGTCGACCCTCAACTCGATCATTGCCGGCGTCGTCAAGGCCGATGAAGGTCGTATGGTGCTCGATGGGACTGCTTACACACCATCGTCTCCATCCGACGCGATTAGTCGTGGCGTGGCTTTGATCCACCAGGAGATCCGGCTGCTCCCGGGACTTTCGGTTGCCGAGAACATCTTTCTCGGTCGCCTTCCGCTATCGGGCGGCCGCATTGACCGTGCGCTTATGGTGCGCGAGTCACAGGCGCTTCTCGACGCGCTCGGCGTGGTGGTCAATGCCCGACGCCAAGTTGGCGGTCTCTCGATGGCCGTGCAACAAGGCATTGAGATTGCAAAGGCTATCCTCCGCAAGCCGCGATACGTCATATTTGACGAGCCGACGGCTTCGGTTGGCCAGGCTGAGGCCCTCCGCATCCTGGAGCAGATTCGTCTGCTCAAGGCCCAGGGCACTGGCATTATCTACGTGTCCCATCGCCTGGAGGAAGTTCAGGCGATCGCCGACCAGGTTGTCTGCCTGCGCGACGGTGCATTGGTCGCTCATTGGAAACAGGGTCCTGTGGCGCAGCAGGACATGATCAATGCCATGGTTGGTCGTGAGTTCACCTTCGAACATCGCGCGCCGCCTCCTCGGGGTGATCAGGTCGTTCTCAAGGCCGAGGGGTTGAGCCGGTCTGGCGCCTTCCGCGACATCTCATTCGAAGTGGCAAAGGGGGAGATCCTCGGGTTTGCCGGTCTCGTCGGGGCCGGCCGGACCGAAGTCGTTCGTGCCATCGCCGGTGCAGATCGTTTGGATAAGGGTCGGGTCCTAGTGGATAACAAGCCTGTCCACTACACAAGCCCTGGCGGAGCTATGAAGGCCGGAATTTTCATGGTGCCGGAGGACCGGAAGTCGCTCGGGCTCAACCTTGATCGTACCGCTGCCGAAAACATCACCTTGCCCTGGGAGAAAAAGCTGCAGTGGTTCGGCATGATTACGCCGGGTGTCGTGAACAAGATGGGGAGCAAGCAGAAGGAACGCTTCGATATCCGCGGGCGGCTCAATCTTCCGGTCAGTTCGATGTCTGGCGGAAACCAGCAGAAAGTTCTACTCGCGAAGTGGTTGGTTGAAGACCCAAGCGTCTTCATCATCGACGAACCTACGCGCGGTGTCGATGTCGGGGCGAAAATGGCAATCTATGAAATCATCCGCAAGCTCGCCGCAACCGGCATTGGCGTGATCGTGGTCTCATCCGAGCTGGAGGAGGTGTTGGGTCTGTCACACCGCGTGCTCGTGATGTCCAAAGGCCGACAAACCGGAATTCTCGCTCGCGAGGAAGCGACGCCGACGCGGGTCATGTCGCTGGCAGTAAGCGCATAAGGACCCCGCCGTCGTGCCCACTAACCGATATAGGTATTAGGACCATGTCAGATCTGAAAGAGAGCCGTGAAGCATTAAAGACGCCGAACATGGCTCCGCGGACTGCGGAAAGCGAAAGTGCTGATCAATCGGTCCAACCGGCGGCGTGGCGAACGATTGTGTCCGGCGTGTACCGCAACGTACCTGGTCCGCTCATCGGCCTGATCGTGATCTGCGTGGTGTTCACTATTCTGTCGCCGTACTTTCTGACGATGCGAAACATCCTGAACATCTTCAGCCAGATCTCCGAAATCGGCATCATGGCAGTCGGCTCTGCTCTTGTTATCATCACTGGAGGCATCGATCTTTCGGTCGGCGCGGTTCTTGCCGTAAGCCTGATGACGACGGCTTGGCTGTTTCGGGACTGCCACGTCGTGTTCGTCCTCGCCCTCGTCGCCGGTCTTCTCGTCGGCGCCCTCGTCGGCCTCTTGAACGGCGTCCTGGCAACCTATGCGAGGATACAGCCGTTCGTCGCGACACTCGCAACGATGTCCGCCTGTTCAGGCATTGCGCTATTCATTACGAACGGCAGCCCGATTACGGGCTTTCCCGACTTCTACACAGCGCTGACCTCCATCAGTGTTCTCGGAATTCCCTTCCAGACGATTATTCTTGTTGCGGTCTATCTTATTGCCGCGTTCTGGCTCCGGTTCAGGCCGAACGGGCGGGCCCTGTACGCCCTGGGCGGCAACGAGGAAGTTGCGCGCTTGTCGGGTCTCAACACGCAACGCATAAAGGTTGGCGTTTACGTGCTTGCCGGATTTCTGTCCGCGCTGGGCGGCGTCATCGTCGGTTCGCGACTAGATTCCGCGCAGCCTACGGCCGGCATTAGCGACCTCTTGAGCGTGATCGCTGTTGTGGTCATCGGTGGCGCCAGCCTGGCAGGCGGTTCCGGCAGTATGCTGGGCACTTTTGTTGGGCTGTTGATCATCGGTGTGCTGCAGAATGGTATGTCGCTAATCAACGTGTCGCCCAATCTGCAACCGGTGGTAATCGGTTTCGCCATCATCCTGGCGGTCTTGACGGATCGGCGAACGCGCCACTGATCGGGGGCAACAGTCCTTATGCCAAGCAGGAATTTTCCACGTCGCAGCAACTAGAACTAAGTCTCGTGAAGCCTGAATGAAAGAACATGCCGAGAACTGTGACGACACACCATGCGCTCCGGTCTTCGCCCGAGCGTTGTAGCACCATCAAACTGGAGAGATCGACTATGAAAGCGAGAAGAAGTCTAGGAGTCTTGGCTGTCTGCACAGCTATCTTTGGCTCTGCGACAGCCTATGGCTTATTCCCCGCACCGTCCGCCCGCGCGGCCGACAAGCCGGCAATCGGCGTGGCTGTTGCGGATCAGAAATCGTTGTTCTATATCGCTGCGGTCGATGGGATGCGCGATGCTGCAGCAAAGGCTGGCTACAAACTTAAAGTCGCATCTGCGGCGAACGACTCAAGCCTCCAGATCAACCAGATCCAGAATCTCCTCGTGCAGCAGATCGGGGCTCTGATCTTCATTCCGCAGGATGCTACGGCTGCTGCTGCCGGGGTCAGGGCGGCAAACCAGGCGGATGTCCCGGTTGTGGCCGTCGACGAGCGACCTGAAGGTGCCAATGTAAAGCTTGCGACCTATATCGCCACGGATAGCGTCAAGGCTGCACGCGACCTCTGCACTTGGATGTTTACGCAAATGGGTGGAAAGGGGCAGTTGGCGATCCTTCACGGGGTGCTGGGTGCAACGGCAGAACTTGAGCGGACACAGGGCTGCCAGGAGGCCCTGAAGAACTTTCCCGGCGTGCACGTCGTGGCTGAGCAGACCGCAAATTGGGATGAGACCGAAGCCTACAAGGCAGCGCAGGATATTCTGACGGCACATCCAGATCTAACTGCAGTATTCGGCGAGAGTGATGCTATGGCAATGGGCGCCGCGAAGGCTGCAAAGCAGGCTCATCGGAGCGGTCTGATCATCGTCGGCATTGACGGGTTTCCAACGATGTTCAAGGCGATCAGCTCGGGCCTAACACAGGCGACCAAGGCGCAAGATCCATACCTTATGGGTGAAATGGCCGTTCGCGACGCCATCCTCTTCATGAACGGCAAGGGCAGCGGAGTTCCCGCTGTGCAGTATGTGGAGGCACAGTTGATTACAAAGAAAAACGTCGATCAGGTAAATCCGGTCACGTTTTATGGCCCGCACGCCGAGTCAATGTATTAGTGGAACTCGGGCTCGAACATCATTGTTCGAGCCCGCCCTATTACTTCCATGAGTGCGAGGCGGCATTATGGTCCGGGCGTCCATTGGTGGAGATCACATGACGTTGCTTACCCCTGCTGTTTGGTTGGCTTACGCATCTTGAACGCAGGCGATGAAGATGCCGATTGCAGGTAAAATTCTCTGGCACTCCTACAATTTTATGGTATACTAGGCCTACCATAAGAAATGAAACGTCTGGGGAACAGAGATGCGGTGTCGACAACCTACCTGGGTTTGGCAACATGAACCGCGCCGCCCCGGTCCATCATCTTGCGTGACGGCTCAAGCTGCTACGCATTCTAGGCGCTGCTATCGGAGCCCTTATGTCGCGGCTTTTCGCTTCAGGGAACGTTAGGCTGCACACGGGGCGCCTCTCGCCCAGATGATCCACCCTTTTCTAAAAGAACAGGCGCTTCTGCGCATTCCCTCGGCGCAGGAGACTTCAAATTTCCAAGGAGGAAATTATGCGGGTGCTTGAGGATATTGAGCCTCGGGAAGTGATGTATTTCTTCGAAGAGCTGAGCCGGAGGCATCGCTGTTCGATGCACGAAAAGGATGCGACCGACTACATCGCGGGTTTCGCCCAGGAGCGCGGCCTCGAATTTCATCGTGACGAACTGCAGAACATCATAGTCAAGAAAGCTGGGACGCCCGGGTATGAGCAAGCGCCAGCCGTCATTCTGCATGGCCATATCGATATGGTCTGCAAGATTGATGAGGGTGTGAGACATGATTTCGCTAGCGAGGGCGTTACGCTCAAGGTTGACGGCAACTTCATCTGGGCGGACGGTACTACCCTGGGTGCCGATAACGGACTTGGAATCGCCTATATGCTAGCGCTACTTGACTCGAGTGACATTCCCCATCCGCCGCTCGAATGCGTGATGACTGTCATGGAAGAGATGGGCAAGGTCGGCGGCGACAGTATCAATCTCAACCTACTGTCCGGTAAGCGGATGATTGATTTCAA
>Ga0116230_10005035_pt1 | contig 12949 bp, 3 predicted proteins | sample S1TSphfallax_3_FD_88678 | JGI IMG/M metagenome (GOLD analysis project Ga0116230, IMG submission 88678) | Host-associated microbial communities from peat moss isolated from Minnesota, USA - S1T2_Fd - Sphagnum fallax MG | ecosystem: Host-associated > Plants > Peat moss > Unclassified | place: USA...
CTACGGTACGCGATTGATGCCGCCGACCAAGCGGGCGGCAATCAGACTATCACCTTTGATCCGTCGCTCACCGAGAATGGGCCGGCCACCATCAATTTTGCCGCAACCGACGGCCCGCTCATCATCGACAACAGTTCAGGGACAGTCACCATTGATGGACCCGGTGCCGACCGGCTGACCGTCGATGCCAACCAGGACGCGGGCAGCAGTGTTTTCAAAGTCAGCGGCAACGCTGTGATTGAAGGCCTCACCATCGCCGGTGGCGCGGTGCAAAATGGTGGATGGGGTGGCGGGGTCGACAACACCGGCCAACTGACGGTCAACGCATGCTGGATCAGCGGGAACTCCGCCGGACAGGGTGGGGGCATCGCCAACCAACGTGGTGATCTCCAAGTGGTCAATTCCACAATCAGCGGAAACACCGCAGGTTCCACCGGCGGTGGGATCTATTCACAGTATGGAACGACGACGGTTGTAAATTCAACCATCAGCGGGAACGTCGCTCCGGTGGGCGGAGGAATGTATCAATACTATTCCACTACAACGGTCACCGACTCCACAATCAGTGCAAACAAGGCGACGGCTTCGGTATCGTCGGTCGCTGTCAGCGGGATCGACAATTTTGGCGCCTGCACGCTGAATGGAACCATCGTCGCCGACAACCTCAATCCCCAAGGCTCGCTCAGCGCACAAAACCTGTCGACCCAGGGCGCGTTTACCGGAACCGATGACCTGATCGGTGACAACAGCGGCTCATTCCCCAGCACCAGCATCCTCGATCGCGGTGGAGCGGACCTGTCACCCCTGGATTATTATGGCGGCCCGACCGAGACCATGCCACCGGCCGGCGGCAGCGCCGCCTTGAATACCGGCGGTACATTCACCGGCCTCAACGGCGCTGTCATCACCACCGACCAGCAGGGCAACACCCGCCCGCAGAATTCAGCTCCCAACATCGGTGCGGTTCAAAACCAGAACTCACTGACACCGATGTCGTCGCCGGTCATCGTGGTAACCACACTGAATGACGAAACAGGACAGGCCGGCGAGGTTTCGCTGCGCGACGCAATTACCCAAGCCGAAACGTCCCCCGGCGACCGCACCATCAGCTTCGACCCGCAACTGACCACAAACGGACCGGCGGTGCTCAATCTCAACCCATCCTACGGTCCGCTCATCCTTGATGACACCGCCGGGATCCTCATCATTGACGGACCCGGTGCCAACCTGTTGACGATCAACGCGGACAACCACACTGGGGTCTTTGAAAACGATGGAATAAGCGAAATCATCGGTCTTTCGATCACCGGCGGACAAAGCGGATATGGCGGGGGCATTTTCAATTTAGATCAGCTGACGATCTCAGGTTCCACGATCAGCGGCAACACTGCCGACAGTGGTGGAGGTGTCTACAACAGGGGAATTCTCACCGTCACGGACTCGACCATCACCGGCAATCAGGCGATGGCAGGCGAGGGTAAAGGCGGAGGGATCTATAATTACGACTCTGCGGACCTTACCATATCGGAATGCACGATCACGGGGAACACTGCCTCAAGTCTGGGCGGAGGAATCTACAACTACGGCTACAGCAGCATGAGTGTTACGGATTCCACGATTGATGCAAACGTCGCCAACAGTGGCGGTGATATCTACAGTCGGAACCAATATTTTCAAACAATCCAAGGCACGATCATCACGGGCAGTAGTCTGACCGGTGGTGACCTGTCAGGGAATTTTGTTGGAACTAATAATCTGATCGACGACGGAACCGGCGGATTGACCGGCCCAACAAACATTCAGCCCGTCAGTGGGGCTGGCACAATCGCCGCCATGCTTGCCCCTCTGGGCTATTATGGCGGTACAACTCAGACCATGCCCCCGCTCCCAAACAGCCCGGCATTGGGAATGGGTGCGAATTTCACCACATCGACCGGCTTTGACATCATCACCGACCAGCGCGGGCTGCCTTTGCCAGCGGCCTCCGCCCCCGACATCGGAGCCGTCGAGGCAATCGCGGTCCCGACGGGCCTTGATGCGTCGGTCTTCTCGCCCACGCAGATCAATCTGGGGTGGACGGACAATTCGGCCATCGCCGCCGAGGATATGATCTACGAGTCAACCGACGGTGGCGCGACGTTCAATCCTCTCGCCGAGGTCAACTCCGTCGGGGTGGGGAGCGCCAACAATTATCAGGCGACCGGCTTGGTTCCCGGCGCGGATTACCAGTTCTACGTCGTCGCCGACGCGGGAGTCGCGCAATCCACGCCCTCGGCATCAGTGGATCAGCCGATTCCTTTCGAAACCCCGACGCTGGATGTCGAAGGCACCGGCACCGTGGTCGAGGGCCAGCCGTACGAACTCGACCTGACAGCTAACTATCCGGATGGCGAACCAGGATCGGTCAGCCAATGGCTGGTAGACTGGAACGACGGCCCCGACGGGATGTCCAACGTGTCCACCTACACTTACGCGGCGGGTGCCGATCCAACGCAGCCGCTGGCGGTGTTCCACACGTTCGCGGCGGGCATCGCGTCGCCGAATGTGGTGGTGACGGCGGTGGACAGCGTCAATGGCACCTTCACCGCCGACCCACAGCCGGTGACGGTGACGCCGATTGCGCCAGCAACGGTGGATGATTCGGTGCCGTCGGGTAATGAGATCGACCTTTCATGGACCACGCCGTCTCACATCTCCACGGGTACGATCGTGTTCGAGTCTACCGATGGTGTTAATTTCAATCCGACTTATGAGGTGGATGCTGGTGTTAACACCTATCAGGTCACCGGCTTGAATCCTGATACGCAATATTGGTTCCAATTGGAAACCGACAGTGCGAACGGCCAATCTGATCCAACGACGGTCGGGCCGATGTCGACGGACTATGTGCAGCCGCAATTGCTGGTTACGCCGGTGGGATCGGCGACCGAAGGCCAGCCGATCTCGCTGTCGCTGACATGGAACGCCACCCCCGGCGAGCCGAGCGGCGATGATATCAGCTATTGGCTGGTCAACTGGAACGATGGTACCGCAAAGCAGCAGTACACCGCGGCTGCAAGCGGAACCACGTTTTCCGAATCATCGATTGACTATGCGGCGACAACAGCGTCAGCGAGTGTGACGGTGCAGGCAGTGGATAATTCGAATCACACAATTTCTGCTTTCAGCCAGACATTTTATTTCGCGCCAATCGCACCGACCTCGGTTGGCGCGAGCTATGGAACCGGCGGCACCAGCGCTGTGGTCAGCTGGTACGACAACAGCCAGCTGGCGACAAACTATCTCATTCAGCGAGATTTGGCCGGCGGAGGATGGGCAACTGTCGACGTTTGTTTAGCCAGTGCCGACTCAAGCTATTCCTGGACCGACACCGGCCTGACAGCCGGCATTGACGGCTCTGGCGGCGGATATATTTATCGCGTGATCGCGCAAGCCCCATCAGTGACCGGCGAAGGTTCGCAGGCACAATCGCCGGCGAGCAGTTCAACAGCACCCGATGACGGGTCGGTATCAAGCGACATCCAAATTCTCGTCAACGCCAGCGACACCGACTTGTACATTTCAAACGGCTCCGGTTCATCCAGCGTGGGCGTAACCGCCGGTGGTGTCGCCCAGATTCCGGTCACGGTCACCGATGCCGAAGGCAATGGTGAACCCGATGTAACGCTCAACGTGATCGGTTATGATCCCGGCATCGTGACACCGTTTGAGACCAACGTCACAACGGACGACGATGGGCTGGCGTACATCCCGGTCGAAGGTACCGGTGACGGAACCACATCGCTGGTGGTCAGCGATGGCGAAGGAGACGAAGGAACGGGAAGCGTGACGGTCACGCCGCCGGACACGACGAATTATGCGCCTTATACGATTTCGATGCCGGACGATGGCATTGTCAGTACAAATGGTGGTTCCGATGTCATAGAAAACCATTTGACGATCCCCAACTCGACCGTAATGGCATCCGACCCAGGAGACGCGATTCTCGTTGGACTCAGGGGCTGGGTGACCGACGTGACCAGGGGACAAAACTTCACCTTCCCCGACCCAAGTCACTTCTTTATCTATCCGCAAAGCGGCAGCACGCCACCGATGATCTTATTCAGCCCGTACAATTTTCCGTCGACAGTGTGGACCTACCCCCAGGACCCGCTGCCGCCAACAATCATCACTTACACGATTCCGACGCCTGTTAATCAAGAAAGGCTGCTATCGTTGACTGTGACCGACGTCAACAATGCAAATTGCACGCAGACATCAATAGCGGGCGATCCGCTCGATGATGTTGAGGATCTGTACCTCGGCCAGCAGGAGGGCGGTTTCGTAACCCTTGAATTATCCGCCTTGGAGACCAATGGCGAAACGATCAGCCCGGCAGATAGCAGTATTAGTTGGAGCATGCCAGGGGCAACGCCCTCCAGCGGCACCTTCGGATCGTCACCGACGATCGTTGAGTTGGAAATTGGTGCAACCGAATACATGACGGTGGCAACGGACGGGAAATATGTCGCCGCTGTCGCGAACCACGTGGCTGATATGACGGTATTTAAAGAAACCGCTGATCCCAACGCAAATCCAGATACCCCCGGTGGGGGTAATCAGCCGGGCAGTCCCCTTCCAAAGATGGAACAGGAGGGGCTCGGTGCATTTGTGCCATTCGATTCCCTGGACGAAGATTACGTAGGGTATCCAGATTTTATGCAGACAATGGGCGAGGGTGGCGCCACAAAGCAACCGATTACGGGAGGCGACCCATTGATGCTGAACGTCCAATTAGACGGGATGGACGCGAAAAAACTAGGCCATCAAGGTCAGGGCTATTACTTCCTTGGCTTCACGACCGCGTTGAATTCCAAGACAACTAGCAGTGCATTCGTCGCTTTCGAGGATAACACAGGTGCCACGAGGGTGTACGACGATACGACACCTTTGCCGGTTGCCCCTGTTGGCCAAGCAATGAACATCTGGATCGAAGCAGTCGGCGTCGCTATGAACGGAGTTTACCAGGGTAATCAGAGCGCGTGCTTAAATCTTTACTGGAGCCCCACCAACACCTTCAACCCGAATGATCTCAAGGCCGATTTTGTAAAACTTCAAAGCTTCACATGGACAGGCTCCCAAGACGTTCCGGGAAATACTACATACCCTTATACCGCAAGCGGCGCGTTACCTGGCAGCCAATGGACGACGGCGGGAAACACCGGAACACTCACTCCGACCGCCGCAAATAAATCAAACGCCACTGTCAAATGGGGCGCGGGACCGCTCTTTGGCGAGGCGGTCTATAAAGTCAATGATTCATACTCTTGGGAATTCACGGCAAATGTCGTTCAGGTCGCCCTCAGCACTGACACGAATAACACAAACAACCTGCAAACCACATCCAACGCTCCGGATGTGTACCACACGGCATCGGGCCACGCGGTTGTTATTGCTTCAAACGGGATCGCAGCCCCTGGAAACAACCAATTAGCCAACCCGAATACAAAGGCCGCAATGACCGCCACGGTTACCATAGGTCCGTTGAAGGGACCGCAGGTCGGGAACGGACCCATGCGCGGCGTAAAATGGATCGTGGTCGGGTTTATCCAACAGGTGCTGACTACGGATGAGACCGGAACATATACTAACGCCGGATCAACCGACGCAGCCCAACTAAGGCTGGGAATGGCTCGTGCGGCCGCCACGGCACCGCCCAACAACGGCCCGAAAAACCCGCAGTGGCACATTGACGGTTATTACAACGCAAAGCTGCTGAATGGGGCGGCCGTCCTCACCGGCAACAAGAGCATTTATCCTTGGCTCGACTCCCAGAATCAGGGACAAGCAGTGACCGGTGGCCTCGCTTTCTCGCCCAAAGACGCCTTGACCAGCAATCTGAACTCCCAGAACCTGTTCAGTGAAACGGCCGCCCAGAGCGTTACACTGACAACCCAGGATACGCCGGTAATTTATGGTGGTCCCGACGCTATTGCTACGTTGCCACGCCAGTTCACCGCTCCAATTTCCAGTGTTTCGATAGTTGCGAGCTTTAACCTTAGCGCAGCCGTTGTCACGACGAAACCGTCCGATCCTACATCACGTTTGCTTGCGGGAAGAGCCGTTACCGATAATGTCTACACGGCCCGCGCAACGGCGACGTGGACGTTTGATGGAAGCGGCAGTGTAGTTACCGTTCCGGCGGCACATGGTTCATACGTGATAACCGGCTTTACGCCGACAGGCGCGGGTGCGAGTGCTGGCGGCGCAGCCGGTGGCCACACCAACTTCACCGTAGACAACAACGTAATTGTTCCTCCGAAATCAGACAAAGGTGTTTTTGCAAATCAGTTGCCGTATGGGTTTCAGTATGGTGGTAACGGTGGTGAGCCCCTGAAATAGTTGCCTGCGTTTTTCAAGTGCCGGATCAAATGGCAGCCTCAGACATCAACCGCCCGGGTGCGCGTTCGCGTTGCGTGATTCGCATTGGGCGACTTATCTCGACCGTTGCGTTTGTATGTTTTTTAGCCGCCTGGTTGGCGGCATCGGCTTTGTGGGTCCGCAGCAGGTTCAAGTCTGATGCTATTACAATCGTACTTCCGGGAAACAGGCTGGTAGCAATCGGCTGCGATGAGGGTGTTGTAGATGCCTGCACTGCTTTTCCATGGCCCCACCGTCACTTGATCGAATGGACGAGCTCGCTCCCATATTCTCCGATGCTGGGCCAAGACGAAATCCAGCGATTACAAGGCGAGAATTATAACAAGCTCATTCGGGAAGATGTAATTCACGATTTGCATAACAGTGAATATCGTTCAGCTGTATTTGAATGGAAGCACTTCTATGTCGGCTATCGAAGCGTCCCTATACCGAAATTTCTGAACGATGATTATTTGCCGTGCGGGCCGTGGAGAAACGAAATTATTTACAGCTCGATACCGCCTGAAATTCCGCTTGATGGCAGCGAATACAGAGAAACATCCTATTGCGCGTCTGCTCCAGTCTGGTCGCTGGTACTTGCTTCTGGGGTCTTCCCCGCCCTTTGGCTTCTCACCGCCGGCCAGCGACGATGGCGGCATCGGCGACGATCCAAGAAGGGTTTGTGCGTCAGGTGTGGCTACGACCTTCGCGGAACGCCCGACCGATGCCCTGAGTGCGGAGCAGCAGTCACCAAGCGTGTAGACCATAGCTTGGAGTGGAAGCTTGCCTTCTTAGCCTTGGCTCTGATCATTCTGTTTATGGAGATCGCTGTAAGATGGCTGGAGACGCCCGAATTAATCAGATGACGTCACTGGAACCGGGAACCGGGGCAGCCGGGTAGGGTGGGCGTATTCGCCCACCGCTGCATGGTGTCCAACAACTGGTGGGCGAGTACGCCCACCCTACACGGCTGGGTGCCATTAGAAAAGATCCAGTGGTTCTTTTCTGGCCAGGATCACAACGGCTCCTTTACGGTGAAGATTTCACCCCCGGGCTATGGTTCCGACACCACGACGTTCCCAGAATGGTCCCAAGTGGTGAATCGTCTCAAGACGTGAACCTCTGAAGCAGTCGCCGGATCAATTGTGCGAAACGGATTACTCCCGACTAATATAAGGTTGAAAATGCAGAATCTTCTCCAATCGCTTGCGCATTATTGTGGTATCGTTGTATTTCTCGCCTTCGTGGTTTGTGTTACCAGCGGTTGTTGTAATTGCGATACCGACGCTCGCAACGGCACAGATCCAGCACGTAGCAAACTGTTCTCCCTGAGCTGTCAGGTCGCTCCCGCGCGCGTAACCCGTAATACACCCTTTCTTTTCGCGCAGGTAAAAAATATTACAAGGTTCGACCAACAGTTTCCGTATGTCGGGGATGATCAGACCCTGCTTGTGGTCCTCAGACATGACGGGAAGGAGGTGCCGCGGACGTCTCCTGGTGAGGGAATTTTGCAGGCCGCGACCAATTTCAGCTACGGATGTGGTGGCTGGACAGGGAGCCTAGGGTGTAAGCTGATTCACCCAGGCGAAACGTTCACGTTTAAGATTGAGCTGGATCGGCTCTTCATTATAACCGAACCGGGCATTTACACAGTCGAAGCAAAATGTGGACGTGAGGTGTTCATGGGAATACGTGGGCCGTTGGAAGCTTCGGCTAGTTTCACAAAAGAAAAATGAACATTCGCTTCGGAAAATTCCTTACGGGAAATGAAACGGGAGAAATGAAACAGGTTCGTAACTAGAAAATCAGCATACCGCCCGGCCCGCCCAATCTTGCCGTTGCCGCTGGGTCGGAAAACATTCACTTCATCGGCACGCCCACTTCGCTCGCCGGCACCATCAGCGACGTCGGCGTTATCTTCATCGGTTCGCCCGTCGTCGGGGTCGCCAGCGACCCCAGCCCTGATAGCGACGGCGGCAGCCTTACCCTCAGCGGCCCCGACACCGATTCATCGCCCACCGTCGTTGAAGGCGGCATCGTCGATGTCCCGTCAACGGCGTCGCTCGCCAGCACGGATGTCATCGTCGACAGCACCGGCTCGTTGACCGCCGACGGTTCGTCGCTGGGTTCGATGACCACGCTGGACGATGACGGCTCGGTCGCGCTCGATGACCCGATCGGCACCGGCGGCCCAATCATCAGCGCTCCAACCCCCACGCCGATCTCCCTCAGCGGCGATGGCAGCCTGACCGTCTCCGACGGCACGCTCAACCTCACCGGTGCCAACACCTACACCGGCACCACCACCGTCACCACCAACGGAACCCTCTCGCTGCAAAATCCAGCCGGCTCCGCTACTGGCACGGGTAATGTCACCGTCAACTCTGGCTCAACCCTCGACGGCAATGGCAGCACGACAGGCTCGGTCACCGTCGCCGCGGGTGCCACGATCGACCCCGGCGTCGGCACCCAAACCTCCACCCTGAACACCGGAAGCGTCACTTTTGACAGCGGCAGCATTTTCACCGCACAGATCAATTCGACCACCAGCTACGACCAACTGAACGTCAACGGCAACGTCATCCTGAACAACCCCACGTTGACCCTCAACGGCACGCCGACCACCCAGCCCGGCGACCAATTGACGATCATTGACAACGCAGGCACGGATGCCGTTGGCGGCACCGGCTACTTCGCCAACGATGCGGAAGGGTCGACGATTTCCTACGGCGGCCATCAGTATTCGATCACGTACTTCGGCGGTGCCAACGGCAACAGTGTGGTACTAACGGACGTAACTCCGCCAACGGCTCCGACCAATCTCACGGCGGCGGTTATTTCTCCCAACGAAATCGATCTGAATTGGTCCGGCAGTTCATCGCTCACGACCGAGTATGACGTATTCGAGCAGATCGCTGGCGCGTGGGTGCCGTATGATTCGGTTGATTCGACGCAGAGTTCTTACAACGTCACGGGGCTATCGCCCGGCACTTCGTACGGCTTTGAAGTGGTGGCGAGCGACGTCTATGCAAACTCGGCGGCTGCCAGTGTGTCTGCAACCACCGCGACCCCGCCGGTTGTGACGGCAGCAGGAGACACCGTTGTGACCGAGGGTGGCACCTACACACTCTCACTCTCTTCTGATTCAGGCGCGGCCAATGCAGACACGGTCGCGGGTTGGGATGTGGATTGGGGTGATGGCAATCCAATCTATTACCCCGGCGCAAGCCCAACCATCAACTTTCCAGTTTCATCCGGTTGGGCCGGGCTTGTTATTGTTGCTACCGCCCAGACCGCTGGCAGCGCTCTGGTCCCGCCGTATGCCGTCCAAGCCGATCCGGTCTATGTCGATGTGATTCCCAACGCGCCGGCGCTCGTTTCCGCAACCGTGAACTCCGCTTCGGATGCGACGATCACCTGGACCGACAACAGTCTTTGCGACAGCGGGGTCACATTGCTACGGGCCGACAACGGCAGCGGTGTGTATAATTCCATCATGACCTTTGCACCGGGCGACGGCAGCTACGACGACACCAGCCTCGCGGCAGCCTCCACCTATCAATACGAAGTGGAAACCACCGGCGGTTTGACTGGGCAGGCGGTATCAGCCCCAGCCGTGAGCCAGCCGCTCACCACGCCGTCTTCCGATCTGGGGCTTTCGCTGGCGGCAGGGTCTTTCACACCGAATAATGGGACGATCAACGCAAGCTGGACCTACAGCGGCAGCGATGTGAGCAATTGGGAATTGGAGGATGAGGACACCAACATCCCCAACACCAACTATCAGCTGGTAGCCGCGCCTGGAACGGGGACGCAAAGTTATCCGATCGCGGCTATTACTGGCGACACCTATAATATCCGTCTGCGGGCCGATTATACGGACGGCACCGTATCCTCATGGGACAAGGAAACCTTTTCGCTTACGCCGACGTTGATTCCGACGGTCTCGGTGAGACAGAATCCGAACAACACCAACCCCGACCCCGATCTGTCGAATTCGGTTCAGGTCATCTGGACACTGCCTGCTTCCGCCACTGGTGACACGGTGGGAATTTACTACAGGGGAACCACCACGGACGGGCTGGCCTGGATTCCGCTTGACTGCGGCGACTCTTCGGATGGCTGGCAGTTTTCCCAGGCGGCTTCACCGATGTCGCTCAACATCGGCGACGGTCAGACCGCGACATTCAAGGTGATCATCAACACCAATCAGGGCGGTTGGTCGATCAGCCAGCCGATTACCCAAATGGGAACCGCCGGCCCATCACCGGATGTGACAGTCACCGACAACGGCAACGGCACTGCCACCATCTCGTGGGCGGGCAACAGCACCGACACTGGAGGGTATGATGTATTCACCACGGATCAGCCCTACGCCACCCCTAATGCCGCAGCGGGCGATTCATTCGACGGCACCGCACCCACCTACATCCAGGGAACCAGTTACACATTCACTGTCAGCCCGGGCGATCATATCTACGCCGTGGTGGAAGCGCCTCAAATCGGAACTGTAAGTTCAAGCGGGTACATTGAGCATGCGCCGGGCTACGGAACCGGTGACGTCCAGATCGCCGGTGCGCCGCTTCCGGGCTCGCCGACGAATCTGGTAGTAACACTAACAGGTCCGACAACGGCCTTCCTACATTGGGACGATAATTCATGTGATGAAACCGCATTCCAGGTTTATCGTTCGGACGATCCGGCATTCAACACTGATGTCGAATTGATTGGTACAACGGATTCGGACGCGAATCAGTACACAGATACACTGCCAGACTATCAAACCTATTATTACGAGGTCTACGCATACGACCCTGCCGCAGCGACAACCGGTCCGACAACAGGTAACTCACCCCCGGCTCCGGGCGACTCTACCAATGCTGCCACCGGCGCTATCGGCGCGTTGAATGTGCATTCGTTGGGGTTTCAAAGTTCCGAGACTTTCGTAAGAGACGACACAGGCCACTTCGGGGAAGCTTATGTGGGCCTTCAGTGGCTCGACGTCAACAACAATGGAATTGTCACAGATGCGGGAGATCACGATTTTCCTATATCATACCGCCGTTCGCTCGTGAACACCGCAGCAATCACAGCTGCGTCAAGCAAGCCGAATTCGAAAATGACACAGATCAGCGTCAACGTCGTGCTGACAAACCCGCTTCCCAATGGATGGCAGATGAAAGGTACGGCAGACGATGACGGACAACCGCTGAACTTCATCCGTTTCGCAAATGCAGGTATGACTTTCGTCTCGAATCCGCTCTCGCAGCAGATCGACGATTTAGACTTGGCAATTACTTGGTCAGTGTCTCCAGATGGTAAGAACTGGAGTGCCCTGAAAAGTGTCACACACAACCACCTCTATCAAACCGGGGCTGCATTGCCAACAGGGACGACTTACGAGACGGCTGTTGCAATCAGCTGTGAAGGCGGAATAAAGAAGATTCCGACGTTGGATAACAGTTCCGATGTCGATCACGATATTGTAAATGGGATCTTCGCGATATTTGCAACAAGAAGCGTGAGCCACCGGCAGAATGGCGTTCCTGTCGGCCCTGCGATGCTGTATTGGGGGACAGTGGCAAAAAACTGGAACAACGCTGCCGAAGACCCCACCAGCTTGCCCTTTCTGCTCAAGCACAGCGATGGACGTTGCGGTGGCTGGAACGGGCTGTTCCTATCGGCGCTTCTGATCGCCGGGGAAACCAGAGTCGTAGATACCAGCATCACACCGCCTGCCGCAGGCGAGGATGTCGCCGTCCCGTCCAATGAAGCCGCGCAGGGCGGAATCCCGCTCCAGTGGCATTTCGCAAACCACGCGGTGTCAACTTGGATGTGGCAGACGAAAAGCGGTAAAGCAAACCAGTTCAACTACGTTATCTATGATCCTTCTTATGGAGTGAAGGAGACAATTACGAATGTTAATAACCCTCCGGCAGCACGGTTGCCTTCGCAAGTGAAGTACGAAACTGACTATATGGCCGGTGAATATATCATAGTGACAGGTGTAATCATACCATTTAAGCACGCAAGAGGTGAGCCAGATAACCGTTGGAGTAATTAGCAGAAGTTATCAGTGATTTGGAATGGGAGCAACATGCGCCAACTAAAACGAGCAATTATCGCATTTTCTATTGTCTCCCTGGCTGGCTGTTGTACGAAACTTGGAAAACCACCGGACCCACCAGAATCGTTGCAAAACAAACAAAACATTGAACGGAAAAGCGTATTGTTGCGACGTCCTATGGGTGCAATGGGCGATTTCTTGGTGGTATTGGATGAACAGGCATGGTATCCACTAATCGGGCAGCCTTTCACTCCTGGCAGGTCAGTTCGTTGGTCATACCTTGTAAGCCATGCAACTACACAACCCGATGAGCCTGATGAAGTTCATGCCAGCGAGATGGGGTGTGAAGGCTTTGTTGGTGATGGTGAACCGGCCGGGAACCATTTGGTGAATGCGTGGCTCTTGGCTAATAATGTTGTTGTCGTAGTGCTTGAAGACAAGAGCTCAGGCGCTTATTTCGCTATGGTTATTGGATATGGAACA
>Ga0116230_10005036_pt1 | contig 12944 bp, 9 predicted proteins | sample S1TSphfallax_3_FD_88678 | JGI IMG/M metagenome (GOLD analysis project Ga0116230, IMG submission 88678) | Host-associated microbial communities from peat moss isolated from Minnesota, USA - S1T2_Fd - Sphagnum fallax MG | ecosystem: Host-associated > Plants > Peat moss > Unclassified | place: USA...
CCCCAGGTTGCGCCCGCGGACCAGTTGCCGAGAGTTACACCGGCTTTCTCGGCCATATCGGTAAAGGTGCCGTCGTGATTGTTGTGGTAGAGGCGGTTCTTGCCGTAGTTAGCCACAAACATATCCGGCCAGCCATCGTTGTCGTAGTCGGCAATGGCTACGCCGAAGCCCCAGCGGTCGTTGGCCACGCCGGCCTTGGCCGTAACATCGGTAAACGTCCCGTCGTGGTTGTTGTGAAAGAGCGCGGCATGGGGCGGAGTCTCCTTGCCGTCGAGCGCCTTGAAGGTCGAGCCGTTGACGAAGTAGATGTCCAGCCAGCCGTCGTTGTCGTAATCGATCAGGCCCACGCCGGAGCCGTTGGTTTCGAGGATGAAGTGCTTCTCGGCATCGCCCATCTTGTGCGTCCAGTGGGTAATGCCGGCCTTTTCGCTGATGTCCTCGAAGATCGCCGGCCCGGTCGCGACAAACCCTCCGGCGGTGATGGGCCGCTGATGGCTATCGAGCTGCACCGGATGCGGCGAGCCGGTAGCCGCGCCGCTCGAAGAAGCCGGCTGCGCGCCCTCGCCGGACTTGTCCAGACTCCCGGAGGAACTGCCCGCCGGGTTGGCGCTGGTGCTGCCGCTTTGGGCGTGGGCCGGAACGGAGAACGAGACGGAAAACGCGCACAGAGCGCAGACAAGGAGACGAAAACGGACCACCAAAGACATGCCAGTAAGTATACGAGGTTGAAAGGTGGGGCGCTATCAATCGAAGGTTGGAGAGACCTCGGACCCAAATCCACATGCGAGGCCCGGCCAATGGGCCTCACGCAGTTTTCGCTCGGTTGATTCTGAGCGAGTATCGAATGAAACGGAAACCCAAATAGAGATAGAATGCAACTTCAACGAAGGTCGAGGTAAGCGAATGCCCGTCTGCCTCACTGGGAATAAGCCGCTTACAAACTAAGAGGGCTCCGAGAATGAACCACGAACCAAGAGCGGCGCTGCCCCACTTGCGAATTCTCGCGTCGTTCCGCGCCCACCGGTCCTCTTCCGCTCGCAATTCGTAGATTTGGAATCGCGCAGCGAGCAAAATTACGATCGCCAACATGAGATATAAGCCTGCTAGCAACAGAATCAACCCGTGGGGGAACCGAGTATAGCTACGAGCGCCGGAAATCCCCAAAGATGCAAAGACGATTCCCAGAAGCACCAAAGCCGTCGCCCAGAACCGCCAAATTGTCTTTTCGCTTCGCATCGAATTCCTGCACACCTGTCCCGAGACAACTCAGGAATAACACAAACGAGCGCTCACTTGTCCAGCAACTCATACGGAATGCCGAACCGACCGATCTGGATAAGTGGCTTTTCCCCCGGCGGCAGAATGCGCAGCGACTTCACCATACCCGTCCCGGGGATCCGCGTGGCCTTGGCTGTTCCGACAGGCTTGCCGGTCAGCGCTTCATAGAGCCGCACATCCAGACCGTCTTCCTGGTTGCGGCTGTAGCCGAAGACGTATTCGCCCGGCGTGAGGCGGATTCCGTCCACGCGGACTGGCGACTGCACTACGAGATAGTGCGAATATTTGCCGTCCGCCGAATAGCCGGCGGTAATCAGGACGATTCCGGCGATGAAGTGGCCTTTGCCGTCGGTGATGCCGCTGGCTGTACTCGATTCGGTCTCGATGTGCTCCTTTTCGACCGGCGCGCGGGCGGGGAGGAGCGCGGATAATTCGGCATCGGTTGCTTCGCGCCAGACGGGCTTTTGGACTTGGGCGGAAAGCGCGGCGGCCAGAAACGCGAGTGCGATTGCGGGCAGCGGCCCTCGGGAAAGAGGCTGGGTCGATGGGCGAGGATTGCGGCGCGTGCTTCCCTCAGGGGCTAAAGCCCCGTGGTTTCCATTGGCTCTATCGGCACGACTGAAATCGTGCCCTTTCACAAAGCCTTCCAGAGCGAGTTCTTTCGCGCCCTGCAAAGTCCGGTGGGTGGGACCGGTGTGGTCGTCAGGGTTGAAGTCTTGCCCTTTCAAAACATTCCGCAGGCCAGCAAGGACGGTGCTCATAAGCGAATGTCTCCCTTCGATTCCAACTGCACCAGCCCGCGCTGGATGGCCGCCGTGGCCGCCTGCGTCCGGTCTTCGACGCCCAGCTTGCCCAGCAGATTGTTGATGTGCGTCTTCACCGTGGCTTCGGAAATGTCGAGGGTCGCGCCAATCTCCTTGTTGCTCTTGCCACGCACGATCTGCTCGAGCACGTCCTGCTCGCGCTGGGTGAGCTGCTCGGTGGCCATGCGCTCGGCCAGCCTCTGCGCAATCGCCGGCGGAATGATGGACCTGCCCGCGTGAACGGAGCGAATCGCCGAAATCAGGGTCTCGACCGACATGCCCTTCAGCAGATATGCGCGCGCGCCGGCCTGGAGCGCCCGGTAAATGTCCTCGTCGCCGTCGTAGGTCGTCAGCACAATGAACCGCGCCTGCCCATGCTTCGCCCGCACCCGCTGAATCACCTCGACGCCGCTCATCTTTGGCAGGCGCAGGTCGACCAGCGTCACATCCGGGTGGGTCGCGTCGAACTGCCGCACCGCTTCGGCGCCATCCGCCGCGTGGCCCACCACTTCCACGCCGTCCACCACGCTCAACAGGGCGATTAGGCCCTGGCGAACGATCGGATGGTCTTCCACAACGAGAATACGAATTCGATTGCCGCTCACAGTAACTCCTTATGTATCATTGCGCCTCCGGAGCCGGCACGGTTAGCCGGACGGTCGTACCCATGCCAGGCTGGCTCACGACGGCGAATCTTGCATCGATCAACGTGGCGCGCTCCTGCATTCCGGTCAATCCGTAGTGCCCCTCCCGCTTCCGGGAGAGACCGCTAACGTCGAATCCCGCGCCGTCGTCCACCACCGTTAGCGTCAGCGAGCGCTCTTCGTATTCGAGGCGCACGCCCAGCCGGCTGGCGGCGGCGTGCTTCTTCACATTCTGGATCGCCTCCTGGGCAACGCGCAGGATCTCCCGCTCGGCCTCGGCGGGCAGCGCCCGGTAGGCGCCGTAAACCTCCACATGCGCCCGCAGTTGGCCGTCGCCCGCGTTCTCGACCAGCCGCCGGAGCCGGATGGGCAGAGTCTGCTCGCCATGATCCTGGGAGCGCAGCGCCCAGATCGACTGGCGCGCATCGTTCAGCCCTTCGCGCACCATCTCCTGGGTCGCCTTCAAGTGTCTCGCCGCCGCGTCCGAACGCCCGTGGCGCAGCAGCTCGCCCAATATTTCCAGTTGCAGCGAAATGCCCACATACCCCTGCGCCAGCGTATCGTGTATCTCCCGCGCAATCCGGTTGCGCTCGCCCATCACCGCGCCAAATTCGCGCTCTACGCGTAAGACGCGCCACCGGTACACGAACAAAATCAGACACGCCAGCGCCAGCGATAAAAGAGCCAGAAACCACCAGGTCTGGTAGTAATGCGGCTGTAAGACAAAGCCGACCGACGCCTCCTGGGGCGCGTAAGACGCGGTATCCGCCGCGCTGGCGAAGGCCGCGTCGCCCAGCGCGGCGCGGACGCGGAAGCGGTAATTTCCCGGCGGAATATTGGTGTAATACGCCGTACGACGCGCTCCGGCGTCGGTCCACGCATGGTCGAACCCCTCCAGCATGTACTGGTAGCGCAGCTTCTGTGGCGCGGCGAAACTCAGCCCAGCGTAATCGAACTGGAATCGCTCGGCGCCGGCCGCGATACGCGGCGTCATACTGGCCATTTCGCCAAAGGACCCCGCCGGCATATCGCGATCATCCACGGCAAACCGCTCCAGCGCCACCGGCGGCGCGGGCGGATTGGCGGGAAAGTGCCGCGGATCGGCCAGAATCACCCCGCGCGGCGTGGTGAACCAGAGCGTCCCATCCGCGGCCATGCTCACCGTCGGATGGCTGTTGCTGCTTGTCTCCCGGCTGCGCAGCCCATCGGCGGTCGAAAAATTCATCCCGTGCGCGGTCTGTAGATCGCAGTTTCGCTCTTGCGCGCAGGCCTCAAGCGCGGCCAGATCCACGCGCGTCAGGCCGGCATCGGAGGCGAGCCAGAGTTGATCGGGACTCGCCGGTTCAGGGCCGGCAAGCGCGACCGCATGGATCGCCGCCGGCAGTGCTCCCGCGCCGCTCAGAAGCCCGTTCGCGCCGCGCCGGTTCACCGCCAGAAATCGCTTCCCGTCCCAAAAATTCAGCCCGCCGCCCTGGGTACCGATCCATAGCTTGCCGCCCGGCGCAGCCGCCAGCGCCGTAATCACGTTGCTCGAAAGGCCGTCGGCGGTGGTGAAATTCTCCATCTTGCCCTGGCTCAACCGGCTCAGCCCGTTCAGCGTCGCAATCCACAGGCCGCCTTCCGGCGTGAACGCCAGCGCGCCCACCAGATCGCTGCCCAGCCCGTCGCGAACGTTGTAATTCACAAACCGGCCATGGTCCAGGTTGGTCAGTCCGCGTCGTGTCCCAATCCACACCGAGCCGTTTGGCGCCACCAGCACCGAGCGGATGAAGTCGTCCGGCAGCCCGTCAGCCGAGGTGTAGCCGGCGACCACGCCGTTGCCAATGCGATTCAAGCCGTCGGGCGTCCCCACCCACAGCGCGCCATCCGGCGCCAACGCCAGCGACAGAATCACGTTGCTGAGCAGGCCATTGGCGGTCGTCAGCGTGGCAATCGCCCGCGTTCCATCCGGCCGCGCGGAGACGCGGTTGAGCCCCGCATCGCGCGTACCAATCCAGACCACTGGGCCGGCCGCCCCCGCGGCCTGCACAATCGCTGTTGTCGCGTCCGAGCTGAGGCCGTCGCCGCCGCCTAGTACGCGGAAGCGCGCGTCGCGCAGGATGTGCAGTCCAGCCGTCTCCGTCCCGGCCCACATGTCGCCCTCGCGATCCTCCAAGAGCGAAACCACCCCATTGGTCGCCAGCGGATCGCTAGCTGGCATCAACTGCACTATCGGAGGGCCACCGTCCGCGCCGGCCGCAATCCGCGCCAGCCCACGATTGGTCCCCACCCACAAACACCCCTCGCGGTCCGCATACACGGATTCGATCCGTGACCCCGGCAACTCCCGTCCCACCGGGAGCCGGGCCACTTCTGGATTCGTCGCGCCGAGGTGGGCAACCAGCAGCAACACGCTGTTGCTGGCAACTGCCACTGTGCCATTCGAGAGCCGGTCCAGGAAATTGAAGTCGTCGAGCGGCAACTCACCCGCAATTTTCGTCAGCTTCCCCATGTGAAATACAGACAGACCCTCAACCGAGGCAATCAGCACATCCCCACCCGGCAACGCCTTCACCCGGCCCGCACCCGTCTCTTCCAGCGGAATGGGAATCCAAGCTCCCCCACGCCAGACGGCGACTCCGCGCGTCGTCCCGATCCATAGGCCGCCGCTCCCATCCGCGGCCATCGAGGTCAGGCCTCCCCCCGGAAAGTTCTTCTCTTCCGGCTCTTGAAAGCGCACGCCGTCCCACCGGGCAAGGCCGGCCTCGGTTTGCGCCCACACCGCTCCGTCGGAACTCTGCGCCAGGGCCGCTACGGCATTTGCGGGCAGGCCCTCGCGTGTGGTCAACAGCGCCGGAGCGCCATTTTTCCAATGCAACAGGCCGTCGCTGGTCCCTACCCATAGGGTCCCGTCGCTCGCATTCAACAGGCAGCGAATCTCGGCATCCGGGAACGCCGCCTCCGTAGCATGGTCGAAAACCCGGAATCCTACCCCATCGAACCGCGCCAGCCCCAGCTCCGTACCCGCCCAGAGAAAGCCGCCGCGCGACTGCATCAGGACGGAAATCGTGTTCTGTGGCAGCCCATTTTCCATCGTCCAGACCTGCCGTCCCAGCCGGCTCAGCGGCGTTGACGGTTCCAGCGCAAATCCGGCCGCACTGAGCGCCGCCATTGCGGCAATCAGGCACAGCGGGCGGCGAACTGAAGCGTTGCGCGGAAACCGGGAAGCCATAGCTCACATCCAACACGGAATCAGCAGGATATGCAACACCGCCGACGGCAAAAAACACGCCAATCCTCGACAAATTCGCCGTTTTTCTTTGAAATTCCACCCAAAGATGGAGATGTCTTTCCTTCCTCCGGACCATGACGCGCCGCGCGAACGGCTCTAATCTGTAACAGTCTCTTGACTCCTGGGGGCGGCGGCCGATTCAACCGCCGCCCCACTTTTATTCTGCGGTCCCTCCCGCCTGCGCAATTTGCAACGACCCACCCCCTGGACGCTACCGCTCCTCGAAAACTCCCAGCCGCGCAGTTTAGACTGAGCCTGGAGGAACAATCCCTTGAGCGAGACTACGATGGAAATTAGCCCCAACGCCGCCTTTACCGCCCCCAACGGACCGCTGATCGCCACCGGCGACCTGAAGATCGAAACCGGCGCGGAGACCCTCACCCAGCCGCGCGCGTCCCTGTGCCGCTGCGGAGCCTCGGCCAAAAAGCCCTTCTGCGACGGCAGCCACCGCACCTCCGGCTGGGCTGACGCGGGGGAAGCCGCTCCGGCCCCAACTATCGCCGAACTCACCGAGACCGGCCCCGTCACCTTCACCCCGCTGCCCAACGGACCGCTGCTGGCCAACGGCCCCCTCACAATCCAAAACGCCGCCAAAGTCACCATCGCCGCCACCACCCAAACCGCGTTCTGCCGCTGCGGCGCTTCAGCCAACAAGCCCTACTGCGACGGCGCCCACGCCGCCATCGGCTTCACTGCCTAACTGTTCCGGCCCCTACTCATGGCGTTTATCGACTGCGAGGGAATTCGTCTCCATTACCGGCTCACCGGCGAAACCGGCCTGCCGGTGGTCCTTTTCTCGAATTCCCTCGGAGCCGACCTCTCCATGTGGGACCCGCAGCTCGAAGCGATGGCCGCGGACTTTCGCATCCTCCGCTACGACACGCGCGGCCACGGGCAATCCTCCGCGCCGCCCGGTCCCTACGCGATCGCCGACCTGGGGCGCGACGTTCTGCGCCTCTTGGACGCGCTTGCGATTGAGCGCGCCAGCTTTTGCGGACTCTCCATGGGCGGCCTCGTCGGTCAATGGCTCGGCATTCATGCCGCGCATAGGATCGACAAGCTCGTTCTGGCTAACACGGCCGCGAAAATCGGCATAGCCGAGTTATGGAACGCCCGCATCGAGTTCGTTCGGAAAGAAGGCCTCGGCCCGGTCGTTCCCGGGACCCTGGAACGCTGGTTTACACCCGGCTTCCATGCGGCCAACCCCGCAGTCGTAGCGGCCACGGCGGCCATGTTCGGGTCCGCCAATGTTACCGCCTACGCCGCCTGCTGCGCCGCCATTCGCGACGCCGATTTTCGCGCCGACCTAGGTTCCATTTCTGCTCCGGCATTGGCAATCGCAGGCTCCTTCGATCCGGTAACTTCTCCGGAAGACGGACGCTATCTTGCCGATTCCATCCCCGGCGCGAGTTATGTCGAGTTGCCGGCCGCGCACCTGTCCAACTGCGAGTCGGCAACGGCTTTCAATGAGGCGCTGCTTGGCTTTTTCCGCGCCTGAGCCGCGCCTCCCTGCCCGCTTCTCCGTGAAACGCTTTCGCCCCTCCGCGCACCACGGAACATTGGCGCAGTTGGCAGCGGGTTTTGCGCTATTGGGATCGAGGGCGCGCAGGATGAAGCGCAATGGCAGTATGGGTTGGAATCTGATGCTGACGGCCATAGGCTTGGCCGCCATCCTGATGCTGGTCGCCGCGGGTCTCTTGGCTGGGGCTGGCCGAAACGCGATTTCCAGATTCCAACTGCGTACGCAAAGCCGAAACTCGGAGCGCGCGGCTTAGAGCCGATTCACTCGCCTGAAGGCACGCAAATCATGCCCGCCCATCAAGCCCGCCCAACAAACTCCCGCGTCTCGGTCGAGACCTTCACCATTTCCCCCTGCTTGATGAAGAAAGGCACCTTGATTTCGATTCCGGTTTCGAGCTTGGCCGGCTTGGTCACCGCGCCGCTCGCCGTATCGCCGCGCACCCCCGGCTCGGTGTAGGTCACGGCCAACTCGACCTGCTGAGGCAGTTGCAATCCGATCGGGTTGCCGTTGAACTTATGAATCTGCAGGATCGCCCCCTCCAGCAAAAAATCCAGCGCGTCGCCCACCATCTCCGGACCCAGCGTCAGCGTCTCGAAGGTGTCCTGATCCAGAAAATACGACCCGTCGGCGTCGGAATAGAGATACGACGACTCGACCATCTCCAGATCCGGCTCCTTGAACTTGTCCCCGGCTTTGAAGGTCTTGTCGAAGACCGCCCGCGTGAGCAGATTGCGCATCTTCAGCCGTACCAGCGTCTGCCCTCCGCGCGCCGTCGGGGTCGAGACTTCCGCTTCCAGGCAGTAATACGGGGTATTTTCAAACTCGAAATACATCTTGCGTTTAATCGCAATAGCTTCCAACAATGCGGCCATAAATCCCCAATCCATTCTCGATCCGTTGCCGGCAGTGGCTTGTGAAACGCCATCTCTCCTGTTGGCAAGCGCTTCCAGAATATCAGGCGAGTTCCACTCCCGATCCGCGCTCAAAACCGCGCACCGCCTGCGCCGCAATCCGGCGCAGCTCCGGCAGCACATCTCCCAACGCCACCGGAGCCGCATCCCGCGTTCCCAATGCGAAGTAGACCTTCCGGTACTGCTCGTAAAGCCGCTCGTAGACAGCCGCCGCGCCCGGTTCCGGCTCGACCGTCCGCAGCGGCAGGCAAACCGCCTCCTGCGCCGCCTCAATGCTGGGGTACGCCCCCGCCGCCAGCAGCGCAAATATCCCCGAGCCAATGCTCGTCGGCACACGCGCAGGCACCAACACCGGTTTGTTCAGCACGTTGGCGTACACCTGGTTCAGCACCTCGTTCTTTTGCGGAATTCCGCCGGCATTGATGACCCGGTCCACGCGCACACCGTGCTCGGCCATCCGCTCCAGAACGATCCGCGTATGGAACGCCGTCCCCTCGATCGCGGCATACAGCTCGTCTTGCGCGGTGTGCAGCAGATGCCAGCCCAGCGTCACGCCGCCCAGTTCAGGATTGACCAGCACCGTCCGGTCGCCATTGTCCCAGCTCAGGCGCAGCAGCCCGGTCTGCCCGGCGCGGTACGCTTCGAGCCCTTCAGAAAGCGCCGCCACGCTGCTTCCCGCGCGGCGCGCAATCGACTCGAATATATCCCCCGTAGCCGAAAGCCCGGCCTCAATCCCCGTAAACGCCGGATGCACACTGCCCGGCACTACCCCGCAAACTCCCGGCACCAACTCCGTCTGCTTGGCCATGGCGACGATGCAGGTCGAGGTACCGACCACGTTGACCACGTCGCCCTCGCGGCAATGCGCCCCGATCGCGTCCCAATGCGCGTCGAAAGCGCCCACGGGGATCGGAATTCCCGCATGAAGTCCCAGTTCCGCCGCCCACTTCGCGGAAAGATGCCCGGCAATGCGGTCGGAAGTCAGAAACTCTCCGCCCATCTTCGCGCGTACCCCGGCCAGCAACGGGTCGACGGAGACGAGAAATTCCTCGGGCGGAAAACCTCCCCACCTCGGGTTCCACAGCCACTTGTGTCCCATGGCGCAGACGCTGCGCTTCAACTCCGCCGTCGAAGCGACGCCAGCCAGCGTCGCCGCCACCATGTCGCAGTGCTCCAGAGCGGTCACAAACAGCCCGCGCTTGTCGGGATTGTGGCGGAGCCAGTGCAGCAGCTTGGCCCAGCCCCACTCATGCGAGTAGACGCCGCCGCACCAGTCGATGGCCTCCAACCCAACGGCGTGCGCGCGGGCTGTAATCTCCTCGGCCTCAGCCTTCGCCCGATGGTCGCACCACAGGTAGTAGTCGTCCAGCGGCTCCAGTCCCTCGCCCACCGGGATCACGCTCGACCCAGTCGTATCCAGCGCGATCGCCATAATGCCCTCGCCGGCCACGCCCGTCTCGTCCAGCACCGCGCGTATGGCCCGCACCAGCGCCCGCATCTGGTCCTCGTGCGATTGCGTGGCAAAATCCGGATCGTCCCGCCGCCGATGCAGCGGATAATCCGCCGAAGCCGTCCCAATCGGCCCCTGCTGGCCATGCACCAGCGTGACGCGAACACTGAGCGTTCCAAAATCGACGCCGGCAACGATCGGCATGAGGCGATGCTCCGAGAAAACGGTTTCTCAAACTCCCCGAAGTTTAACCCATGCCCACAAAATCTGTCATAGCGCCCGAGCCAGGGCGGCCATGAGCCAGTAACTGTTACTTAAGACCCGAAAACGCGTACCCGTCGCGCCATCGACAAAAGGAAAAGCCGTAGCAAGATAAGGGTTAGTTGGATGGCGAAACCTTCCACGCCGCCCGGATACTTAGGACGAACTCAAGGTTTTTCGGACAAATCTCTTCCCCGGAAAACAGAAATTCGGCCCTGCGGCCCGCTTTTTTCGCGGCACGCGAGAGTTCAGGAGAGTCGACATGCACGCTTCCTTCCACATCCCGTCCAACCCGCTCGCGCTTCCGGCATTTCCGCGCGGCAACCGCCGTTTTTCCTTCGCGCTCGGCGCCGCGCTCATCGCAATCAGCACGACCGCAGCTACCGCGCAGCCGGCCATTCGAACTCTCAAAGGCGCCAATCAACAAACCGCCTACGGCTCCTCCTTCGCGGTTCCACTCGCAGTCTGGGTGACCGAACAAGTCACCGAACAAGTCACCGGAAAAGCCGCGCAACTGTCTCTTGCCGGCGTCGAGGTCCACTTTTCCGCTGGACCCGGAATCGCCCTGAGCTCTTCTTCCGCCATCACCGACCGGCATGGACTGGCCGCCGTCACCGCGATCGGCACAGCCGCGGGCGACTCCAGCGCCAGCGCGCAAATCTCCGGCCTTCCGTCTACCTCGGTCCGCTTCGAGGGCCTGCGCGTGAACAAAGCCGTCCTCACCGTAGTCCCCGCCGATCTCGCCAGCACTGTCGGCAGCAAAGTTCCGCCCATCGCCAGCTACACCATCCGCGGCTTCGTCAACGGAGACACCGAGGCCTCCGCGCAAATCACCGGCGCGCCCGTGCTCACCACCACCGCCAAAGACACGAGCCCGCTCGCCAACTACGCCATCAAGGGCGGCGTCGGCACACTCTCCGCACCCAACTACAGCTTCGTCGCCGGCTTCGGAACCCTGGCCATCTCCGCCGCGCCGAATGCCCCGATCCAGCCAACCCCGGCGCAGGAAGCCACGCTCGACATCGGCACCGAAGTGGCGCCTGTCCGCCCGGCGCTCGGAGACGGCCCCATATCGCTCCACGAACCCGCGTTTCTCGCCGGCCTGCACGGCCAATCCGGAGTTTTTGTCCAGACCGCGATCTGGCAACGCACCGCCAAAACTTCCAGTTCTCCGTTGGCCGCTCCCGTTAAGGATGCCAACTTCGCCAAGCTCGACGCGGCGCCGTCCATCGCGACCGCTCCGGTGCGCCCCGCCGGCCTGAACCAGACGGTCGCTCCGGCATCGAAGGGTTCGAGCCCTCCCGTCCGCACAGCCGTCGCCAATCCCGCGTCGGCTGCGCCCAAGACTTCCAGCGTTTCGGTGCGGTCTGCCGCTTTGAACGGCGCGCCCGCCATGACGGCCGGCGAGACACCTTCGTACGCCAACGCCGCCATTCGCAAGGCCTTCAACCCGCCCGGTGCCAAGTAACTCCAACCCAAACGCGCAAGAAAAACGGCCCCGCGCTTTCACGCGGAGCCGATCCCGATTTTGAGGTCGATCCTCTTACGCTTCGATAGCCGTCAAAGCCGGATAATCCGTGTAACCCTTTTCCCCGCCGCCGTAAAATGTGTTCCGATCCGGAGCATTGAGATCCGAATCCTCGCGGAAACGCTCCACTAAATCGGGGTTCGCAATAAACAGCCGCCCAAACGCGATCGCATCCGCGAATCCTTCGGCGATCGTCTCCTCCGCCATCGCCGCCGTGTACCCGCCAGCCGAAATCAGCACACCCGCGAACGCCTCGCGAAAAACTTGCGCGGTCAAGGGCTTCGAATCGTCCGTGGCCGACCCGCCGCCAGCATCGCTCGAGCGCGGCTCGATCACATGCGCATACGCGATGCCGCGCGAGGAAAGCTGTTCCAGAACGTAGGTGAACAGCGCCACGGGGTTCGAGTCGCCCATATCGGAGAAGGTCCCATACGGCGAAAGCCGCACACCCACGCGCCCCTTGCCCCACACGCCGATCGCCGCGTCCGTCACTTCCAAGAGCAGCCGCGCCCGATTCTCGATCGACCCGCCATACTCGTCCGTCCTCTGGTTGGTCTTGTCCTCCAAGAACTGGTCCAGCAGATAGCCGTTCGCCCCGTGAACCTCCACGCCGTCGAATCCCGCCGCCAGAGCATTCACGGCTGCCCGCCGGTAATCCTCGACAATTCCCGGCAATTCGGCTGTCTCCAGCGCGCGCGGCGTCTCAAACTCCGCCTGCTGAAAATCCGCCGTCAGCGCCTTCGCCCCATCGGCAATCGCAATCGCCGAGGCCGAAACCGGCAATCCCGTCTCAGGATGCAGCGAAGTATGGCTCACCCGTCCCACATGCCAAAGCTGCAGAAAGATCAACCCGCCCTTCGCGTGAACGGCATCCGTCACCAGCCGCCAACCCTCCACCTGCTCGGCGGAATGAATCCCCGGCGCCGCCGGATACCCCTTACCCTGCCGCGAAATCTGCGTGGCTTCCGAAACCAGCAACCCGCCCGGCGTAGCCCGCTGCGCGTAGTACTCGGCATTCAATGCGTTGGGAATATCGCCAGGCTGCGTCGACCGCAAACGGGTAAGCGGAGCCATGACAACACGATGCGACAACTGGAGGTCGCCAACAGAAAGAGGAGAAAGAAGACGCGGGTAATTCGACATGGGTAGTAGATGCGCGTGGCCGCGGCTCTGATGCAGAACAAGCTCGTTTTCGGATTCAGCGGTAGACCTCGCGCCGGTGTCTTACGCCGGTAATTAAGATGCCGCTGTCTGAAAATTGCTCAAAGAACACTCG
>Ga0116230_10005040_pt1 | contig 12942 bp, 10 predicted proteins | sample S1TSphfallax_3_FD_88678 | JGI IMG/M metagenome (GOLD analysis project Ga0116230, IMG submission 88678) | Host-associated microbial communities from peat moss isolated from Minnesota, USA - S1T2_Fd - Sphagnum fallax MG | ecosystem: Host-associated > Plants > Peat moss > Unclassified | place...
CCAGTCTTGAGTCCTTACATGAACTTGTGGTAATACATGATTTGTTTTATTTATGTGCCCTTCTTGTTGTACCTTGGTTATGGTTATGGCATTTTCATGCTTTGAAGAAACATTATGAAAAAAATGTTTTCATTGTAATTTGTTTGACGCAATTAAAAAATGTTTGACTCAACTTGAATATAATTTAATCATGTCTGATATATCTAAATTAAAACTAAATAAACAAGTTGCAATAGACATGATTTTCTTATAGTTAAATCAAAGCACATTTATATATTTTTAAAAAACCATGAGCTTAAAGCATAAGACATTTTCTTCTTTTGTTTTCATATCATGGTTGATCCCAAACTTGGGCCTTCTTTTGAGCCTCATACTAAATAGCCCACTTGACTTGGCAATTATTATTGTGCAATTAAATATTATGGCTAAGAAAATCCAAACAATATGGCACCCACAATGAATTTGAGTAACGCATGTCACATAAAAATAATAATGTGTAGAAATCGCATGTCTATAAATGAATCAAGTAATTGTGCTGATTTATAATATCATAGCAGTTGGTGCTCAATTTATTCTTTTCCTAGATTGATCTGAAAGATTAAATTGCCTTTTGGCTCCAATAAATTTCAGAATAACATCATTCATTCTTTTCCAAATGTGGGGTTAAAAGTAATTTCTAATTGGAGATTATAATATGTATCATTCTAAGTGGGGAATTACCTAGTTTTCTTTTTTGTGTGGAAATACCTGTTTTTTTCAGTTCATTTTCACTATATCAAAATTGACTTTGGTTGTCTTTGTATGGAACCACCTAGAAATCCTGAAAGTTTGAAGAGCCTAGACTTTTCGAATTCCAAAATGTTGAAATACTTCATAATTTGAAATTTTAAAAAAAATTGACACCCCAAAAAAAATTCCATCCAAATTTGTCAAATGTGAATTACTAAATTCTAAAATCTAGATATTAAAAGTATTATTGTTTATGTGTTAATCAGATATCATTTGGATTTGAAGATTTTGAATTACTAAATAACTGTGTCTTTGGGCCTCTCTTTCATTCTTAAATCCTTTTTTCCATTCTTAAATGTTAGTTATTAGCAAAAAAAGAAACAAACTCAAGACAAAATAATAAAGTTTCATCATAAAAGAGGGAGAAAATTACTTTTTTCTTCATGAAAAAATATTTATTACACAACATTCACAAAAATGAAAGCAAAATCAAAAACACAATCTGAATTTTTTTTAATTTCCAATCTAAAGGGAAAAAACAATTTCAAACCCATGTTTATTATGAATGTTCATTTTTTCTTTTTTCTTTTTGTCATGAAGTGTTGATTTCACCTTAAGCTCACCCTCTTAATGGGAAAATTGTTCCTCTTCACCTTTAGCCCTCTTCCTTTTATGAATATCTTTATTATAATATAAAATCCCTAATATGTTTTCATTATTATTATGTTGGCATCCCAACAATCACTTATTCCAACTTGTCTCCCCATTTGTGATGTTGATAATTTTTATCTCTTTAAGTTGATATTAATCACCATTTCCAAATAGCAATGTCAACAAAAATGGATCTCATTGTCATCATTGTAAAACTTGGCAATGGAAAAAAACAAAATTGTGAATGAAACATGTACTTTGACAAGGAATTGTGACCAAGTGAATTTTCACCCTAAACCCTAAACCCTTATACTTCCTTCCAAACTTAGTCATTTTCATCTATCAAACAAACAAGGTTGATGTGGTTTGTAAAACCCTCTATCAAGGTTAGAGACCCCAAGTATCCACATGGATTTCAATCACAAGATGACCAATGCCCACTCACCATAAACCCAACTTTAACTATAAACATCTAGCATACTTAGTGGTGAAATAAATTGTAGTATGGCTTTACCTTTTTGCAACCATTTTGAAGGTGGTTGATGGGTTGGTGAAAATGCAAGCTAAAAAACTCATGCAATTTGCTTGTGTTAAGATGGATTTTGTAACTTATTTGATCAATAGCCAGCCCAAAAAAATGGTACATATATGCTTGAGACAACTTTGGATAGCTTTAAGACCTTTTCGAACTATGAATGTACCATTTGTGTTCATAGCACACAAATGAACTCACAAACAAAAGTCATTTGACAAATAGCCATCCTTAAGCAAGGAATAGTACTACTAGGACAAAACAAGGGGTTGTGTGATACTATGGGCCTTACTTATTAATGTAAATGGCATCTTAAGACAAAAGAAGAATTACGGAAATTTTAATATTTCACCATGCAAAAGTATAATCTTCAAAAAAAAATTCCCTAAAAGAAACCAAAATGCTTCAAGATATCATAACTCTAGAACTAATTTCAAGTTTCAAGGCAAGCCAAAATATCATCTTTCAAAAATCCTCATATAAAAATAGACCTATTACCAGCTAGGGGCCAAAATCCCTTAAGCTACTATACTCTATAATGAATCTAAACACAACAATATATCCTTGCCTTGGTAGGCAAGGCCAAAAACAGGGGAAGACATAATCATAATTGTGGTAGCTGAATTTGGAATTCTCCAACCACATTTACAATAATATAACATCTTTGAGACTTGTAAGGAGTTGTCAGTTTGGAAGAATACTTAAATCATCTCTAGAATGGTTTTTATTAAAAAAACATACCCAATTATTTATGATGATGCTTTTGCAAACAAATGACAAGCTTATCAACAACAAAATTGTCTCTTCTGCAAAGAAGATTGAAAAGGAAACCCAAACAATTGACAGGAAGGCCCAGACAAGTGAGTAATTATATCTATCACAAGATTATGTATTCCTAGTTTTGGTCGGAATGATTGGGACCATGCTCATGCATAACACATGTTATGAGAAATAGTTGTGTTTACGGTGGAGGAGGCCATTTCTCATTGCTTGTGACTCCATTCTTAAGATGACAACCAGATGTGAACTCATTCATTGAAAACCTCCAGCATCTTACACCTCCACCCACAACTTGATATTTGTAGTCCTTGAAAAGGTCCTCAACACCTTACACATCTTCAACTGCAACTTGATACCATCATCATTGCCATAATCCCCTTCATTGCAAACAACTCTCCTGACTATTGAGAAATCTGCAAACTCTCAATTTAAGTAAGACCAGGACAAGTCAAAGAAAAGCTTCCAGATCACGACTGAAGGACCTTCAGGAAGAAAGAAAAACACTGGAAGGGAAGAACTTGAAATGAAGAAGCATAAAAATTAAAAGTATGAACAGCAGTGACAGTCTCTACTTGTTCAAGGACCATCAACCCTGTTATTAAAACAGCCTGACAAAATTCTAGCAGAAATTCTAGCAGATCTCCCTATGGTCACATAATGCACAAACAATATGCTCACAATGCCCACAATGGGATATGTTTCAAACAAAAGAATATAGCCTGGTTTTTCCTTGTGTGAGGAGTAGAATTAGTTTAGTTTTTCTCCAGTACAAAGTGATGGGGATTTAGCCTGGACTGTATGCTCGAAGAAAGAACTGCTATAAGAATTGAAAAGAAACCGATGAAAGATATTACCTCCTTGTCTCAACATTTGTATGTCCTCTGCACATTGGAAAAAACAGAAGGAGAATGAACCCCTCCCAAATCTGAAATGGTCACGAGTGGATTATCTATCAAGCTCCAGTTCTAAAAACTCCCAGCAGTCCATACTTCTAACTAAAAAAATTACAATAAGAAAGGAGAGTCAAACATGTGTTCATTCATGGCAGCCTCAATGACCTTGGATCTAAAAGGTATAGTGGCCATGTATAGGCATATCTGACTAAAAAAGCCTCTTGGGTCCTCTGACCATCTCTCTGTTCTCATCCCATTTCCCCCTCTCTGTTGCTGCTATTGCCACCAGTATGTGGCAATTTGACATCACAGATGGAATCCTGCTCAAATTCCAGGCTAAAACTCAGCTTTTCATAGCCTCCATAATAAAGCCAGGATGCATAATTGTTCCATCAGCCACAGCAGCTGAACCCTCTTGGTGAAAAGGGTCCAAGCACACATGACTCCACATCTCAGGTGACTCAAATGAAGCTTTCCAACCAGATGAATCCAGGCCAAGCCAATGCTTGCCAGTGATGGTGATGAAAGGGAGTTCGTCATGAATGGTGGCACTTCAAGAGTCATTAAATGTGAGCCAGTTGGGAATAAGAGGTAGATCGAATCAGGGAGCCACAAGTGCAGCCATTTGCCCCAACTAGCAAAAGTGATGGGGATCACCCACATTCTCCAGGGGGTTCAAACACGACCACTGTAAAATGTACTGGGAGACCTTCCCCGAGAGTGCAGAGTCTTCATATCATAAGATGGTGTGAATGTTAGCACTTGATCATCCTCACCATCATCTGACCGCCACCGCACTCCTCTGCCCTCTTCTTCCATACCTAGAACCCTGGCCGCCGTGACCACCAAACACAACATACACATTAGCTTTCACCAGTGACCACATCTAATACAGTAGGGTGCTTCCATCAACCCTATGTGACAAACAACTCATAACCATCACCCCCTGCTGCAGAAGGAAAGCAACTGATCTAGCCTCAATCCCAGACCCAGATAGCCCCTATCACCATGAACTTCTAGTTCACACCTTCTTGAAGCCTTGGAGGAAAGTACAGTGCCATTTGGTGGATGGCTGTCCAGACCATTGTTTTCTGAAGAACCTTTACTGCGATATGCCTCTATGTCAGGTGATCTGGTGCGCAACCATGACCGATCTGAAGGAGGCCGCTTTCCATTGGTTGCCCAGTTGTGCCTATCTGCCATCACCATATCTGTTTCATCATCCTCTTCCAAACCTAACCTGGATTTATGTGAGCCATTCTGTGCTGTCAATGGTGAACCTTTGCCTCCGATACCACTCAATTTTGATTTCCCACGTGTCAATTTCCCCTGCCCAGCACCCCAGGAGGAAGGGCCAGCAGGTAAATCCAGTCCATCAATGCTGCATGCTTCCTCCAATTCCACAATCGAACCACTGGAGTCTCTTGCGATATCAGGCTCATAGAGTAATCGGCGACGTTGCACTGGGCTAGCTATTGGACTGTCATACTCGAAGGCTCTGGTGGGTTCACTGGCCATTGGCAAACTTGACTGTGGAAAAATAGGTGACTGAATCTGCTGAAGACCATGTAGGATGGATGGTTTCTGAGGCTCTGTCCAGGCTGACGTTGATGGAAGGTTGATATCTCTGGATTGTGTGGGCTTTCTGTCCATACTTCCATCAGTAGGAACAAAAAGGGGTGATGCCAGAGAAAGAGTGTTCCTGGTTTTGTCCACATTTCTTATTTCAGGCTGTGGTTCTTGCACTTTGGTAAGTGTGCTGTTCTGTGCCTGCTGACGTTGCACAGCTGGGAGCAACTCCATGCACTTCTCCTGAATCATGTCCATCATTTCCACCTCACTCTTACACATCACAGCAGATGCCACACAAACTAGACAGCCAAGCAGCATTGGAATTGAGTACTACACAGGGGATATATCCGCTTAAAAGAACTAAGGTGCTGCATTCCATCCTGGCCAAAGACCTTGTGTGTCTACAGAGAGCAACCTTCAAGGTCAGAGAGCTGAGGGGAAAGAAGCAAGGATGCCTTTCACATTGAAAATAAGGACAAAGGTTTGCTTACAATGATTCGAGTCCTCTTGTTGCATGCATTACGAACATGAGCAACTTTGGCACGCTCAGAACAGTGACCCATCCAGCGTTGCTCAAAGTCAGACAACATTCTATGCACCATCTGTGCATCCAGATAGCGACACCGCTGCATAATTAACCACCCACATCACACCTCTGTTAGGAAGCCTGCCTTTTTTAAGACCTCAACTAAATCTGCAGTAACAGAGGCTTCTAACATTGTTCAGTGTATACCTGCACATAGAAAACAACCAAGAGATTGCCTGCAGGAGAGGATGGATCTTGCGTGGCATACTCCAGGAGACACTTCCTCACAAACATTTCCTCCTCAATTTGCCAAGGAAGCACTACCATGCGATCAAGCAAGCCCATGTCTGCACAGTATCTGCAAACTTCTGACACCAGCACTTCCATCTCCACTGCCCAGTCACCACCCTGATGTTTTACAGTGTCACAATGAGTTCGTTGATACATGTAGCCTTCAGAGAGCAGATCAGAGTGCAGCCAGACTCGCAGAGTTGTGAGAGCCTCAGGAAGTGGCACTGCCCCACTTGCCTGCCCATCTCGTACACTAGCACGCAATACTGCAAGTGCTGCCTCTGGTCTATCCCTTTCAAGTAGAACCTTGACCACCTTAGGATGTATGCCATGGGTGGCAACCTCTGGCAGCAGAAGGATTGCCTCCTATCCACCAGTACCACAGAGAAGTATACACAGTTAGAGACAAGCCCTGTACTGAGCAGTGATTTCCATGGTGTTGCCAATTAAAAGACACCATCTCTCATAAGAATTGAGAACTTTCAATTTAACAGGAACCTCAATAAAATTGAGACATGATTTGATAACAAGGCTATAGAGATTCCAAATCTAGCAAAATGCCAGTGAAGAGGAAGGAAACCAACTGGGGAAAAAAAACGCAACAAAAGCTTTGTATTCAAAAGGTCACCACCCAGGATTAAGAAGCCCTTGAAATAATAATCTTAAAGATCCCCAAGGCAGAAACACCAAACAGAAACCAAGAAAAAAGAGGAAGACAAAGAACCAAACAAGGATACAGGAAGAAACAAGATGGAGATGCTCAGTACACCAAGAAACATTGATACCTATGATATCACAGAGGAAATGACAAAATCAAACTTTGAAGGTAATAGTTGTGTCAGTTCCAGCAAAACCAAAATGAACAAAACTAGAACAAGTGCATTGATAACCTTGTGAGTGTTATCCACAAAGTATCACACCATCACCTTCATCATGAATGGCAGTGGCTAGCTACCATTACTCCCTACTGACTTTGTCAGCTCCTGAGCATAGGTATCATCTATAAGCATATCATAATCCGTTCAAAATTTCCTGAAACCAACTTTGCAAAAACCTGCATCCTGATGTTATGTCCCATTTCCAGAAGCAACAGGAACACTCAGTCATGATATTTGGCTAGTACTCAAAAGACATAGGTAGATAAAGGAGACGCATCATCCTGCCACAAATTCATGCATGTCTCCAGCTTGTAAGTACAGTGAAGATGTAAGGTCAAGGATGGAAACAAACCTCAAGTGCCTGCTCACTGCAGTCATCCAGAAGGTAGAAGACAAGAGATTCAAGCATGAAATGCCTTGGTATACTGAATGTACGCACATAATCGTCCACAATTGATCTCCAATTCATGTGTGAGAGAGTCCAGTGACGGTCAAATAAGTAGTAAAGAAACTGATTTCGAATTAAGGACTTTGCACATCAGAACTTACTGACACCATTCCCAGAAACCACATGACATCAGACCATAGCAGAAACATCCTCCAAACTCTCAATATCCAGATTGACCCTACCAAAGTACAGATGTTAAGGATACAATCGCTTTCTTGGCAAGAATAAGATCTGAGCTCCCTTCGAGAAACAATTTGTCAACTGCAGCACGCACACTCTTGGGTGGATAGAGCACACCAGATTGCCCTGAAACTGCATCCTGCATGTATTTTAAAGATGGAGAAGTTTGTACAAGTCCTGTTTCTTGTAACCAGCCTGGCTCCAGAAAATCTTCGTTGTTTCCGGCTTCACCAGCACCATCTCTGCCCATTCCAAGGTTAGCCAATGCATCCTCAATAAACATGGATCCCTCATGGCCTGACTCAAACTGGACTGTGGTTTGCAGGCCCTCTGTCCAAGCCCTCTTTCGTGCTGCACTCCTCCTCTCTTCAACTGCTGTGAGCCACTGCCCAACGCTAGTGAAGCGTGGTGACAAACTTTCCAAGAATTGATGCCGTGCACACCAAGCCATCACCTCAGCATGCTGCACTCACCAAGTACAAAGATCTTGAAATCACATCACAAGCTATGAGATCAACATACTCTCAGAGGCCAACACAGGGGCTCATGCAGAAAATGTAGTGAAATCCACATGGAAGAAGGTTGAAACATCACATAGACTGATTCAAGTACGCTGCAGTGAAGACCATGCAACTTGGGAAGTCAGGGAGAGATAGCCACTGCACACTGTACCTGCACAACCTTGCGAATGAACTCCATAAGCTGCTGCAGCTCTGACAAAGTATGAGAATAAGAATGTTCCAAAAGTGGCGCTTCAAGCACCTCCAGAACCTGTATGATTCCTTCCAGTTTCCTCCTACTTCGGTCTATAACATCAGCTTTATCATGCATCTGGTTTGAAGCAAGGCCATCTGTGTCCTCATCATATTAAGGGAACGCATTGTTTTGCCCCACAAAACTAAGAATAATATGCTCTTGGGTTCATTTGCAGCTTGTAATCCACTCCAGACAAAAAATAGCTCCACCTTCAAAGCCAAGACCATCTCTACAAAGACATTTTGACACCTAAGAGAAGCTGTACAAAGAAACAAGGTATCTAAGCATTTTTCAACCTAACATCCACAATCAAACATTCCTCAATTCACATAGGCAATCACTGTCCTCAATGCACAAGACAAAATCACAGAAGCATATAGTGATACACACAAACCTAAACATGGAATAGGAGGATACATATGCGGCCCAGGCCTGAAGATATACTGAGACCAGTGTGCTTACACCATTCCTTCACCACACTCCCATCAAGCAGCATAGAGACAAGCGCACTGCTAGATATGGCCCCTTCATCCATGCAAACATCTGTCACATCTGTACAGTGTGAAGTCAAGGGTTTCATCTTCCTCATGTCTCACAACTTCCTCAACAGAACATATCCACAATAGTTATTGCTCACAACTACCATTGTAGTCTTTTGTAGTCTTGGGAGCAAGAGTGAGAATGAAAGCAAGAACCAAGCTCCACCAAGCTCCAATAAACAAAATCCAAAGGAAAGAGAAAGCAAGCAGGGGAGCGGGGGTCCAAAAGACTAGTTTCAGGTTTCTGAAAAAGAGAACAAGAAGGTACAAGGGTTTTTGAGGATACAATGGCAAACCAAGGCCACAAGATTGTTGTCCAAAGCCACATCAAAAAAGACTCGGAGGCGGCGCACATCATCAGGAGGGCTGACTGTCTGGACATCTGCAGGATGATGATGATGATGCTCATCACCATCATCATCATCATCATGCCGCACCACCAAGCCTTCCTCTACACAGAGCTCATACAGCCGCAGTTGGTCTGGAACAGACTTGTTGCTCACAGGGGTTCGACATATGGGACAGTAATCACATCGCTTGCGACATTCAGCACACAAACATGCATGACCACAGCCTGTGAGCACATGATGCACCGGTCGACCACAGCTACGAAGGTCGCGCGTCGCACGGCATACCTCTACCTTTGCTTCTTCAATCAGCTCTTGCGGGTCCAAAAGTGCCAACCGCTCTAGCACCTGCTCGCGGCGCATCTTCGGAATGTGTCCACTTCTCCCGCCCTATCACTACTACTACGACTACTACTACTACCAGCCCCCCACCCCGGGTCTTCTTCCTTCCCACGCCTCCTCCTCTTCCCCACGTTTGTTTGTTGCCTCCGTCGCCGTTTGTCTCTCTTTTTGTATACTTTTTTTTTTTGGGTTTTTGTGTTGTCTCTTCACCTAAGAAAAAACCAGAGAAAGAAACCAGGTACCTGACTTGCATGTGAGTGAGCGCGCTCTCTCTCTCTCTCTCTCTCTTTCTCTCTCTCTCTCGACGATTGATTCTATTGCAAAAGCAAAGCTCTCTTCTTGTTTGTCGTTTCTTGTGTCTTCAAGCATCAGCTCTCTTGCAACTCCAACGCAATGTCTTGCGGCCGTGTTCTTCTTTGAAGGTCCATCTCACGCTCATTTTCAGTCGTCGTCGTCGTAGTCTTCATCATCATCTGCAACTCATCACACCAGAACACTTCTCGTCTTCCTCCACAACTCGCGAACAGTGACGACGAAAGGGTTTGGGTTTCTGGCTTCCCGGAGGTTAGGGTTTTGCGCGCTTTAGGGTTTAGAGGTACCGCGGAAATAGCAACAGTCGTGTAGCACCACTCACGCACCGGCAGAAGTTCGTTCTCTCTCGCGACTTTCGTAGGCAATCTCTCCAATCCCTGAGCTCGCTCTTTACCATTCTGCCCTTGACGGCCTCTCTCTCTCTCTCTCTGTCTCTCTGCCTCGTTTTATCGACATATCTGTATATGTGTGTCGAGACTGTGAGCTTGTGAACATGGAGTTTGACGGAGTGAAAGGGACGTGCGCACATGATCGAAGATGGTGCGATGCCCCGCTCAGATTGTTTTATTCTTGCGATTTTTTGGTGGTGTTGTTGACGTCTCAGAGTACACAACGATTTTTGAATCTTCGCCGAGAATCAAAGCTAGTAGTAGTAGGAGCTATGTATGGGCTTGCTTGCTGTTGTTTTGTGGTCAGCTTGGTTTTCGGCCTTAAGGACCCCCGGGAGATGCACGATTGGATGTTACAGTAGTAGTTGGAGCGTGCTTTCTGTGGTTTTGTGGCCAAGTTGCAAGGGTTTTTCCGTCTTAAGGCGCCCGGGGAGATGCATGCTTAGATGTTCAACAACGAAGGAATCTTCCAAAGGATCCAAATCACGAGGTTATGTCTTTGTCAAGGAGAGGACAAGCTCGTTCCGCAAGTTTCCACTTCCGATGAAGAGGAACTTGGTTGCCTGATGTAGGTTTGAAATGGATTTGCCAGCAGCAGAACAACCAGAACAATTCCTTCTCGTTCATCTCAAAGGGTCTGAGTGTATGGTCAGGGAGGAGAGGGAGACACAATGTCCAGATCAAGGAATCCTTCCTCAAAGCTAAGGCATCTATCTGATGGTAAGTCCCTTATGTTCCTTCTCTTCAATGATGGTGATTAGCATTGTACAGCAAGTGATTGCTTTTGTTTTCTGAGCATGACAAGCTTCAACATGCTGTGTTCTGCCAAAGAATTGGTAAGAATTGGTGTTTTCCATGCACTTTCATGCTTAGGTGGTCCATCTGTCTTTGAAAGAGCATTACCATCTAGTGCATAGAGTTATCTTGTTTTGTGTCTTCTCATCCTCAGTGTGAGTTGGATGTTGGAGTCCTTTGCAATGCCTTTCTGCAGATGTGCTGAGTGTCTTTTCTGCCATTGTTTTTGTACAGAGCTTCCAGTAGTCATGAGCTGATAAGAAAAAGATTGTGTAGCTATGCAAGAGAAAACCCAGCACAACTGTACAAAGGAATTGTGAAGATGCCAACATCCAACTGCCACAAAGAATGAGAAGAAGAAAAAACACAACATAAGAAGCAACCAGAGAATCTAAAGAAAGGGCTGCTAAAATTGTCACAACTATTTTCATGCAGCGAAATCAGCAGTGGAAAACACATGGTATAGAATCTTTCCATCTGTAGTTTTTTCTGTAGTCCTCTAGAGAATTAATGGGATGTGGTAGAATGATGTTATGGAAGACTGTTGGTTACAGTGGATATCTGGACACACAGATGACAGTGTCTTTGTCTCACCACAGGTTGTTTGGTAGGAGCTGGGCTAGCCAGTGCTGCAACTTCTCAGTCAGCAGATTCAACAACAAAGGCTGCTAGGCCAGAAGCATCTGAAGTTTGCTAGTTTGCACCTTCAAAATGAGAATTCATGCATTTGCTCTTCCGGTCTTTCTTCAGTGGTTTTGGCTTGTCACTGCTATTCATGTTGAAGGTGATTGTGACATTTTCTGAGTGACGCTCATAAGGTTATGACTGCAATCATTATTTTGTTACCTTCAAAGTGTTGTTGTCAAGTATTCCCTGCAATTTCATAAAGATCCCACAGTAGTCCTTAGTTCCCTGACTTTCCTTTTCAAAGTGCCTGAGACTTTGGTCATGGTTGAACCATGGTAATTCTTTCTGGGATGGATGCAAAAATAATTCATCACAGCAATATGGTGGCCATTCAGATTCTTAGAGGCCTCCATGCAATGGAGATTGACTAATAGTAGTCTGCTTCATTCCCTTTGTTTCCTCCCTATGCATTATGGTTATATTGGGTGGAAATATTCAATAAAAATGATGGTGAACTATATTTTAAACTTTTTTGGGGTACTCTATACTGGTGGTTGTATGGAATTATCATGAATTCTAGTGGGTGTGTAAGGTGCAGGTTTTGTGATAGGTCAAGGGTGAGGGATGTAAAGTACCTGCTTCAGGATGTATTCAACAAAGATATCTCAAAGAATTCTTGTGACATTCTTGATATCAGCAAGGCATGGCTCTGAGCTCAGAACTGTCCTATACATTTTTATTGTAGATTTTCTGCACATTGAACATTCTTTCCTGTTTACCAGGTTATTGTAGCATACTCAGGACACCTCACTAAGCACTTTGCAGGGTGATCAAAGAAAACTGACGAACTTATAGGTACTCCTTCCTTGTAATCACCTGTGCAGTTTGGGAGCATGCACAATTTAGAACATGAGTGAAAGATGACCTAGGAAAACTGAAAGCAAGGTGGGGAATAAAAAAAACAGACTTCAAGAGCAACTTGCCCATCAAACAAGGGTGGGAAGTTCAACCGCAACAGAATTGGCACATCGCCTGGTGAATTGGTTTTTGCTGCTGATACTTGAGAAACTGCTGAAAGGCATCCCAAACAATACCATAAACTCAAAGACTTAAACTTAATGGAGTCATCAGGTCCATGATTCTTTTTCAGGATGAGTATGCGCTGCTGTTTGGCTATTGATCATGGAAGAGAGTTAGAATTGTCAGTGGCATGGAAGTGATTGTATTATGCACAGATTGTAGTGAAATAGGAGGCACAGAATGAACATTGTTTCTATTTCTTCATATAAAGTATGGAATGTACTATTGTGGAGAAATTGTAAGTACGTTTTAAGTTACAGTACCTGGCTGGAGAC
>Ga0116230_10005043_pt1 | contig 12940 bp, 8 predicted proteins | sample S1TSphfallax_3_FD_88678 | JGI IMG/M metagenome (GOLD analysis project Ga0116230, IMG submission 88678) | Host-associated microbial communities from peat moss isolated from Minnesota, USA - S1T2_Fd - Sphagnum fallax MG | ecosystem: Host-associated > Plants > Peat moss > Unclassified | place: USA...
CTCCGTCACACTTTCGTGCATTGCGGAAGATTCGTTACTGCAGCCCCCCGTAGGAGTCTGGGCAGTGTCTCAGTCCCAATGTGGCCGGCCAACCTCTCAGTCCGGCTATGCGTCATCGCCTTGGTAGGCCGTTACCCTACCAACTAGCTGATACAAAATCGCCTGCTCCCAGACCGGCGGACCTTTGGGAATCCAACGATGCCGAAGGATTACGTTATCTGATATTACCTGCCCTTTCGGGCAGCTATCTCAGAGTCCGGGGTACATTAGCGATTCATTACTCACCCGTTCGCCACTGTGTATTGCTACACCGTACGACTTGCATGTCTTAGCCACGCCGCCAGCGTTCAGGCTGAGCCAGAATCAAACTCTTCAATTAAATTTCTTGGCAACGTAGATCCTTCTGCCCGGTGTCATGGCTTTCACCATAAATCGAGACTGACGATTTCACTACGCTGTTTATCCTCGAAACGAGTTTGTTCCACCCTTGAATTATAGACTGTCTTTCAAGGGGTGTTACTGCTCTGGAGTCGGCTAAGAAACCAGAGTCAGCTGGATATGCAAACCCTCCAGCATAATCCGGCAACAAGTTGACGGGCTACACCTTCGGTATCACACATCCAGTGCAAGGCTCAAACATCTTCGATGGCTTACTCAAACAATTGATCATAAAGGAGATCACTTACTTGCGTGCACCACAAGGATGTTTGAGACCCAACCATTACTGGCTGGGATTTCAAAATGCGCCCCATCCCCAGACCAGCTGGAGATAAAGACGACTTGGATGTTAGAGCTGCTGTTCGTGAGAAAAACACTCTAACTCACATCCTCGCGGTGTCCGACTATTCACTTGTCAAAGAGCATCACAAAAACTCTTGGATCTTTAGATCCTTAAGTCATGTTCCGATAACGACTTTCGTCATTCCCGTCACTTGGTTCCCCAAACTTTGCGTCGTTCAGGGAGGAGAGATACTACAGAAACTTTTTTGCGTGTCAAGCTCTGTTTTCTTTTTTGTTCAGATCTGTTTCAGATCTCGTCAACCAGCCTGTCATTCAGACCAGCGGTGACAACTCCACAGCCGAGAGGGTTACTCTCGAGTCAGGCCAGCTACCTCGATTAACGATGGTTGCCTAACACCTGTTGCAGTTCTGATGATCCAGCCAGCTCAAGCTTGGCTCGATCGACAGTTCCACACGGGGGAGTGAACTTGCGGGCAGAGTATAGACTTCTTCGCCGCGAGTCGTCAATAGGCCCGGCAAGATTTTCTGCCTACTCCCTTCTTTCCAACTTTTTGGTCTTTCCAACTTTTTGGTCTTTCCAACTTTCTGGATAGAATCACCGCCTGGAGTTTCGCGGTTCACTCTCACCCCCACGTTTGAGGATTTGTTCATGCCTGCTTTGCAGTGTCCCAGCTGCGGTAAAATCGTTCGTTTTGAAGGCTCCGCCGGAGTATGTCCCCATTGTGCCGCGATGGTGCGTGCGCCGGTTCAGTCGGCGGCCCCTTCAAAGAAGAAATCGGGGTCATCGTCCTCCGCGGCCACCAAAGGTCCGCGCGCCGGACAGATACCGGATCTTGAAAGCGTCGACGCAGACAGTCCGGAGGTGTTCGCCCCATCGGAATCGCCAACTTATTCCGGCGGTTCCAATCCCTTCGCAGATATAGACAAACGGCTGATTTACGGGATCGGCGGCGGCATTGCGGTGATGCTGCTGTTTGGTCTGTATGTGATCTTCCGACCCAACAATCCCGACAGTGGATCGACGCCACCTCCGCCGCCGCCAAATTCGACAGTTGCGACGGTCACCCCTCAGCAGCCACCGACCGTGCCGACTGTCAGCACCCAGCCGGCGACTGAACAGATTGCCATTGACACGAACAAACCCCAGGCAACCACGCTACCGGCATGGATGAGCCTGAAGCCGGTGGTGCCCAAGCTCGCGCCCAAACCGATCACCGATCAGCTGGTCGAGAACTCGATTCGCAAGGCCGTCAACTTTTTGAAAACCCTGCTGGTCAACAATGAGCTGGTCAATCCCGACAAGGATCATCCTGACAGCAACGATCTTTATGCGGGCGAGGATACGCTGGTCGTTTATTCGCTGCTGCACGCGGGCGAAGCGATTAATGATTCTGAACTGAGCATCTCAAACCAATACATGCGTGGCCTGCTTGAACGGCTTAAACACTTTGACATGAAAACCGACAAGGCGACTTACGACCGGTCGCTGCGCGCCTGCGCACTGGCGATGTTCGAGCGAAACGAAGATAAAGCGCAGTTGCAACTGGACAAAGCCTGGCTGCAAAGCTCCGAGGTTCTGGGTGCGTACAACTATTCGATGCCGCCCAAGGGGGCTGATCCCAACAGCCTTCGGTGGGACAATTCCAACTCGCAATATGGTGTGCTGGGCATGTGGGCGGCCGCCCTTGCGGGCGAGGATGTCAGCCCGAAATACTGGGCCGATGTCGAGAAGCATTGGATCGGCTGTCAGACCTCCGATGGAGGCTGGGCCTATCAGGACGGAGGCGGCACCGCGACCATCACAATGACCTGCGCGGGGGTGACGACACTGTGCGTCTCGGCCGAGCAGCAGGAAATTATCGCCAGCAAAGGCAAAAAAGATCAGCATGTGCCGATGACCAAAGCCATCAACAAGGCCCTGGATTGGATGGGCAAAGACGACCACCTGATCCAATTTGGCGGCGAGCCGGGGTACGCGCTCTACGGTGTGGAACGTGCCGCGCTGGCGACGGGTTACCGGTGGTTCGGGGATCATGACTGGTTCCGCGAACTGGGGGCGCGCGAAATCAAGAATCAGGGCGTCAACGGTTCCTGGGGCGGTGATGCCGGCGGCGATGGTCAGGCGGCGGAGACCGCTTTCCGCGTGCTGTTCCTCTCGCGCGGTCGCCAGCCCCTGCTGATGGACAAGCTCCGCTTCGACGGTGACTGGAACGACCGCCCGCGCGATGTTTCAAAGCTGGCGATGTTCGCCTCGTCGCAATTGGAAAAACCATTTGCCTGGGGTGTGGCGGATCTGAGCCGGAACTGGTGGGACTGGCTTGAAAGCCCGCTGCTCTTCATGTCCACCGACACACCGCCGCATTTCACCGATGAGGACTGCACAAAGCTGCGCTCTTACACCGACGCGGGCGGCCTGCTGTTCATCCACAACGAATACGCCACGAAGGAAGTCGACCAGTTCGTGCAGTCGCTGGCCAGGCGGCTCTATCCGGAGTACCCGCTGGTCGATCTCCCGCCCGACAGCCTGTTCTACTCGGCGCAATATCCGATGAAGAAAAAGCCCCCGCTCAAAGCGGTGGGGAATGGGACTCGCACTTTCCTGGTGTATTCGCCCACCGACATCACGCCGGATTGGGTTCGGTTTAAGCCGCATGACACCAGGGCTCGCGAGAATCCGGATCTTCAGATGGGGATGAATCTTTTCGTCTCCGCCGCGGGTCTGGACAATTTCCGCAACCGCCTCAACTCGCCGTGGGAAGAGCCTTGCACGTTCGAGCCGATTGGAACCGTTCCCTTCCTCCGCCTCACATACCCTGCGGCCAGGGGGTCGTCCCGGATTTGGAATGCCGAGCCGATGGCATTTGTGCGATTTGGCCGCTGGTTCCAGAACCAGACGAGCATCGCGCTGGATGTTCAACCGACGGATGTGCTTGACATCAATGCCAAGCAGGGACCCGTTGCGGTGCTGAGCGGCAACGCCGCGTATGATTTTCACAAGCTCGATTTCAAAGCACTTAATAAATACGTTTCAGACGGCGGTGTTCTGCTCATCGAATCCACCGGGGGCAACAAAGACTTTGCCGCGTCGGTGAAGGACACGCTCATGCCAACAGCGTTTCCGGGCATCACGCCATCACCGATGCCGGCTTCGCACCCGATCCTCGCCGGTACCGGCGCGTGCATGGACCCGCTTCCGCGACCGCTGCTCAAACCCTTCGCCACCCGGCTGCTGATGAAGGCGTTTCCCGATGACAAGCAGGACGAGCGCGAAGCCCGCGCCGCGATTCAATATGCCAATGTCGGCAAGGGAACAATCATCATCAGTGATCTGGATATCACGACCGGTCTGCTGAATTCCGGAACTTTCGGAATTAACGGGTTCACCCCCGCCTACGATCAATCGCTGGTGAAAAACGTAATACTCTGGGCGCTGAGCCGTTATCATCGCAGCGTGATGTAACCGAGTCGCTGAAATGCCTTTCCGAGCCAACTGCCCCCATTGCGGTCGCAAGCAAACCGTCCCCGATGCCGAGGCGGAGCATTCGGTCTGGTGCAACGCCTGCGGGGGGCGGTTTGACGCGATTCCCTACGTTGAAAACCCCGCTCAGAATCCGTCGGATGGCAGTCAGATTCCGGACATCGATTTTCCCATATTGCCGCCGGTTGATTCGCCTTCTGCAAGTTCGATCCCACCACCTTTGATGATTGCAGCGCCGTCGATGCAAAATCCGGCACAGAATATCCCCCCGCCGGTTCTGATGAACCCGCAGGGGCCGCGGTCGTTTGTCAACCCACCCCCCATTGTGCCGGCAACTCTTCCTCCGTCGACGGTGCCGATTGTTGTCGCCGTGGTCTTCGGGGTTGGGTTGGTCCTGGCGATCGGGCTGTTTCTGCTCGGCACCTGGTTCGGCGAGCATCATTGGACACCGACCGCCGGCACCGCCCCACCGCCGGCTCCGCCGGTATCGGTCCAGTTTGCTCCCGCGAAACCGAAATTACCGCCATCGCCTGCCACGCGGGCCATCGTTGAGATTCAGCCCCCCGTCGTGGCGACTGCGATCCCACATGAGGAGACGCGGGTTCCCAAACCGCTGCCGCCGCCGGTTTACGTCCCCCCACCCCCTCCGCGATTTCATCCCGTGACTCCCGCGAATCTGGGCCTGCCGAATCTGGATGATCAGATCGGTCAATCGATCACCCGCGGCGTGACTTTCCTTCTGGGCCAATTCCAGAACGGCGAGCTTCGGGAATATCAGAACAACCCAACAGGCCGCTACGAAGGAATGGACGCATTGGCAGTCTATGCGCTGCTTCAGGCGGGGGAGGCAACCCATGATGCCCGGCTTGCAGTCAAGACCCCCGAGGTCGAAGCCATGCTTGAAGCGCTCAAAAAATTCCCGATGGACAAAGAGGATTCAACCTACTCCCGCTCACTGCGCAGTGCCGCCTTGAGCGTCTATCACCGTGCTGAAGACAAAAAAGCACTGCAGGCCGACGCCAAGTGGCTGATCGACGAATCCTTTGACGGCGCATTCACCTACAGACCTCAGACGGTGCGGGAGGTTCGCAGCGCCAACCCCCGCAACAATAATCTTCTGCGGGAAGCGAGGATCGAAAACTGGGACAACTCCAACTCGCAGTATGGCGCGCTGGGTGTATGGGCCGCATTGGAAGCAGGCGTGGAAGTTTCCAACACCTTCTGGACCGCGGTGCAAAAACACTGGCTGGGTTGCCAGCTTCCCAACGGTGAATGGGGCTATCACGGGTACGGCGAAATGGGTCGATTGTCGATGACCGTCGCCGGCATTACCACGCTGCTGGTCACCGAGGATCAGCTCGACCAGCGCGAGGTTCTCGCCAAGCTCGGACATCCGCCGTTCACACCTGCATTACAAAAAGGGCTGAACTGGCTCGAGGCCGGTGACAATTCTGTCCGGCTCCCGGCTTACTACCGCACCTATAATCTGTTTGGTCTGGAGCGCGCCGCCCTCGCCAGCGGGTTCAAATATTTCGGCACCCACGACTGGTACCAGGAGCTGGCGCGCGAGCAAATCCAGCTTCAAAATCGCAACATCGGCAGCTGGGGCGGTGGTCAGGAAGCGGTCGTCGACACCGCTTACACCCTGCTGTTTCTCTCCCGGGGCCGCCACCCGATCTTCATGAACAAGCTGCGCTTCGATACCTACTGGGCAAACCGCCCGCGCGACATTGCAAATCTCAGCCACTACGCCAGCACCGTGCTGGAGCGCCCGATCAACTGGCAAGTTGTCAGCCTGAAAAGCGACTGGTCCGACTGGATGGATTCACCGGTGCTGTATATCGCCAGCCATGAACCGCTGAAATTCACCGAGCAGGACATCAGCAAGCTTCGAGCCTTCGCAGAAAACGGCGGATTGATTTTCACACACGCCGATGGGGACAGCCCGGGATTCAGCAAATCGGTCGCGGAGCTGTCCCATCAGCTTTTCCCCGAATATCCCCTGACCGATCTGCCAATCACCCATCCGATCTACTCCTCACTTTACAAGATCAAACAGCCGGTCAGACTCGAAGGTGTGAGCAATGGGTCCCGGCTTCTGCTGCTGCACTCCCCCACCGACATCAACAAAGCCTGGCAGCAGCGCGATCCGGTGCAACACCTGTCCAATTTCCAGATGGGAATCAACATTTTCATCTACGCCGCGGGGAAGACCAATCTGCGGAACAAGCTCAAGACGCCGCTGGTGCCTGATCCCCAAGTGACACCAGTCATTACGAGGCAGCTCGCCCGATTGAAGTATCCCGGTGACTGGGACCCAGAGCCCGCCGCGTGGCCGCGGTTCACCCGGCTCCTGCTCGGTGAAACCAGCGTCAAACTCCAGATTACCGATGTCGATCCCTCAATGCTCGATCCAAAAACGATGCCGGTCGCTCAACTCAGCGGTACAGTTGCCGTCCATTACGACAGCGCACAGCTGAAGGCCATTTCGGATTACGTCGAAGCCGGCGGAATCCTGATCATTGATGCCACCGGCGGGTCAAAACTGTTCATGAAAAGCATGCTCGAAGACCTGCTGCCTCACGCGTTCCCAAAAACGGTCTTCAACGAGATGCGAACGGAAAATCCGATCCTCGCCGGGACTGGTGAAGGAATGACACCGGTTACGCTAAAGGTCCGGCCATATCTTTTTGAAACCCAAGGCGGAGCAACTCGTCCGATCCAGGCAGCCACGCTCGGCAAGGGCATGATCCTGCTCAGCAGCATCGATCTGACCACCGCTCTGCTGGGTACCAGCACCTGGGCCGTCGACGGTTACACGCCCGAGACGGCGTATGATCTGGTCCGCAACGCGGTGCTGTTCGCCCTCGAAAAAGACTGATCGATAAGCGGCAACTGCGTTTGTTTCGTCATTCGAATTTCGCTATTCGCATTGTCCGCTATCACCCCAGCCATTGCTCGCGCGTCAGTTCCACCGGCAGCGGATGCACCGTTCCCTCCCGGGCGTCGGCGATCCGGTCGATGGTGAAACCGCTCATTTTCTTGGGCAATTTATCGATCGAGAAAAACTTGCACGCAAGGATCTCCGGCGGGTTGGGTTTGAGCTTCTGCTCACCATCGCCAAGCCGGCAGCGCACCACCCAGTCGTACGTGTTCTCCTTTGGAATGAAAAACACGCCGACCAGTTGTTCGGGAGATGCGTCCACTCCGGTCTCTTCCTTCACCTCGCGCACGGCCGCATCGGGCAGCGATTCCCGTTTCTTCACCTTGCCGCCCGGCAATTCCCAACCTCGCCCCTCTTCGCCCTGCTGCACCAGCAGAACCCGGCCCTCAGAGTCAAAGATGACCGCCTCCACCGTCATCCGCCGCTTTCGCTTCTTCTTTTTCGGCACGCTGCTGCTCCCTTACAGTGCTTTCAGCAGCACCTTCACCACGCGCGTCAGCCCGCTCTTGGCGTTTCCGACAAACTGCTGAAAGATCTTGTTGGTCACGGTCATGAATTCCTCCATGCACTCTAACCGCTGCCGGGTGGTCTGCACACTTTCCTGCTTCGCCGCCGCCTTGCCCAGCGTGGCTTCCCCCAGCATCTGCTGGCACTGCTTGATGGTCTCCAGCACCGGGTCCATCTCCCGCCGCTTTCGCTCGGCGGCGATGATGCTGAACATCTCCCACACATCATTCAGGCTCTCGAAATATTCCCGCCGCTCTCCGCGGCGATGCAGCCGGCGGATGATCCCCCAGTCGCACAACGCCCGCAGGCTCATGCTGGCATTGCCGCGGCTGATGTTCAACCGCTCCATCACATCATCGGTGCAAAGCGGGATGCCGCAGATGTAAAGCAGCGCGTGAATCTCCGCCATTGTGCGGTTGATTCCCCAGGTCTGCCCCATCTCACCCCAGCGGCGGATGAAAAGGTCCTGCACGATGCGCAACTGCTGGTTGACCGGCGTCCGCGTCACCGCCTCGCGCGTCACTGCGTTCTGAATTTCTTCGATCTGCTCGGGACTTTCCTTGATCTGTGCTACTGCCATGAGAGTTCCACCTTTCAGAGTGTTTTGAAACATTGTAAGCGGTGAAACCCTCAGAACCAGCTTTCAATGGGTTTGAAACAGGTGAAAGGCGGATGCAACCCCCGTCCCTTAGCTTGGGAAGCAAGTGACGGAGCTGGCTGGCAGGATTCAGTGGTTGGATTCACCCGCACACTGGTCTGGACGCCGCGTCGATCCCCGCCCGCAGCGATTGCAGGTCATTCCTCCCCCGATGCCGGCGGCCATTGATGAAAAACGTCGGTGTTCCTTCCACCCCGCTGGCGACGCCGCTTTCGTGATGCTCCCGCACTTTGCGGGGAAAAGTCCGGTTTTCCCGCTGCTGAAACTTGTACGGATCCAGCCCAAGCGTCAGCGCCAGATGCGTCAAATCCAAATCCGCCAGCTCCGCCTGGTGAGCGAACAAGGCCTGATGCATCTCCCAGAATTTCCCCTGCGCTCCCGCCGCCTCGGCGGCTTCGGCGGCGGCGCTGGCGAAGCGATGAACGGAGTTCTGCGGAAAATGACGGAAAACCACCCGCAGCCGATCACCGAATTCCTCGCGCAATTGCCGAACGATCGGCTCGGAGTTCAGGCAATCCGGGCATTCATAATCGCCGTACTCGACCAGCGTGACCGGCGCATTGGCCGGCCCGATCGCGTGATCGGCTTCGGAAACAGCCAGCGATAAATCGGTGCCCTCAGCCATCAGCTCTTCGCTTTCAGAGTCACATCAATCCCATCGCGGTCCAAGTCAGCAGCCGTTGCCTTTGATGCCAAAGTGCCGGGCGGAAACGCATAATCGCCCGGATCATCATATCCGCTCAGTTGCTTTCGGACCTTCACCACGGTGAACATCCCGCCCATGTCGATCGGGCCGAACTGCCCCTTTCCGCCGGTCATCGACACGCTGTTGGGCAGCTGCTGCATCTGCATTGCATCGTCCATGCCGTTCTCACCCATGGCCATAAAACCCGGCAGCATCGGCTTGACCTGCTTCCCCAGCCCCTGCGTTTTGATCCCCAGAACATTGGGCACATCGTGCCCCATCTGGTTCATCGTGTGGTGGGTCATGTGGCAATGCATCGGCCAATCGCCCGGATTATCCGCGACAAACTGGACCGCGCGCGTGGCTCCCACCGGTACCAGCACCGTGTTGGTCGGATACCGCGCTCCTGGCGGCACGATTCCTCCATCGGTTTCGGTGATGAACATCTGGAATCCATGCAGATGGATCGGATGATGATCCATCGCCGACAGATTACCAAAGCGAATTCGCACGCGCTCCCCCAGCTGCGCGACCAGCGGTTCGGTGGCAGGGTATGTTTTGCTGTTCATGGTGAGCAGGTTGAAATCCACCATCTCCGTCGTCACCGGTCGGCTCGTGCCGGGGATGATTCTCCATTCGCTGAGCATGATGCAGTAGTCGCGATCCACCCGCTGACCGCCGCGGGCATGGACGACGAACATGCCCATCATGCCCATCCCCTGCTGGGTCATTTCATCCAGATGCGGGTGGTACATGTACGTGCCGGCGTTGGGCAGGTCGAACTCATATCGAAATGTCTCCCCCTGCGGAATGCCCGGCTGGGTGAGACCGTTCACACCGTCCATGCCATTGGGGACGCGGATGCCGTGCCAATGGACGGTGGTCGCCTCCGGCAGGCGATTGGTTACATAGATCCGCACGCGGTCTCCTTCGACAGCCTCGATCGTCGGCCCGGTGGTCCGGCCGTTGTATCCCCAGCAATGCGACTTCAACCCCGGCATGAATTCATGCTCGATCTCCTCGGCAATCAGGTGAAACACTTTAACGCCATCAATTGTCTTGAATGGCAGCGAAAGCCCGTTGGGCGTGTGGACGGGCGTGTAGTCGATTGGCGATGTCGCAGCATCTGCCGCCAGCGCCTGCGGACCCTGCAGCAGCGCCGCACCACCGACCAGGGCGGCAGCGGAAAGCATTTCTCTTCTGGTTAACATGACAATCTCCATCGCGTTGCGAAACAGTCGCATGGGCGTCGCGCCCATGCAGGTTCTCGATCACGAAAAACCGGGCGAGACGCCGGCGAGACGCCCGTGATACACGCCCTGCATCTGCGATTATCGCCCAACCGCCCGATCCAGCTCCGCGCGCGCGAGCCAGTAATCCAGCAGCGAATCAGCCGCCTCGCGCCGGGCGGTCAACTCCTCCCGCTTTGCGGCCAGCAACTCGTACAGGCCAACCTGCATCCCATTGTATTGCAGCTGCATGGCCGAGGTGATTGCCACACGATCGGGAATCAGCTTGTCGGCTGCCAATTGCACAATCGCCCGGTTCGATTCCACCGCGAGCACAGCGGCGCGAATCTCCGACTCTGCTTTCATTTGCGTCGCATCCACCTTTTTCTTCGCCTGCCGAAGCTCGGCCTCAGCCCGCGCGATCTGCCCCTGGTGCTGATTGAAGATCGGCAGCTCGAGCCCCAGCGAGGGTCCGATGACGGTCTGATGGCTGGTTTCCCGCTCCATGCTCGCCCCGACATTGACGGCCGTGAGAATCCCGCTCCGCGTGTATGCCAGTGCTGCGTCGGCAATCGACACCTGCGACTGGGCATCTGCGATATCCAACCGCCGCTGCTTGGCGGCGGCGATTTCAGTGTCGGTCGGCGGCTCCATCTTCGGCAGATCCGGCAGCGCATCCTCCGCCGTCCAATTCAACTGCCCGCTTCCCAGCCCCAGCAGCCGATTCACTTTTTCCCGATCGGCGGCAACCTGTGCATCAGCGCGGAGCTGCTGCAACTGGGCCTGAGCCAGGGCGGCATTTTCGGCGGCGAGACTCAAATCATTTATGTTCCCCGCATCATGCTGCCGCCTGGCGAAATCCGCGCTGGCGGCAGCCGCGGCGGTGATTTGTTTTTGAAGTTCCCGCGTCTGCTGATGTGCCACCAGCGTGAAGAATGCGAAGCGGGTGTCATGCACCAGTTGCAATGCCGCGTCGGCAGAGCGAATCGCGGCCTGATCCAATTGCTGCTGGGCCAACTTCTTTCGCACCGGCAGCAGCAGGATGTCCAACACATCCTCCGCGGCGGTCGCCTCGATGTCCGGTCCCGAAGGCGGTCGCCGGTCCGGCAGCCGAAAGTCAACATAAACCGACGGGTTCTTGATCTGGCTTGCGGCGATGTAGTCCGCCTCGGCGATCCCCACCTCCTCCAGTTGCACCGCCAGCGCCGGATTGTTCAACAGCGCGATCTGAGCCGCGGAGTCGGCAGTCAAAGGATGGGCCAGCAGCTGAGCAACTGCCGCATTCACCTCGGTGGGTTGAATGCGATCCTCCTGCAATTTGAGTTGAATCCGATCGCCGATCAGTTCACCAGCGGTGTGAACCGGGCGCGGCGGCGCGCCGGAACAACCCAGAAGAAAAATCGGAATAAATCCGCAGGCAATCCGCGATGTGGATGATGGCACATCGCGGATCATAATTGCCGTTCGCCCTGGGATGCAATTGCTCAGAAATCGCTGCCGCCCGAACCGCCCGAGTCGCTGCCGCCGCCGCCAAAATCGCTGCCGCTGGAACTGCCCGAATCGGAGCTGCCCGAATCGCTGCTCGAGCCGAAGTCTGAACCGGATGAAGAATCGTAAGTTCCGCCCGCATCCGAAGGGCCTGAGTCGAAGCTGCTGCTTGCGCCGCTGTCCCCGCCGCCGCTTCCGGAGCTGTCACTCTGGCTTCCACCACCGCCGAAGAAACCGGAGTTGCTCTGGTCATTGCGGTGATCGAATTTGTCAGCGGCATATCCACCGATCGCGCCGCCCAGCAATCCGCCGAGGAAGCCTTTGCCGAATCCGCTGCCGCCTCCTCCGCCCATCATGCCGCCGCCGTATCCACCACCACCGCCGCCAACATAGTTCCCACCGGTGTAACCCTGGTTACCACCGCCGTAGTTGCCACCGCCGTAAGTTCCACCGCCGTACCCACCGGAATTATTTCCCCGGAGCACCGAGCGAATGAGGCTGAAGATAATGATTACGCCGACGCCGAGGCAGATCCATGTGCCAAGGCTGTTGAAGATGCCGGTCGATTCATGAGACGCCATCGGGAAGGGTGAATCTGACCTGGCCGGCTCGGATGAATATTGGCTGCTGCGAGCGGCGGGTGTGGTCCGATGCGGCGAGCCGTGAATGTTTTCTGAATAGGCCTGGTTCACCGTTTCAACGGCATCACGAAGACCGTCATCAAAGTCTCCGGCTTTGAACTGCTTTGCCAGCTGACGATCGAGCACCTCGCGATTGTCGGTGGTGAAATCACCGCGACGCAGCGTTTGCGGTACGATCTGCAGGTGCTTGTAGGCCGGGTCCATGCAGACCAGGACGTAGACGCCATTGACTTGCAGCCTCGTCGCGCGCTCGTCAGCCCATTTTGCAAAAAACGCCTTCTTATCGGCCGCCGCCGCAGCCTTCTCATCGCTGGGAATCGAAGGAAAAGTTTCGATCACCAGCCCCTTGTTGTGATCCCGCATCATCTGACGAATATCGCTGTCAGCCCGGGCAACGGCAGTGGAACTGAAGATCCCCGCGTTGTCGGTAACCTGTGCGCGTGAGCTGGCGGGTACCATTGTCGCCAGGAACACCGCCGCCACGAACATCCAAATCCATCTGAGCTTCATACGCTCTCCTTTTGATTGATCGGGCATATGGTACTCATGTGATCCGGCAACCACAGCTA
>Ga0116230_10005044_pt1 | contig 12939 bp, 10 predicted proteins | sample S1TSphfallax_3_FD_88678 | JGI IMG/M metagenome (GOLD analysis project Ga0116230, IMG submission 88678) | Host-associated microbial communities from peat moss isolated from Minnesota, USA - S1T2_Fd - Sphagnum fallax MG | ecosystem: Host-associated > Plants > Peat moss > Unclassified | place...
TAAGTCCCTACGAGTTACATTTTTTGTTTGTTTTTCAATTTTTTTGTCCCAAAAGCATATGTTTGTGAAAGCTTTACCTGGGTTATTATTCATATGGACTTTATGAATTTTCATTTTAGGACTTCCAAATTTAAAAATGACTTTAGCTACATTAAAAACAAGTTTTCACATAAATTTGGAAAGGTTTGTCGATCATTGAACATGTATTATTCAGATATTAGAATAATAATGTTTTTTACAGTAACAACCATGTCCATTTGAATCATTTTAAAAAGTCTTGTATGGACTTATATGGAATGTAAATCTACTAAAATTGAGCCACTTGATTATGCATTTACCCTTAGCACCTTAAAAAACATTCACACAATTAATTTTAAAACAAATGAACTGACAGGACGATAATTCACTTGTTCAACCACCAACAATTAATAATGTTTGAATGATGGTTATAATCAGGTTTCCAAAATTAACCCCTTCAATCATCTTTTCAAGGGAAACTAGAATTGGAATCTAGCATCAATCCTTGATGACATATGTGTGCAAGGACAACTAGCTTTGATTATCAACACATGTACTTTCATCACAAGAAATAGAGTTGTAATCTATTGCATTCACAACTTTTGCAATGGTTACATTAACAATGTCATGCATTAATTTAGCCATGGACTATCTAATATTTTCACACTAATGCTTATGTGGGTAGTACTTCATTTGATGGAACTATAACAAACACTTCATGCTTTCATATTCAAGCATGGGCTTTCCTCTCAAAGTGGGTAGAAAATTGTGGCAAAATAAAAAATGTCTTCAATCCCTCATGTGCCACACCTTGCATAACATTGTCCAACACATTTTCCCCACTTCTAGAAACATAAAACATTTCATTCTTAGCATGTTAACAATCTTTAGAATGTATTTTTAGCAACATCAAGCATGGGGGAAGTTTTTTTTTTTGAACCAACATTTTTACAAAGATAATCAAACTTGGGAGTAAAAAGTTTTCCCATGCCCATAACCTTTGTGCAAATCTTGCATTAAATATGTGTGATAATTGCCCATCTTCACTCAAAACATTTTTTGTCCAAGGAAGTTTGGCAACCAAAACATCTTGAAAATTCAATTTAGTTCATAATCGTTTTTTCTTTCCTTAAACTCAATTGCAATTTCTTTTAGGGTTTTTCAAGTTTTAAAACTCCAAAAGTTGGATCAACTTGGGATGGATTACTCTCATTTATAATTGACTTTCAACAACATTGTTAAGGTTACGTTGTTAACCAAATAAGCAAAAAAACTTGAAGTTGTTTAAAGGTTTTAAAGGAGCCATGTTGATACTCAAGTGCAACTCAAAATTCACAAAGAACACAACAAATCTAAAAGGAAACATTTGACTCAAGCACGATACATTCCACTAAAGCTCTTACTTGAGTCCTAGGTGAGAAATGTGCTTTGGTGCAATTTGCAAAGTGCACATGTTGCACACAAAGTCCTCAATCCAAACTTGCAAAGTGTTTCTTGAAACTAAAACCTACAAAAAGTTTATTTACATTCTAAAGACCTACAAAAACCACTAGCAGTCTTTGATTCCCAAAATCCCTACAAGAAACATTAAAAACTAGGGGAAAACACAAACCCAAATTGCAAATTGCACAACATAAAACCAAACTTCAAAATGAAAAATGAAAAACTAGAATGCAAAGTGTAAATCCATAAGTCTTACTTAAATTGAAAATGCATATAAAGTCCTAAATATATGCATTCTAAAATGGTTTTATCAAGTCTTTAGTTTCAAGAAGCAATATGTAGGTCTTGAATTGAAACCTACAAAATGTTTCTTTACACTTTGAAAACTTGAAAAAACCATTGGCCATACTTGATTCCATAAGCCTTGCAAGTAGCATAAAAAACCTAAGAAAAAACACAAAACCAAAGTGCACAACAATAAAAAACCAAACTCCAAAGTGCAAAATGAAAAATGAAAATGCAAAATGTAAACTCTAAAATCTTATTTGAACTAAAAAATGAAGAAATGCATGGAAGTTTCATTTGAATCAAAAAACTGAAGAGATTTACTATTGTTTATTCTGTGTGATGTCAATTCAAATTCATCAACACCTAATTCTTGAATTGGAAAATAAGAATAATATGTAATGTGATGTGGATTCAAGTTCTTCAACACTTAAATTGAAAAAGAAATATAGACTATACACACACACCTATGACTTGCAACTTTAGAGTTCAAACTTGCAAAGATCACTAAGTTGAAGGTTAAAGTTTGTAGAAGTTTCAAGTCTGATGTTAAGGGTAAGATTGTGTTGTAGTAACTAGGTAGATAGGAATGTATGATGATAAGGAAAAAGTATTGTGATGTCCATTTTAAACATGCTGGATAGAACAAGTTTAGTAGAAACAAGGTAGGTGAAACTAGGACTATTAAGGTGGAATTCAAATTAATTTAAGGTGGGAGAATTGAGGATTAAGGCTGTTTTAAAGGATTTTGTAGGAGTTTTTTTTTTTAATTGTTTTAATTTCTATTTTGGAACACAACATAGAAAGAGAGTAAAGTAATTTTTTTTTTGAAATGGAACAATTTTGATGATGCACATAAGGTTGTTAAACTATGATATTTTATCTTTTATTTCTTGTACTTTTCCATCATTTATTGTTTCTTTCCTTTTATATTAGTATGGGAAGTAAAATTATGGAAAATTATGACAGATTCATAACTATGTATATATTCAGGCTATGGGAAATGTGGTTGTTGAAACATTATGGATTATTTATGGATTCTAATACAAGTTTTCATTAATTGAAACTAAAAATGTATAAAAATAAAAATTGCAATTGAAATAATGTTAGAATATTAAGATTTACCATTTGGCTATCATCCTTAGGATGAATTTAGGGTCAAAATTTTTGGTTGTATGAATTACTTTGGTTTTATTGTTTGGCAATAGGTACAGAAAGGTTATTGCAAAAAAAAAAAAAAATCTTTAAACTATAGATTCAAAATTGGTGAAGAGAACTTGTTGAGAATTAGATTTGAACAAACAACTATTGTAAGGATTTAAATCTATGGACAATTTTATTTCTCCCGAGGAAGAGTGGTATAATGACAACAAACATGAATCGAGTGGTGACCTAAAGTTTGCAATTAGATTAATTAGCCATGCAACAAAATGAAGAAGAAAATGTAATAGAAGAATAGTTGCAGTTTACAAATGATGTAATACAATTCCATACTCTAGAAATAGTACAATATATTATGTCAATAATACCCAAGACAAAGGAGCAACCTACAGTGTACAAGACATTGTTTGTAACAATTATGGAACCTTGGGAAACATTTAATGGCAAAGCATCGAGGCAACCCAATGTTCGAATGAAGCTGCCAATGAAGGCAAAACCTCCAAAAGTTGAACCAAAGGGATGGGAATAATGTAATTAAGGTTACCCCTGTAGATTTACAGCACAAGGAACAAGGAAGAACATAAATGAATCTATCAACCTAAAGACATGGTAATTTATACAAATTTGAGGAGATATTACATATGCATCAACAAGTACATGGAGGTATGGAAACAATATCCATAGATAAAGGCTTTGCTTAACAATCACTTCACTTCAGTAATGTCACAACCATGAAGAGTGGGATGAAGATTTAAACAACAATGAAGTTGAACAAGTGTTACAATAGTATGTTAAGACTATATTACATATTGATGATTAGAGGAACAAGATTTTTTAATTGAAGTAGTGTAATAACTTAGGATGGAGAATAAAACACAACACAACATTTCATGAATGGTGGTGGTCAATACTAAAATACGAGAAGTAAAATGATTTCATGTAATGCAAACAAGTGATTTTCGAATTAGACACAACCTTCAACCCTAATTATTACCAACAGAACAAATTTGGAATAGATATGGTCAAAGCACATATCAACACTACAAATTCACAACCAATCATCGTAGCTTCTACAAACAAAAAGATCATTCATTTACAAATTATCCGTTCATTGAACAAGATGTATGAGATGCAATGATCCATCATTTCCATATCCAAACACAAAACCACCAAAATCCCAAAGATGATCATAATCTATTGGCCATTCCACAAAACGTGTTAACAACAACATAATTATAAAACTACAAAAATCTACATAACAATACTAAGAAATGTGATGTATGGAGGATAACTTTTGAGGGTAGAATACCTTGAATCACTAGACCATGTCATTCCGCACCAAAGGGAGTTAGGATGATTGTTAACCATTTTGTTTTTAACAACACAAGACTTGTAACTTACAGAAGTACAAAGTTTGTGCTTGGATTAAGAAATAAAACACTACTAAATACCACAATGTTTAAAAACAATGGCATACCAATTCATGGAGGCTTAGTATCATAATTTTTCATGATGATTATTAAAAAGGTGTAAGTTCTTGGGATGGTTGCATACCCAATGAGATATGTGCTTATGACTATGGACAAATATCCAATATTTATAAGGAATGATGAAATCCCTATAGTATTACTTGAAAATGGTTTTTTTTACAATAAAGTTTGTAGAGAACCTGTTGAGATTTTAGAGGGAAATCATTATAGTGGTTTTAAAACAATACCTATTAATTCTGGTGCTAGAAAATATGTAGTAGTAGATCCTAATGTAAAAGTACCAATGAAATTAATATATAAAAACAATTTTCCACAATATAGTTACCTTTAAATTTGTACCACCAAACCCATGAGGAGATCCTCCAAAACCCTAAAGAGGTGTTATAATAGCATATGTGCAACCTATGGTACTTTATTTTAGGCCTTTTAAAAGACCACTAAATTATCTTGAATAAATAAAAAAACTCTAATCTAGATGTTCATGTACAAGTATTCAAAGCTACTATCAAAGTTAATGGTGAAACAATAGATGAGGAAATAACAAATTTGTTCAATATTACATTAAGAAATAATGCATCTAATTGGTGTAACAACTATATCCAAAATAATCCCAACTATAGATTTGTAGATTTAGAACAAGCTTTTTGTAGATGATATTGAATTGTGTAAAATGAGGAATAGGTATATCTACAACTGAAGAACTTGATACAATGATCCATAGAAAGAATAAAGGTGTATTATGGAAGATTATTGAAATTGACCAAAAACTTACAAACACTTGCTACTGACATTTTTAAAACCATAATGTTCTGATTCAAATTACAGTCTTATTTACGTATTGCTACTACATGCATGAAGTGAGAGACTTTGTAACTACACAAGGAGTATGTGTTGATATGTGAAGAAGGTATTTATATGCTTGAAGCACAAAATACACTCTTTGTACCACAAACCACAAAGACAGGGAGTGTAGTTATGGGGAACCAAACAATTACAAAACCAAATTTGTATTGTACTAACTATCGTCACACAAACCACAACGTGGAGACTTGTAGAAATAAGAAGAGGGAGGAACCCATTATAGCTATTACTGAAACTACTATCCAGGTTGGTAAAGCTTTAATACCATTAAACTATCCTTGTCACATTTGTGGAATTATGGGTCACAAAGTAAGGAACTACCTAAAATTTAGTGAAATGCAAAACATGTTCAAGGATAAAGGAAGTCAAACCACAAAATCCAAACCAACAATTGAAGTCAAAGTTATTACTCCCTAAGTTAATATGGTGGATGTCAATGTTACCACTTATAATAAAGGTAGTGAAAAACAAGTGTTCAAAGACCAAAAGCTAAAGAAGAACAAATATGTAGCACATTGGGAAGTCGAAAAAAGGGTGAAGGGATTTATGGTGGAAACCATACAACATATGTAGGCAACTAATCCGCCACCAGACTTATAAAATCCTTCAATAAGAAAGTCAGTATGCTAAGCTCATCAGAACTTACATAACTAACAAAACTTTAGGAAGTTCCTTCTACCTCTCCAAGTAAAACCATTTATGTGGAAAAGATTTTTCAAAATATAAGTAGGCAAATGTTGGAAACTAGTTATACCCTGATTATTGGACAATTGATTAAGATAGTACCAAATCTAAAGAAATACATGTGGCAGAAACTAAATGTTAATAAACCATAGATTAATAGCAGGTCAATAAATGAGAAAGCAACCACGTATGTAGTACCTAACATTGGCACAACAACAATTGTTATAGAAAATCACATGGTTGTAATCCAAGTGCAGATAGGCAAAAACACAATTGATGATGTACTTTTGGATGGGGGATCTAGGGTAAATATTATCATAGAATAATTAAGATTTAGGTTTAAAATTTTAAACCAAAACTTGTTATTTATAATTTGTGGATGGTAGATCAAACCACAACCAAACTAATGGGATTGATCAAAGATTTGAAGATGTATGTCCATGGAATACCATACATAACTACATTTATAATCCTACAAAACACTATTGTAAATTCCAATTATTCCATGTTGTTTGGTAGACCTTAGTTCAAAAATGTTAAAGTGACACATGATTGAGGGAATAACACATGATCTCCATATAAGGAAATGGTACAATTTGAACCATAGCTATGATTAAACACCCAGGCACTAACATGAAAAGACCAAAGGTTTTATTGTGCTTTGATTACCAAAATGACATCACATATGAGGAAAAAGATTTAATATTTGTTAATGAACTTGAATTATTTTCTATTGGTACAATTAATTTACCATTAGAAATTTTGGAAATAATTGTGATTAATACAATACAGCTTAAGAGAACTATAGAAATTGCAAATTCTAAAGCAAAGCCTTTTTGTAATTTCAAAGGTAGTGCAGAAATTGTTCTTGAGCAAAAACCTAAGGTCAATTTAAACAAAAAGGTGTATCCTGAGACCTACTATCACCACATGTTGGGTCAAGTGCAGATTGATGAGACACCATCAAAAGTTCAAGTAAAAGAATTACAAATTGTGGGTTGGACATTAACTAAAGAATAACAGTTGTTTCAAATCAACTTGCTAACAACAAAAAAATCCTCATATAATCAAAATCAATCCTCAATTGACTAAAGAAAGTATGAATTCTTTAAAAAAGTTGTTGGAATACAAAGACCTATTTGCATGGACTTATAGGGACCTAAAAGGTATACTTCCAAAATTGACATAACATTGTATTGAGTTGGATACATTGATTCCACCAACACATTAGGCTAGGTACATAATGAATCCAAACTATGTTGCAGTTATTAAACAAGATATAAATAAACTATTAACAATATGATTTTTACATCTTGTAGAAGAAGCCACCTTGTTATCACAAATTGTGGTAATACTAGTACTTAAGAAAAATGGAAAACTCAAAATCTATGTAGACTTCAAAAAGTTAATGCAACTATAAAAAAAGATGGTCCATACCCTTTACCTTTCACAAATGAAGTTCTCAATATAGTTGTAAAGCATGATGTTTATTCCTTTTTAGATGGATACTTTGGATATCAACAAATATCTATAGCACCACTAGAGGACAGATACAAAACGTCCTTTGTAACATATTAAGGAGCTTTTGAGTGAAAGCATGTTAAGGCATGGCAATTTTGGACCTACTTGCAATACTAAAAGTCCCCTGCACCAATGTGATTTTGCTTTCAAATTGAATGACTAAGATGTTATAACACATCCATCTTGAGTTTAGCGTCATTTTGTACCATGTTGATTTGGATATGCAATGAAATTTACATTGATTTACCTAAATGAATGCATAATTTGGAGTTCCAAACCAATTCATTTTGAAACTTTTAAGTTATTAATTTGTCCATTGTACTTATGCATCCTTTTTCAATGAATCTAGATATATCTTTTTGTACATTTTTTTTTGGATCATGATTTAAGGCATGTCAAAATTTGGGTTAATTTGGTGTAAGTGTCCAAACACATGATTTTAAAAAAAAAAGTAGATTATGTTTATGAATTGAAAATGTCATTTCAACTAATGGATTTGAAGTTTTTAAAAATCCAACAACATGATTCCCTCAAAACATAGTTATAAAAACATTTCATCTTCAAACTTCTAATTTGAAAATATTGATTTTTTATGTACTCCTTTCAATGGACATTTTTTTAATACTTATTTTTTGCCAAATTATCCCAAATTAATATGATGTTTCATAAACATGTTTTTTAGGTTTTTTCATACATTTAGATGTATTGGTTAGTGGAAATTATTGATTTTTTATAGTACTAACTCCATGTGATGTGGTAAGTTATATTTTGGGACATTCATTAATTTAAAAAATAAAATCAAAATACAATGTGATTATATCCAAATTCAAAATGTTTTTAGAAATAGAAAGGTATGTTCATAACATTATGATTTTATCATTTAGTTTGCATTATATTCTTATATCATTGTGACATTAAGTACTTTGTTAATGATAATATGGAAAATTGTCATTTGGGACAATATTTTGCTTCCCCCAATCATGATTTCACCCTTTTACTTGGGTTGTAATGCCTTTTGGAGTGAAAAATGGACCTCCTACTTATCAAAAGGTAGTTAGCAAAACCTTTAGAGATTATTTAAACAATTTCATGAAATTGTTTTTGGATGATTTCACTTTCTATAATGATATGGACACTCATTTGTAGAAACTCATACTATGTTTTTAGAAGTGCAAGGAGTTTGGGATTAATTTGAACCCAAATAATGTGCCTTTATGGTATTTTCAAGGATGATATTGGGGTATATTGTTTCCAAAGAAGGTAAATTATTGGATCCTAAAAAAATCCAAGCCATAGTTTAAATGCTTGTACCCATGAATCCACAACAAATTCAAATGTTCAATAAAATGGCTCAATTTTTTAGATGTTTCATTGAGAATTTTTCATTCATGTCATAATGGTCCTAATTACCAAACTTGCGAAAAAAACAGAACAAATTTTATGGACTTTAGAATGTTAGGCAACATGGGAGTTGATTAAATAAAAATATGTAGAAGCACCAATTGGGATGCAAAGTTCCATGTGCATACATATGCATCTTTAATAGTTGTAGGAAAACATGATCAACCTATTGTTTATGCTTCTAGTGTCACAACCCTAGTTTTGGGCTTGCGACCAAGGCAAGGGATTGCAAGGTTGCGGGCCAAGAGAAGAAGCTTGGGAGTTAGAATCTCAGTGGACTCCCGAATGTTCAGAGAAAAATTGCAAGGGTCAAACCCAATGGATTGAAGAGTTCTTTATACCATTGGAAAGCTATTGAAACATAGATGTCTAAAATAGGCTTACATGACCCATTTGGACATCTGAAACACCAGTTATGGCCAAAAGAAGGGCCAAGAATCAAATTGGCAATTTGATTTCCTACCATTAAAAGTCGGGAATCGACCAAATTTCCTTACGTGCAGGTGGCGTGCGACATATTGTTGGAAGCTCTCAATGAAGGCTACAACTTTGCTTTAGACTTCATATCAATCGGAGGTCTGTAAACAAAGTTATGGGGTTCCAAAGTTGCGGGAATCCCAACTTTGGGACAAAATGTCATTTGGATGTGGACCTTGTGGAGAGGCACGAAGTATACTATAAAGGGGAAGGTGGTGGCTTCCCCTAAATTCGGGCCGTGGTGAATCTTGTGAGTTCGAATTTGCCCGTGGCTTGTCCTAGCACCAAAAGTGTTCCAACTATGCACTAACCAGCTTGTGTTTAGTTTTGTGCAGGTCTATGTGAGTAGTTGATGTTTGTCACTCCTCCTAGTCCCATCACGGAGCTCCAGCACACCCCTCTACCCCCCAAAGTGCTACGAGCCAGGGAGTGTGCCCCAACTCCTTGCACTTTCGTTGTTTTCAATTCAGATTCATATTTGAATCTATTAAGGAACTTGGGAGCATGTCATCTAGATTATTGAACAGTGTTGAAAGGAATTACAATACCATACAATGTGAAGGAATTACAACAATGGTATTCTCATTCCATAAGTTCAGACATTACCTTTTGGGTAATTAGTTTGTATTTGATGTTGATCATATGGCTTTGGTCTATTTAGTAAACAGACCACAAGTTTTAACATGTATTATTAAGTGGTTTAAAATATGAGTCTATTGTAGTATACAAATTAAGTCGTACACATGTAGTCACCGATGCACTATTTAGATTAATCCTAGATACTACAAAGCCAATAGGGGTATCTGATCAAACCATAGATGCAACATTGTTCATTTTACAACCAATATGGTTAGAAGAGGTAAAAAATTACATGTAGATGAGACAAATGCCTAGGATTTTGATTAACATTCATAAACGTTGGTTGGTAAGAAAAGCGTAACCTTTTATTTTATAGGGTATATTGTATTACATTGGTCAAAATAACAAATTTAAATGTTGTGTAACCACATATGAAGCATAGAAGATACTACAAAAGCTTCATGAAGGATGTGGTGGAGGACATTTTGCAACATACATCATTACCAATAAGATTTTTGATGCAAGATATTAATGGCCCAAGTTATTTCATGATGCTTTTGAATTATGTAAATCCTATGATGCATGTCAAAGAACTGGAGGTTTAGAAACACAAAGTTTGGCTAAATTAGTTACAACTTTACCAAAGGAACCATTTTGGAAATGGGGATTGGATTTTGTTGGACCAATCAAACTTGCAGGATGGTTTACAGATAACAAATACATTTTTGTAACCACAAATTGTGCTACTAAATGGGTGGAGGCTAATGCACTTAAAACCAACATTATTGTTGTCACAACAAAGTTTTTATATTAGTATATTATAACTAGGTTTGGTTGTCCATTAACCTTAGTATTAGACTAGGGAGTTCATTTCATTAATGATGTTATTAAATATCTTATGGATCATTTTTTGATGAGACATATGAATTCTACTACCTATTATCCACAAGTAAGCATAATCAATTAACAAGTTCATTGTCAATTTCATTCACTAAATTAGTTAGTGAAAACAAGGTAGACTGGGATGAACATTTACCCACTATGTTTTTCTCATACATAATAGCTTACAAAGTAGCTACAAGGTATACTCCATATCAATTGGTATATGGATTACATCCTTTTATGCCCACATAATATGTTTTCTTGGCATTTAATGGGGACCACATAGATACAAATCTTGTTAAAATACTTATTAGTAGACTAACAAGTTTAGAGAAACTGCATAATGACAAACTGTTGGGAGTCAATAGTGGAGTCATGCTTTGCAAAATCAATAAAAATACACACAAAAAAAAAAACTTCACATTTAGAGATCATGTACTTTGGTTTCCAAAAGGACTAAAAATGCATATTAGGAAATTTACCAAGAAGTGGTTTGCTTTGTAGAAAGTACAGTTCTATTTCCTAAACAACATTGTGTTTTTGGTCACTTTAGATAAGTTTTACCCAAACCATGTGCTTGTTAATGTGAATAAGCTAAAATCCTACTAGTTTTTGCATGAAGAAGCATAGACTGTAGATTGACTTGAACCAATGTATTGGGAACAATATGAATATATTGAAATGGATGATAAGGATGATAGTCATTAGGATGAATCTATGTTTATGGTATAAATGATATTAATTGATGGAAATTCCATGCAATAGATGATAAAAAATTATGTGAAAGTAGATTTGGATGAACATTGTTCAAATTTAGTGACAAGTGGCAGCACAAGGTGTACCATTTCAAACCCTAAAAAAATCCCGAAACCCTAATAGGTACAATGACACATCAAGGGGTGCGAGAGGTAATGGCACTAACTTGGCATGATGTTGATTGTGAACAATTGTTTTTTCTAACCTCTCCCAATCTTCAAGCATTGTTACAAATCATAATGAACAATGAGAGTTTGGTAGAAAACCTTAGAAGAATTACTTGAGACATTACACCAAAACATAACTTTCATGACTACAACAATGTGGGACAATGTCCCAAACTTAGTCATGTAGCCATGAAAACCATTTTGTCTTACCCATGAACTATACTTAATGTTTTGTATCACTATGCTACCTATGTACATGCCTATGTCATATTTTTAGTCTAGATTATTACTACATGACTAACCATAGTTAAAACTACATGACTATAGTGATATTTTTTTTACCAATTAAATTTTTTAATAATTTATATGTCAATTAATCATAACGACTTGTATATAATTATTGACAAGAATGATCAATCAATATAAATTGTTCTTCATATATTTATTGGCTAATTTAATGAAAAATAAATTATCCAAATATAATTTATCATGATGAAATATATATCTAAATTGTATATAAAATATACTAGACCCCAAAAAAATCAAGTTTTGGACATATTATAAATTTTTGGTACAAAATCATTTCCAACTAGAGAAGAAAAATCACAATATGATATGTATATATCAATATTTCTAACTAGAAATTAATTACATCCAATCAAATTTAAAAGGAATTAAAAAAAACAATTCAGTTTTGTAATTGTGAAAATACTAGTAAAATATTTATAGTGTATGGGGAGTAGAGTTGAACCCTACACATGCAGACTATAGGTGGAGGGGTCTAGGGAATGATCTAGGAGCCCAAACTTGTTTAATAGCCCAAAATATTTTTCACAATATTACCTGTGATCTAGGAGCCCAAAATATTGTTAATTATTTTGTTATATCCACATCACAAGAGAGTAGCAACATCCTAGTAAAACATTTTATAACCATGTCCTTTAATTTATCCACAAAATTTATTTATAAAATATCATGTTTCGCAAATTCGATAAAGATGGTGGAAAAAATTGGTTGCCAAATGAAAGAGAGAAAAAAAAAAAAACAATCACCATATTTCTATTTTGATTTCTAGGTGTAAGGAAAACACAAAGATGTGGTTAAATACTTATACTTCATATATGGTCTATAGCAACATTTTTCTAAAGCCTATGCATGGTTGCCATTACTTTTGTAAATCACTATCAATGATAGCCAATTTGGTTACTAAAGTA
>Ga0116230_10005046_pt1 | contig 12938 bp, 13 predicted proteins | sample S1TSphfallax_3_FD_88678 | JGI IMG/M metagenome (GOLD analysis project Ga0116230, IMG submission 88678) | Host-associated microbial communities from peat moss isolated from Minnesota, USA - S1T2_Fd - Sphagnum fallax MG | ecosystem: Host-associated > Plants > Peat moss > Unclassified | place...
ACCGAGTTCCACCCTGACGCGCTCGGCGCGATCCGCGCCGGCAAGGCGATACACCTCAACCGTCGTATCGTCGGCGGCACCGGCCGGCCGGGTGATCCAGATCGTGTTGCGAATGCGCTCGAGTTCGATCTGGGCTTCCAGGCTCTCGTCGGTCCGGATACCGGCCGTGCGAGGCCCCAGCGCCACGGCGACCTGCACGTAGCCGTTGACCGCGGCTGGATCGATGTGGCTCACCGTCCCATGCATGACGCCGCCCGCGGTGCTTAGCGTGACAGGGAGCCCGAGTGTAACGGAGCGCGCGTCGCCCTCCGCGACGGCGAGGCGCGCCTCAACATCACGTTCATCCGCCACGCGTGCGAGTTCGCTGCCGACGCTAGCGTGAAGACCGAGTTGCGCTGCGACGGACTGCACCGTCCCGCTTTCCGCAGCTCGCACGACAAGCGCATCGATCTGCGCTCGTTTCTGAGCCAACAGCACGCGCAAATCGGTCACATGCGCTTGCGCAGCGGCGATCTTCGCCGTTCCGTCGGCGGCCGTTGACGCGATTTCGGCGCGTTGCAGACGTTCACGATCCCGCGCCGCATCGCGTTTGACGAGCGATTCTCGAAACGGAAGATCGCCGACGAGGCCCTCGTCGTGGAGCGAACGCTCAACGCGTGCCTCATCGTCGCTTTCCGCGACTTCGGCTTCGGTCGCGCGAGCGTCGAGCTCCCGTCCGAGCCGGGCGGTGACGGTTTGCTGGCGTATCGAGGCCAAATCGGCTTGCGCTGCGGCGATTTGCGCCCGCGCATCCGCAATCTCGGCGACGAGATCCGGCTTCGTCAGGCGCGCGATCGGCGTGCCGGCGCTCACGCGAGCGCCGGGCTGCACGTAGACGGCTTCGACGACGCCGTCTTCGGGAGCGGAAACGATTTCGATGCGCCGTGCGGCGAACGTTCCCGAGGCCGCGACCGAGCGAATCACCAGCCCCCGATGCACGACATCCGTGACGATCGAGGCACGGTCGACGCGGTACGCCGGTGCGTAGCCGGTTTCGAGCGCGAGACTTCCCCAAATTCCCGCCACGAGCAGGGCCGCCGCAAGCACTCCGACCGTTAGCCGCGGAGCGAACCGGCGGGTTGATGGAAGTCGGCGGATGACGTCCATCATTCGTACCGGAGCGCACTCAGAGGATCGACACGCGTCGCCTGCCGCGCCGTCACGTACGCGACCGTCGCGACGCAGCCGATCACGCTGGCGATCAGCGCGACTTCGTCCGCCGGACGTGCTAAGCCCGGATCGATGAGGACGCCGTCGAGCACGTGCGCGCCCAGAGCCGCGATTGGAATGCCGACCGCGACGCCGGCGATGACGGGGACCGCGATCGAGCGCAGCATGAGCCGCACGATCGAGGCGGCGGGCGCGCCGAGCGCGAGCCGAATGCCGATCTCATGTCGCCGGCGCGCGATGCCGTAGGCGATTACGGCGATCACCCCGCCGAGCGCGAGCACGAAGGCGACCGCAGCCAAGATGCCGAGCGTGATGTCGGCCTCGCGCAGACCGTGCAGGGCGTTGTCTTGGAGCGCGCGCAGCGAGCGAACCCGCGGCCGCGGGATGAGCGGATCAACCTGCTTGACGGCGCGGTCGGCCGCAGCGGCGATATCGGCTTCGGGCAGACGAGTGCGGATGATATAGCGCTGAGCGGCGTAGAGGTCGGGAGCTTGAGCGATCGGCTCAAAGACCATCGGCTCGACATCGTGGCTCGTATACTGCCGGATCTCCGGCGCGATGCCGACGATCGTTCGCATGACGGCGTTCGGGTAGTCGATCGAGACGCGCCGCCCGAGCGCGCGTGCCGGCCCGCCGAGATAGTTCTTTGCGAACGTCGCGTTGACGAGCGCGACGGGAGTCGCACCCAGCCGGTCTTCCGCCGCGAACCCGCGGCCGACCGCGACCCGTGTGCCGAGGACCGCAAAGTAGGACGGAGAGACGATCGCGTACTTGACATAGGGTTCGTCGTTTGGATTGGATCGGACGCCGTCGATCCGCAACTTTGCATCGCCGCCGGTCCAGTTCGGGATGACTGATGTTGCCGTTACGCCGTCGACGCCGGGTATCGCAGCGAGCGACCGAAGCAGCGCGTCGGCCAAGTGAAGAAACGCGCGTTCATCGCTATACCGCCGCGGAGACTCACCGGTAACACTGACGTAATAGCGCTGATCCGCAACGAACCCCGTCGGCAGCGAAGAACGAACCAGGAGTGTCCGCAGCGTGAGGCCGGCCACGATGACCACCGCGATCGTCGCGGCGACTTCGACCGCGACCAGCACGCTACGCAAACGGGCGCCGGCGCCGAGCGCGCCCGCGCGGCCCGCACGCTTCAAGTCCTCGGAGAGGTCCGGACGACTCAGCGCGATTGCCGGCGCAAGTCCGCCGAGCAGCGCGGCGGCGGTGATGACCGCCAGCGTGAGCGCGATCGTCGGGCCGTCCGCGGTGACGGGCGGAAGATAGCCGAAATCGGCCCGCAACAACGTATCGAGCGTTGGCATGGCGACGGCCGCGAGCGCGATGCCGCCGAGGCCGCCGATGATGACGAGCGCACTGCTTTCGGCCAGGAGTTGCGTGACGATCTGCGCTCGCGTCGCTCCGAGCGAGTAGCGGATCGCGATCTCGCCGGCGCGCGACGAACCGCGCGCAAGCAGCAAGTTGGAAACGTTCGCGCACGCAACAACCAGGACGATGAAGACGGCGGCGCCGATCGAACCGAAGACGTCGTTATCGTCTTGCATGATCGCGTCGATGACCGGAATGACGCTCGCGCCCTGCCCCCCGTCGTGGATCGGATCGGTGCGCGAACGCTGGCTGAAGATGCGTTCGAGCTCCGCGTCGAAGCGCCGCGGGTCCGTTCCGGGTAGGCGTGCGATCATGCGATAGTGATGGCCGAAATGATCCGTCGAGCGAATTGGACGGAAGAAGCCGAAATCGGCCATGCCGCCTTGCCAGCGATCGGGAACGAATGTTTCCGGCGGTAGCACGCCGATGACCGTACTCGATCGATCGCCTACGGTGATGGTGCGTCCCACGACATGCGGATCCGCGCCCAGCGAAGCGCGCCAGAACGCATCCGAGATGACGATCGCGTTCGGATCCTCCGCGTGGTCAGCGAAGAGGCGGCCGAGCTGCGGCCGAACCCCGAGCACGCCGAAGAAGCCGGCGGAGACGTCGACGCCGTCCCACGCCTTCGGCGCAATCGTCGTCCCGGTCACCGTTTCGGTTTCGGAATCGAAGAACGCAGCGGTCCCCGTCCGCGTTTGGGTCGCGACCGCGACGGCATCATCGTGCGTGAACGCTTCCTGCGTGAACCCGCGCGCCGGGTTCGATTCCCAAACGGTCATCAGCGTGGCCGGATCGTGAAACGGCAGTTGATGCGTGTAGACGCTAACGAGCAGGCTACCGATCGCGACGTTCGCGCCGATCGCGAGCGCCATCGTCGCGACGATCGTCGCGGAGAGAGCAGCACTCGTACGCGCCGCGCGTAGCGCGGAGGCCGTGTTCCGTGCAAGTCCGGCACCGCGCTCGAGCAGCCCGCTTCCGATCGCGTCGACGATTGCACCGACGGCATAGGAGAGAGCGCGGGATCGACCCTCGGTACGCTTGCGCGCATATTCCTCCGCGAACGCGTCGCGCATCTGCGCACCGAAGCCACGCCGGCCCGTCCGGGGTATGGCAAGCAGCGCTACGCCGAACAGAAAAGCCCCGAGCCCCGCGCCGGGGCTAGCGGAGCGCGGGGAGTAACCGGCGCTCACGGGCGATCCGCACGACGTTGAGGAGGCGCTGCGCTTCGGCTTGTGCGATCCGGCGGCCGCGCGCCGTGAGATGATAGGCGCGCCGACGTGCATCGTCGGGGTCGGCATCGCCTTCGGCGATCCAGCCGTCGGTCAGCAGCTGGCGCAGCGTCCGATAGAGCGTGGCGGGATTGAGCACCACGGCGCCATCCGTCGCGAGTTCCACTTCCTTCGCGATCGCGTAGCCGTGGATGTCGCCCTCGGCGAGGGCGAGCAAAATGTGAAACGTCGCGGCCGTGAGGGCCGGTTGAACGTTGGTGTGTCCCAAAGCGTCTCCCAAAGTCGGTACGAGACGAATATATTCATAATGGGTACAATTGTCAACGTTGCACCCGGAGGGAACGGTGTGCGGGCTTCGGCTACGACGTGATCACGGGTGCGCGAGATCGTCTGATCTAGAGTTGCAAGCGCCGGAACTCGGCCTGCATCGGCTGGACGCGCTTGCCGTCGGGGCGCTTGGGTGCCGGTCCCGGCTTCTTTACGAGCCGGCGCTCGATCAGGTTGCGGCGCATCAAATCCTTGAGTCGCGCGAGCACGGTGAACTGCGGCGCCTTGAGCCGCGCGGCGAGCGCATCGGCACTTTGCCACTCATCGGTGAGCAGCGGCAAGAGCTTCGCATCCCAGCCCGCGGCTGAGGGCGTGTCGCTTTCGTCGTTCACGCGCGCGATTCGCTCGGGGTTGCTTCCCAGCCGAGCACGTGCGCGATCAACTCGCTGCGATTGCGGCTGCCGGTTTTCGTGACCATGTTCTTGATGTGATCTTGCACCGTCGATGAGGTGATGCTCAAGACGCGGCCGATCTCATCGAGGTGCTGGCCGTCGAGCATGAGTGCGAGCACTTGCATTTCGCGCTGCGTGATTTGGAAACGCGCGGCGGCCTCGCCAAGTGAATTCGGCGCTTGGAAGCGGTCGATGCGAACGCCGATGAAGTGTCCGGCCGGTCCCGACATCGGCTGCGCACGTACGACGAGGAACGGCACGGGGCGTACCGCCACGGGTACGGGCGGAGGGGCGGATTCGCGATCCCATGCCGCGGTCAATTCGCGAACGCTCTCTTCGAGTACCCTCGGGAGCCGCTCCGCGAGGCGCGTCTGCAAGCCGCTCATCGCGAGCCGCCGCTCCTGTTCGGACCGCCACGCGAGGACGATCGCGAATTCGTGATCGAGCACGTACCAGGCCGTCGGCGGTGGCTCGAGCGCGGCCATCGGGCGATATTCGAGCATTCGCGCGGGCCGCCGCAAGACGGCGAACCGCTCGGAGACGGTATCGAGTGCGAACGTCAGCATCGCGACTTCGGTCGACGTGAAGAGCCCGGAATCTGCGTGCCGCGCGAGGATCATGATGCCGAAGTCTGCGCGCGCGTCGGCGAAGATCAAGGTGAGGCCAGTCTCATCGGCCCCCGCTGCGATGATTGTCGCAGCGATGCGCGGTCCGTTGCGCACGAGTTTCCGCTGACGACGAAATTCGCGCTGAAGCAGCGCTACGTCTGCCGTGCCGCCCTCCGAGGCGAGTAGCGATCCGAAGTTCCCGTCGGCATCGATTCTGGCGAATGACCAGCGCGAAGCGGGGACGACTGCGACAATCGCCTGTACGATCGGATACGCCGGATCCTTATCAAGCATACCCGTATCACCTTTTTCCACGATGGTGTGGCCTCGGTTCTGATGGTACGCTTCATGAACGTTCTCGCTTGCTTATTCCGCACCCGCAGGCGATGAAACAATTATTTCCGCTCATCCGCGTCGTGACCGGTGGTCTCGGCGCTCGAAAGCGTTTTATCTTATGGTCCGTACGTGTTGCCTGGCCGGAATCACAAGCGACGACGTCGCGATCCTCACGAGCGCCCTCGCCGCCGCCGATGCACCCGCGCTTGCCGTGATCGCGCCGCTGCGCGCGGTCGAAATCGCGCGCATGAAGCCCAACCTCTGCATTTGCGATCTCGATTTTCTCGAGGTCGATTCGCTCGAACTCTTGCGTCAGCTGCGCTTCGTCTTACCGAGTTGCTTGATCGCCGTTTACACCGAGCGGCTCGAGGGGCCATGGGCCGTGTCGTGTCATCTCGCGGGCGCGAGCGCGGTGTTTCTCAAGGGGTCGCCCGTCGAGCGCCTCACCGCGGGTTTGCGGGGGATGATCAACAGCGGTTGCTACACGGATCCGCGTTTTGCTGCTGCGTAGCATATCAGGGAGCATACGCGGCCAAGGCGATTTGCAACGCCTGGAGTTTGCGCACGCCGAGATGACCGATACGCATATCTCGGCCTGGATTTCACCGGCCGACGATGCGCTGTCGGGCGGTGATTGGTGCGAGGCGATCACGGTTTCGGAAGAGGTCGTCGCGCTCACCGTCGGCGACGTCGCCGGCCACGGCAGCGCGGTGCAGCACATCATGGCGGCGGTCCGCGACGCGCTGATCCGTGCGGTCGCAACGACCATCGAACCCGCGGCAGTGCTTCAGATCGCCAATAAGACCGCGGTTCGGTTCTTCGAGGGCGACGGCGTGATCGTGACGGCAATCGTGGCCTTTCTCAACCACCGCACGCATACGCTCACGTTCGCGAATGCCGGCCATCCGCCGCCGCTGATGATGACCCACGACCGCGCCTCGTATCTCTCCCAACGTCCGGCCGATCTGCCGCTCGGGATCTACAGCTACCATCATGCCGCGAGTTATGTCGTCGCATTACCGCTCGATGCGGTCGTGCTGTTTTACACCGACGGCGTGACCGAACACGATCGCGATCCGATCCGGGGCGAGATCGAACTCGCCGAAGCGGCGCGGCTCACCTACGACCGGCCTGCGATCGACCTCGCGCACGCCGTGGCGGAGCAGATCCTTGCGAGCCGTCGCGGTGGCGACGATGCGGCGATCCTTGCCTTGCGCTCGGTTCCGGCACGACTCTAACCGCTTCCGCGGCAACCCATCCCGACGTTTCTCCTTGACCGCACGGTGCGTTCGTGAGAGAATGTCGCGTCACCCAGCGCGATCGTTCGAGTTTGCCGATCTATTGCGCAAACTATAAAGAAGAACGATTCATTTGCATTTCTCCGATCTTGGGCTCAAGCCCGAGCTGCTGCGCGCCGTCTCCGACTTTGGGTTCAGCGAACCCACGCCCGTCCAAGCCGCCGCGATTCCGCCGGCGCTGGCGGGACGCGATGTTCTCGCGAGCGCCGCGACCGGCAGCGGCAAATCCGCCGCCTTCGGCATCCCCCTCATTCAGGCGCTGATGGACAAGCCGCGCGGTACGACACACGCGCTGATCCTCGCACCGACGCGCGAACTGGCCTTGCAGATCACGCAGCATCTCACGGCGCTGGCCAAGCATACGAACGTGCACGTCGCCGCCGTCTTCGGCGGGGTCGGCTTCAACCCGCAGGTCGCTTCGTTCAAACGCGGCACCGAAATCATCGTCGCGACGCCGGGCCGCCTGCTCGACCATCTCGCGCAAAAGACCGCCTCGCTCGAGCGGATCTCCTATCTCGTCATCGACGAGGCGGATCGCATGCTCGACATGGGCTTCTTGCCGGTCGTGCGCCGGATCATCCGGCTCATCCCCGCGCAGCGCCAGACGCTCTTTTTCTCGGCCACCATTCCGCGCGAGATCGCGGAACTCACGAAAGATCTCTTGCGCTCGCCCGAGCGCATCGATCTCGCGCCGCAGCGCGGCCCGGCCGTTGGCATCACGCAGACCGTCTACTCGATCGATACGATGCGCAAGGGCGACCTGCTGCTCGAACTGCTCAAAGACAACAACATCTTTCAAGCGATCGTGTTCACGCGCACGAAGGCGCGGGCCAATCGCCTCTCGGCGATGCTCGACCGCAACAGCGTCCCCGCCGATCGCATCCACGGTGATCGCTCGCAAGCCCAGCGCACGCGGGCACTGGCCGATTTCAAGCGCGGGAAATTCCGTATCCTCGTCGCGACCGACATCGCCGCGCGCGGAATCGATATCGCCGAGCTCGGTCATGTGATCAACTACGACGTGCCGATGGTCCCGGAAGACTACGTCCACCGCGTCGGTCGCACCGCGCGCGCCGAAAAAACCGGCGATGCGATCACCTTCGTCGCGAGCGATGAAGAAAAATACTTCGGGCAGATCGAGAAAGTGCTCGGCGGACGCATTCCGCGCGCGAAAACCCCGCCGCTCCCCGAGCGTGCGATCGAACCCGCGCCGCCGGCCCGCGCGCCGCGTGCCGATTTCCGCCACGATGCGCGCCCGGCGCGCCGTCCCGCGCCGCCCAAGCAACACCGCCGCTCGCCGCAAGCGGGCTAACGGTCCGGGACGTCGCGAGCGCGAAGATCGCTCGCGTGCGTCCTCCTCCGTCGCCCGATGAACTGCTCCGGCTCGCGCGGCGCAGCCGCTCGCCGCGTTCGGCCCGGCCGCCCGCCGCGCTGATCTCCGTCCCCGCTCCCGGCCAAGAGAGCGTGTGGGATTTCCCCCGACCGCCGCGCGTCGAAGCCGTTGCCCTTCCGGTGCGGGTCGAGTTTGCCGGGAAACTCGTCGCCGATTCGCGCGCCGCGTTGCGCGTCGTTGAAACGGCCGGCGCGCCGTGCTACTATCTGCCGCCCGGCGATTGCGATCCGGCGCTGCTCGTGCGCACGCCGCAGTGGACCGTCTGCGAATGGAAGGGCGTCGCCTACGCCTATGACGTGGTGACCGAAAAGCGCTCGGTGCGCAACGGCGCGTGGTCGTATCCCGATCCGTTGACGGATTTGGCAATGGGATACGAGCGCATCGCCGGCTACTTCGCGTTTTACGCCGCCAAGATGGACGCATGCTATATCGGCGACGAGCGCGTGACGCCGCAGCCCGGCGGCTTCTACGGCGGCTGGGTGACTCGCGCGCTCACCGGCCCGATCAAAGGCGAACCCGGCACCGAGTACTGGTAGCGCTATGCGCTACGCAAGGGGGCCGGTCGTCTTTTTCGATCTCGCGCCAGCCGGCCGGCGGAGGATTCCGATCGAGGCGAACGCGCTCGCCGCCGCACCCCCGCGCACCAGGCGCGCTCGTGAAATCGTCATGTGCCGGCCACCACTATTTCGTTCAAAACCAGCGTTCGCAGAAACGTTTTGCCGAGCCCTTGCGGCACGAGCCGGTCCAGTTCCGCAAACGTCGCCGGTCCCGACTCCAGCCGCGCGAACGCCTCGCGCGCGAAGCCCGGGATCGTCACCACTTTCCCCGCCAGCACGATGTCGAGCCGCTCGCCGCGGTCACGCAGCTGAAAGGGCGTATCGTCGCGCAGCCGGATCCGGGTGGACGGTTCGAGCGCTTCGAACGCTGCCAGCGTGTCGAAGGCGTGCGCGGCCGTGGTGCGCGTCGCGCCGAAGAGGTCGTTGAAGGCAAGCTCGGCGGCGAGCGGGAGCCGTTCGGGCGCGATCGCGCGCGGCAAGAGCGCCGCGAGTTGCGCGCTCGTGCGTGCCGCGAACGTCGGATCGCGATGCCAGCCCGGCGGGAGCGCCGCCCGCAGCGCGGGATCGCCCAGCGCGGCGAGCTGCACGAGCGCATCGACCAGATCGACGAGCCGAATCGGCGAGATCGCGAAGGTGAGATGGAGCGAGCGGCGGTCGGCCGTCTTCGCGCAGTGCGGAAACCCGTGCGGGATGTAGAGCGCGTCGCCGGCCCGTAGCCGGAAGTCGCGCGGCGCGTCGAGTTTGCCCGCGTGTGCGGCGGCTGAAAACGGCTGCATCTCGAGCGGTAGCGGCACGACGGGCGCGTGCACTTCCCAGTGCTTGTCGCCTTCGATCTGCACGATGAGCGTGTCGTGCGTGTCGTAATGGATCTCGAAGCCCTGCGCGCGCGGCGGCGTGAAATAGACGTTGACTTGCACGTAGGTGCCGAGCTGCGCTTGGATGCGGCTGCAGAGCCGTGCCAGCGGCGGATGGTAGGCGCTCGCGTCTTTGATGTTGAGCGTGTAGCCGCGCGCAAAGGCATCGAGCACGGCGCGCGGATCGACCAGCGCCCGCGACGATTTGCGCGCGCTGCGATAGCGGATCACGGCGCGCGCCGTCGTGAAGGCGTCCGGTGCCAGCGCCTCCTCGCCGGACTTGATGAGCGCGAAATGGTCGGGTTCGTTCGCGCCCAGGATCAGCGCGTTCTCGACATCATCGATCGCATAGAGCCCGGCCACGGCCGCCGCATCGTTGCGCGCGACATGCAGCACCTCGCGCTCGAAGTAGCGGCTGAAGAAGTCGGCCGTCGCGACCGGCGCGATCAACGAACCGAAGGCGTCGTCGCTCACGCTACGCTCGCATCAGGTTGCGAACGAAACCCGTGAAACTCGGCTTGAGAAAGAACACATCCGTGTTGAGCCGGCCGGCGAAGGCCGGGTCGCGCGCGGCGCGACGCGCGTACGGTTCGATCGCGAGGCCGAAGGTGGCGCGCATCGCGCGCGCGGTGCGCTCGTTGCGATCGAAGACCGCGAGCGATCGTTCGTAGCGCACGTAGGCATCGCCGAAGTCGCCGCTCGTGAGCGCATCCGCGGCCAGCACCGCGCTATGGATCGCCTCGTAGATGCCCTCGGCGGTGAACGGATCGGCCACGCCGGCCGCATCGCCGAGTAGAAAGACGCGCGGCGACGAACGAATCTTGCGCCCGGTCGGGATGATTCCGCCGCGGACGCCCTCGATGTTCGCGCGCGAACCGAGCAGGTCGCGCACGAACGGGCTGCGCTCGATCCAGCGCGCGAGCAGCGCGCGCAAATTTCCGCCGCCGCGCTTGAGCGCGCGCTCGTCGACGCAGATGCCGACGTTGGCGAGCTGCGCGTCCATCGGAAAGATCCAGCCGTAGCCCGGGCTGAGCCCGCGTTCGTAGAAGAGGCCGTATTCCGGCGCGAGCGGATTCCCGCTCTCGACGTAGCCGCGAATGGCGACCAGCCGCGACCGGTAGCGCGGGAAATCGAGCGCGCTCGCAAGGCTGCCGGTTGCGCCTTCGGCGACGAGCACGACGTCGGCTTCGAGCGTGTGTTCCGTCTCGCCGGAGCGCACCGTGACGCTCGCCGCGTCGTCGTAGACGACGATCTTCGTCACCGCGGTGCTGTGCTCGAAGGCCGCTCCCGCGACGACGGCCGCACCGACGAGTTGGGCGTCGAACTCGCGCCGTGCGATGGTCGTGCCCCAGGGGGTCTCGTCCGGCCAGCCGCCGCGGAAGGACGTCCCGCGAGGCGTGCTCACGAGCGCGCTCGCGAGGTGGACGAGGCCCGAGATCTTGAGCCCGGTGCGGGCGAGTTCGCGCACGCCGAGCGGTGAGATGCCGTCGCCGCACGTCTTTTCGCGTGGCCAAGTGCTTTTCTCGAAGATCCGGACGTCGGCGCCTGCTTTGGCGAGCAGCCTTGCCGCTGTTGCTCCGCCTGGCCCTGCACCGACGACGATCGCTTTCACGCTGATTGCCTTCGCCCCCGGGCGGGAACGATCCGTGCATGATGACCACCACGACCGACGACATCGACGACACCGAGGATGAAGATCTCGACGACGAGGACGACGACGACACGGACGACGCCGTGGACGATGTCGACGAAGACGACGACGGCGCGGCGGCCCGCTCCGATCGCGACGGCATCGAAAGCGCCGACGACACCGGTCTCATCGCGGGCGAACAACTGATCACGAACGCACTGATCCTCGAAGGGATCAACGGAAAGTCGTAACCGAGGCGGAGGTCGCACCGCGGGCGCGAAGCCTGCCCGCGGTGTCGACATCTTCATCGGTCGCGACGGCGATCGCGGCCTGAGCGAGCGCCGAGCGTGCAAGGAAAAGCGGCCGTGCGCGGCCATCCCGTGCATCTGATGCTGATCTCGTTTCCGGTCGCGTTCTGGACCGGGGCGCTCGGCACCGATATCACCGGCGGCGTGACGCACGATCCGTTTTGGTTTCGCGTGAGCGTCGTCGCGATCGCTGCCGGGACGGTCGTCGGCGCGCTTGCGGCGCTGGCGGGATACATCGACTATGCAACGGTCGCGATGTCGCGCGCGGCGCGCCGGACGGCGAACGGGCATCTGTGGTGGAGTCTTGCGGCGATCGCCGTGTTCGGCGCGGCGTGGTTCGTGCGGGCCGCGACGCCCGGCGCGCCGATCGGCATCGCGCTGACCGCGACGGGTTCCGCAATTTTCCTGATCGGCGGATATTTCGGCAGCGAACTCTCGGCGCGCTACGGCGTCGGGATGCGCGAGCCGTCGTGAATCCGCGTAGCGGAGCCGATCGGGTGGCGATCGTCGCCGGCGCCTCCGGCGGGATCGGCGTCGTCACCGTGCGCGCGCTGCTCGCGGCGGGCTTTCGGGTCGTCGCCGCGGCGCCCGAGGATGCGCTGCTGGACGCGCTGCGCGAGGAACTCGCCGGCGCCGGTTCGCGCGCGATCGTCGTGCCGACCGATATCACGATCGCGCTCGAGGTCGAGCGGCTCGCCGCGCGCGCGCTGGTCGACTTCGGCCGCATCGACGCGCTCATCAATTTGGCCGGCATCGGCTCGACGCCGTCGCTCGCCGACGACACCGACGCGCGGATGGAGCGTGTCGTCGCGATCAATTTGCTCGGCGCCGCGCGCTTGATCCGCGCCGTCTTGCCGGTGATGAAGGCGCAGCGCAGCGGCGCGATCGTCAACGTCGGATCGGTCGCGGGCGAAGTCGGCGTGATGGGGATCTACTCGGGGACGAAATTCGGCGTGCGCGGGCTCTCGGATACCGTGCGCCGTGAAGTGCGCGCCGACGGGATCGGCGTGACGCTCGTCGAGCCCGGGTTCGTGCGCACGGCGATGAACGCCGGGATGGGTGACGGCCTGCCCGACCCGGCGATCGTCGCGGATGCGATCGTCGCGGCGATCGACCGGCCGCGTCGCCGCGTCATCGTCCCGGGCTGGTACCGCGCCGTCGTCCTTGTCGCGAACTGGTTTCCCGGCTTCATCGATCTGGTTTTCGGCAACGCCGCGATTCAGAATCGGCTCAACGCCGACGCGCGCAAGGGACACATTCACGGATGAACGAGGCGATCGTCATCACCGGCGCATCGAGCGGGATCGGCGAAGCCGCCGCGCTCGATCTCGCGCAGCGCGGCTTCCTGGTCTATGCGGGTGTCCGCAGCGATGCGGACGTCCGCCGCACCGCGGCCGCGCACGCGAACCTG
>Ga0116230_10005050_pt1 | contig 12936 bp, 11 predicted proteins | sample S1TSphfallax_3_FD_88678 | JGI IMG/M metagenome (GOLD analysis project Ga0116230, IMG submission 88678) | Host-associated microbial communities from peat moss isolated from Minnesota, USA - S1T2_Fd - Sphagnum fallax MG | ecosystem: Host-associated > Plants > Peat moss > Unclassified | place...
AAATTTTAATTTTTTTTTAAAATTTTTTTTTTGTTTTTTTTTTTTTTTTAGTTGTTTATATATATATATATAAGTCTCAACCAAACTTATCCATTCATACAACAAGAAGGATCTATATTTACAAATTTTCCATTGAAATCATTGGGATTCAAGGAGTTAAAATTTTAATGGAAAACAATTGTATTAGTTGCTAAGCGAAGCATAGTGGGGAGATAAGTAAGCAACTTTTTTCTTTCTTTTTTTTACCCACATTGCTATCCATTGATTGGTGGACCAAACCTACACCTTTTTTTTTCTCTTTCTTTTTGTCCTTGGCAATAACATTGCCATCCATTGACACAAAAAAAATATGGCCTTATTCTTTCAACTTGAATTTGTGATTTTTTTTAATCACTAGTAACACTTTCAATTATCATCCCATTAATCACCTTGAGCAAGTTGCATGTGATAAATAGTTGTAAATGATGAGATTCGTGGTGAGGTCCAAGTAATGAATATATGATGAATGGATATGCTTTCATTTGTTGATCATCCATATACTACTTGCCATGAAAATGAAAAAATGTGACTACTTGTGACTAAAATGGTGACAACTTGAAGGACACCATGTGCCAAAATTATTGAAAATAATTAAAAATCCTTGCCATTTGCTCTTAACAGTTTAAGATTTGTACATGGAGGAAGATTATTTCACACTATTTGGAAAATTTATTGAATTTTGAATAAATAAAATATTTTAATAAAAATAGAATTCCTTGCCATTTTTTTTCAACAACTTGGGATTTGTACATGTGGGTGAATTGTAACGTGCCACATGGCAAAATATTTATGACAAAAAAATCTTGGTCATCTACTTTCAACGACCTAAGATTTATATATGTGACCAAATTAATGCATGGCACATGGCACATCTTGTAAGTTTTACTTTAGAACCCAAATTTATTAGGATCCTTGTAACTAACCTTAATCTTTGAAATGTAAGGTTGCAATTGATTGTGGGGTAGTGTAAATAGGCTTGAACATGGGTTTCAGCAATTACCACCCTTCCTAATGGTAATGTCGAGAGAAATATAGAAACCTAAAAAAACTATTATCACATTATTAATATTGTACTAAAACTATTCAAAAAATAGTTAACAATGTTGTATGTTATAGTTACTTGAACAAAAAACCTTCGAAGGACGATAATTTTGCCCTATCATAGAATCACCTCCTACATGCTTAAACCTACCATCATCAAATATATAATAATGGGCATTTCCCACCCCAAGATAAAATAAAGATTAATTGAATTTAATGGCAATAAATTTGCTCTATAACATAATTACCACCTACCTAGATTGTAAGGGACAACGTGGTGGCCACTAGGTCATTTTTTTTTCTTCACTTGGAGACTTGGTGGTAACCCACTAGGTCATTCCACATTAAACTACAAGGGATGATCTAGTGCCATAGATTGTGTGTGTGTGTGTGTGTGTGTGTGTGTGTTTTTTTTTCCTTTTCTTGGAAACCTAATGGCCACTAGATCATTCGATGTTAGATTGCAATGGATGATTAGGTGGCCACCATGTAAAAAAAATGATTAGGAGGCCACCAAATTGTTAGACATTAGATTGCAATGGACGACTTAATGGCCACCAAGTAAAAAAAGAAGATATAGTGGCCACCAAATCATCCTTCATAGTTTTACAAAAGATGATTTAATGGCCATTAGGTCCCCAAGTGAAAAAAAACACAATTTAGTGGCCATTAGATCATCCCTCCCAATTTAATGAGGGACAACTTGGTTGCCACCAAGTCTCCAAGCAAAAAATAAATTGACCTAGTGGCCACTAGGTCATCCGTTACAATTTATGTTCAAACTTTCTTTTTCTACTTAGGTAATACAAAGATTCCTATGCCCAACCCAAGTCTCCTCCTTTAAAAAAGATTTTTCTCTTCTAGAAAAGGAGACCCGAATCTAATGTAAAATAAAAATAAAAACAACCATTTGATTATTTCCTCTTTGAGGAAGGGAGAACTAGGTGGCCACATAATTTTTTTACTAAAGAAAATGACCTATATAGAAAATAAAAATACATTGAAATGATTTTTCTTTATTAGAATTCTCTAAAAAACAAAAATTAATGTTTTATTGCATATCAAACATAGAGTAGTATGTTGTTACTAAAAGTGAAAAAGTGGTTTTTATATGATCTAATTGATTTTTTTTTGGGTCAAAGAATATGGGATAAATTTTTTGGAGTGTGTTTGTTCAAAAAAAAATTGTAATTTTAATATGGTAAATAAACAAAGATGTGAAAAACCTTTGTAAAATAAAGTTTTATAATGTTCTCTGTAATAGTCATTAGCCTTTGAACACTGAAAAGATTTTGTAGCCCCTTTCTTGATGCATCTAATGTCACAAAAATCACTAGAATTGGTTTTTAAATGAACAAGATATGGCTTATGGAAATGAAGGAGGTGAGAATGCAAGGTTTAAGCATTAAAAAACCAATTTTTGTTTTAAAGTTGAAGATATATATATATTAGTTTTTGCACTTCAAAGACCATTTGTAGAGCTTTAAATTTCACAAGCATAGCTTTTTAAATCACTCAAAATGAATAATAAACAAAAGAGATACATGGTTTGAAAAAAGGTGTACAATGTTTTTTTTTGCTTAAATGATCTTTTCTTCTTGATATTTCTTTTGTTGTTATTGATTTTTAAAATTATTATGTTTCCACAATAGCTTTTATTATGCATTTCTTATGCATTTCATTGTTTTTGTTTACATATTATGAGTATGTGTGTGCATGTTTTTTTAAAAAATTGATTTACCTTTTTTTCCTATTTCCCTATGTTTATATTCATCTTCATTTACCTTTTTGTTTGAACATATTGTCTTTTCCAAGGTGACCAGAGTGTTGTCCATAACTATCCCTATTGCACCTCCATTTCAAAAAGTATGTGAAAATTGTCATGTGGCAAATGTCACCATTTCCCAAACATGTAATGTTTATTGTAACACTTGTTGTTGAAAATCAATAGTTAAAAAATTAGGTTTTCTTCATGGTTCCATTACAACCAATGATGAACATGTGTTATTGATAATTAAATGCAAATGGATTGAAGTAATTGTGCATATGACAGAATTTAAATTCTTGGATTTACCTTGTCTAAAACAAGTTCAACTCTTCATTTCAATTTGCATTCATGGTAAGTTTCACTTGTTGACCACATTTGCCCTTGTTGGCTTTCAAAAAAAATCCAACAATTTATCCCACAAGTGGAAACTAGTTTGAAGGGTGAAGCTTTCGTTGCTCCTTTGACAATTATTCCTAATGATAATGTCCAACAAAGTGTGAAATGCAAGCTTGATTTTGTTGAATCAAAATCAATTCCTAAACAAAAACCCTTTTAGACATTAAGGTTGTTGATAACTTTTATGTGACATTTATATAGTTACTTTGGTATACAAATAATCTATATATGTGTAAACTCCTTATATCAAAATTTGGTTTAAATAGCCCATATTATATAATCATTTTCATAATTTTTTATAGAGGAAAAGAAAAAAATTCATACATTAATTTTTGTCAAGTGCCAAAAACAATTTTAAATTCAACACTTTGTATGTGAAACAATTTTTCAATGAAAGTTTGTTTTTCAATGCAAATAGTTTTTTCAAAGAAAGCAACTTTTTCAATGCACGCAATTTTTCAATGCAAGCCATTTTTCAATGGAAACAATTTTTTCAATGCAAGGATTTTTTTTAATGAAAATAGTTTTTCAATGCAAATAACTTTTCCAATGAAAGTAGTTTTTCAATGCAAATAATTTTTTTTCATGAAAATCATTTTTCAATGCAAGTAGTTTTTTTTTTAAGAAAATTGTTTTTCAATGCAAATAATTTTTTTAATCAAAGTAAATTTTCAATGCAAATGATTTTCCAATATAAGTAGTTTTTCAATGCAAATAATTTTTCAATGTAAGTAGTTTTTCAATGAAAACTTTTTAATACATGTAAATTTTTAATACAATTTTTTTCTAATTTAATTTTTTTCAATGCTTGCAACTTTTCAATTCAAAGAGTTTTCCATCTAAATAATTTTCCAATATAAAGAATTTCTCAATGCAAAAAAATTTACAAAAAAAGAAGAAGTAAATAATCTTGAATGAATCATCGATTTTATCTTTTTTGAATGTGTTTATGTGGGAACCATGCTTTTGTTTATATATTTTTTCATTACTTGAAGTTAATAATAATGGAAACACCTTCATTAAATCTTATTGATTCATCATTTTGAACATGTATTACATTCATATGGCTTTCATTTAGTTTCAACATACAAGTATGAAATAGGTAATTGACTTTTTGATTCAATATATTATTTATTAGATAATCATTTATCGTCTTTTGAATTGAGGCAAAATAACATGGCACATTTAAATCAATGTTTATTATTGAATACATAAAAAGTTCAACAATGTTGTATTTGAGAATTAAATCCAAGTTTTTTGTTTGGTTTACATCAAGGCATGGTCACAAATGAACATCAATATGTGACAAAAATGGCATTAAGTGTTAATATGGGTTGTTTGTGAGAGATTTCACTACAATATTTTGGATAACTAAATATCTACAAAGGTCAATTTACATTTGGAATAAAATATCAAAATGCATTATGTCTTGATGTGACATGGATTTTCAATCTATCCCCTACAATTTATTTAGAGTACAATTTTCAATATTTTGAACCAATTCAATATGTTGATGGTCTATTTAGGTCTTCGCCTATTTTCAAGCTAATAATTTCAAAGTTAACATAGATTTAGATGATTTTCCATCTCATTTAGAATCAATGATGCAACAACCTCCTATTCAATTATCACAACTAACTACACATTTTTATTGGAATGAAAACCTTGACTTTGCATTAATAGATATTTTGAAAAATAATTGGGATTCACCATTGGAGTATGTTGTTTCATTGTTCAACACTTCTTGTAAAACAAATATTACCAAAAAAAAATTAGAAATTGTATTCAATACTTGTAATCTTTTTTGAAAAACAACACAAATGTTCTTGTTAATGAAATTTTGTCTAATATTTTCACTTTAGTTCCCCTTGTTAGAGTTTTAAAAAATCCTAAAATTCAAATGGAACATTCCGATTTAATTATTGAGCCTAATGTAACACCAATATATATATTTGATTGGGGATTTTATTACAACAATATTTTTGAATTATTGGAAGTTTATCCAAATCTAACTTATCATGCAAAAATATCTAAATTCGTTAACATGTTTGCAAATACTAGAGAATATGATCACAAATTATGAACCACATGAAATATATATATACAAAAAAATCACAAGAATATTTCATAAATGACAAAGTTCAATTGTTGTATGTTCAATGCATTCTAGAAAAAATTAAAGAACCACTTCTCACACAACAACTTCTTGCAAAACATGATGTTCAATAAAACAAAATAGAACATAATATTAATATTAAAAAATACACATAATTTGATATACATTAACATTTATAATAAAAAAATCCAATATGTTTTCATAATTCCATGTTTTAATTGTGAAAGGTTATTTTTTAAAAACACAATTTACATGTTTTTCAAATCTATTGTCAAAACAAATTTTTATATACTTTCAAATTCAAATAGAACTTAGTTCAACATCATACATATGTACAAGTTGTTTACATAATATTAGTGAAAATAAACCACCCTTATATCAAGTATTAAATTAAATTTGTAGAAAAAAATTATTTCATTAATCCAAAAATTAACATAATTAGAAGAACGTCTTATTTCAAAACGTCTTTCTTTTTTTTTAATTTATAAACTCCAAGGGTATGGCCAATATAAGACGCATGGTAATGTTATTAATGTCTTTGCAAATGTGGATCAAACTCAATCAATACTCCCATGTTTACAACATGATGGTGCAACAATAAGTGTGTTTCTTAAAAAACATCTTGAATACAAATCACCTTGTATGTCAAAAAATGTTTGTCTAAACATGGTGATATATGGTGGATGAATGCACAAAAAGGTGGCTCACTTTTTGTGTCATGATGCCCATTTTCACAAAGTACCCTTTCTTTGGACACTTATAATGAATAATAAAATTAATAAAATTGAAAAATTGAAATTGATTATACATGAACAACTTGATTATGAAAATACCTATGTAATTATTTTTCAATAAAATAAATTCACTTTTCACAATGGACTTTTGAAATATAAAAATGTGGATTGGTCAATAAATTGGATTGCTATAAAATAAAAAGGTTCATATTGAATTTCGTTCCAAATTATCTATAGGGATTCAATATGTGGTGTAATATCAAATAATAATTGTTTCTGTGAAAATTTTCATTCAAAAATCCTAATCAAATTTTAATTAGGGACTTTTGAATGGTCAAAATTGAACCATATTTTCATAAGTCCCTAACATAGTTGTTTCTTTTTCAAATTTCAATTTTTTCCCCTAGAGGTGTATATATTTGGAATATGTAGGTGGGTTCCTATTAATATGGACTTTATTGTTTTTGGTACATGGATTTTATTACTGTTGAACCCATGGTACCAAAAAACTTCAAAAATTTAACACTATAAAATATATTTTTGTGGACTTTTATTTTTTTTAAAAGTGAGTCACCTTAGTGTGCATTTAGCCTATTCACTTTATGAGATTTGATTGAAACACCATTATACAAAGATTTGAATGTTAACATTCATCATCAATGGCCAAGTTTGTTTGCTTTGCATATGAATTCAAAATCTCAACTTCCTACTTATAATAATGCATCATTTGATAACTTTGATTCTAACAATGAAAAGATACATGTACATTAACATATTCAATGATACATAGGTTTTTAAATGTTTCAAAAACAATGGATTATGAAAATATTATATATTATATTTCCCCAAGTCAAAACTTTCACCCTTTACATTTATTTAAAAATAAACATTCAAATTTTAAAAAAAATTCCAACATTGTTTTATATGCAACCTTGACAATTTTCTAAAGGTTTTTCATATCAACAAATAGTTCAATGGGAATTACTTTATAAATTTGGAGTTTTTCCAACAAATATTTTAAACATGTTTTTAAAGTTGTTAAAGTTTACATCCAAAAAGTGATAGGTTTTGGTTGGGTGCAAATACGAAAAGGAAAACTATGTGGTAGGACTTTAAAAACTTATCAAATACAAAATGAATCAAATTTAGAGAATATCTTTAAATCGTATTTAGGTTATTGTGATTTGGAAGGTTTACATAAGTCACTTAATTATTTTGAAAAGTTGCGAAAAAAAATTATTTGCAATGATTCGACAACTTGGTCTTTTAATGTTCTTATCATTTTTACATCTACTGAAAGATTATGGGATCCTTTCTTTAAAACTTTACACACATTACATGCTTCAAGATTAAATCTCTGAAATAAAATAATTTTTAAAAATTTGTTCATATAACAAAATTAATACAAATGGACCCTTTCACATGTGCAAGATATTATGATCATAAAACTTTTTTTTTTGCAAACTTATCACAAAAGATGATTATTTTTTTGGGTATATTTTTGAATTTTTTTGGTCAATGAATTCCAAAATCATGGGAATAAACATGACAATGGACTTTTATGGATAAAAAATCCACCTACATATGGAATGCACACAAATGAAAAATTAAAAAGTTTGAAGCCATGTATATAATGACGCGCTCCCAACTCTTGGAAGGATTCAAATGTGAGTCCAAATAGAAAACAATGAAAGAGTAAAGAGTCGGGGCACGCTCAATGGTTCGCAGCACTTTGGAAGGGTAGAAGGGCATGGTGGAGCTCTAGGATGGGACTAGGAAGAATTGACAAGCTTCAACTATTTACGCGGGCTTGCATAAAACCAACACAAGGTGGTTAGTGCATAGTTGGAGCACCTTTGGTGCTATGACGAGTCACAAACAATTCGGACACACAAGACTCACCACAGCCCGGACTTGGGGGAAACCACCACCTTCCCCCTTATAGTATACTCTGTGGCTGCCCACAGGGCCCGCATCCAAATTGCTTTTTATCTCAAGACTCCCAAGTGGGAGTCCCGAAATTGCCAAAGTTAGGACTCCCTACAACTTTGGGGCCCCATAACTTTGCAAGCAGACCTCCAATGGAGATGATGTTTGAAGCAAAGTTATAGCTTTCATCGAGAGTTTTCTAACGGTATGTCACACACTATTTGCACGCAAGGTAATCGGGTCGATTCCTGACTTTTAGTGGTTAGGAGTAACACTTTCTTACACTCCTGGGAGCATGTAGTGTGACTCCCGAGCTTCCTCTTGGCCTGCAACCTCACAACCCCTTTTGCTTTGGTCGCGAATCCAAGGCTAGGGTTGCGACATATTTCTTGTGATGTATCATTGTTACCAAACCCATTACAAAATGCACAATAACATCAACACACACATACATTAAAAAAAAAATTGTGTTCACAATTTTCATTATTAATTACCTCCTATGCATGAAACAAAAATTTTATAACCTTTTCAAATAAATGGAGATTATCCATTTTCACAACAATATCTTCAACATAAGCAAAAAAAAATTTCAATCTTCAAAATACTTTTTAAAAATGATGATATATCATTTTTTGAATATTTAAATTCTTTAAACCTTGACAAAAGTACATACATATTAAATTTCAGAAGTAAATTAACAAAATTGCACATTTTTTTAAAATCTTAAAATGAACTCCCAAAAACATAAAAACTTATGCATTTAATATACATGTTGTTCATTTATGGTTTGCAAATACAAATATTCAATTTATCTTGGAGCCACATGTAGATGCAACATTTCAATTCATAAATATTTCTCCTTTTGAATGACATGTTTTTGTGTTAAAATCACAAGTTCCATTCAATGAATTGGAGCTAAATTCAATTGATATAATGCGTTCATCAATCATAGACAAATATATTAATCGTACTAATCACTATGAATCGTTGTCATTAGCAAAGTTTAGTTTTTTTATAATATCTATAAAAAAAAACAAAACATCGCAAACCCAAAATTATTAGGTTTATAAATTATAATAAATATAAAGATATTGAAAATTGGTTGAGAGTACAACTTTTATCATATTCATCATTTCAAAATTTAGAAAACTCCCAATTTGGAATTAATGTAACCTAGCATGATGCATATTGTCAACAACATGATGACATTTCTAAGATTAAATCTATTTTCAACTACCAAATGCCATATCCAAATACAAAAAACATGGATGATTCAATATATTCAAAATTAAAACCATTATGTTCAATTAACATTTCGATTAACAATATATATAATAAAGTAAATGATCCATGTCCTACAATTCTTATAACAAACATAATCAATATTAAACACTATGATTTATAATCTAACTTTTTTATTCAATCATGTAATGGATCAAACCAAAAATCACAATTTTTTAAAAATAAGAATTTCACAAAATCATCATTTTCCATGATGATGAAAAAATTTGAATATCATGATTTACTTAGACAATTAAATGAATTTATAAAAAATATTTGATGTTGTTATGCATAGAAAACAATTGTAACATAATACAACAATATGTTTATTTTTAATAGGGGGTGTTGGAACTAGAAAACTTTTACATTGAAACTCATAATTCAAGGATTATTTGATTATACAATAAAAACATATCTTTGAACTTAACCAAGGTTTTATTTATGGCATCAATAGGTAAAATTACTTTCAATATTAATAGTTTAACAATACATTGAACATTGAACATACATGTTCAACAATCCTTATCTAATTTACTAAATTTATCATCATATTCATTAAATAGGTTTACATGTTGATATGAACAATTACAACTTGTTGTGATAAATGAAATATCACTTTGTTGGTGCTAGAATGTTTAATGTTATAGATTATTGGCTAAGATCCATAAAACACATTTAAAACAATTCTTTTGGTGGTGTTGATGTTATCATGACAAGTGATTTCTATCAAGCACACCCTATGAAAGATAGTTGGATCTTTCAAAATATCAAAGATAATGTTAATGCATTAACACTAAATTTTTCACAAACATATGTCTAATGTTATGAACTAAATAAAGTTATGTGATAATCTTTATAAAAACTTTGAACAAATTTCGTACTGCAACAAAAAATAAAAAGGATATTGAATTTATAAATTCAATTTGTAATCGACAACCACCCAATATTTTACTATCATGTATTTATTTTATACAAATAAACTTGTGCAAAAGCACAATGAAAATGCATTCACTAAGACATTAGGTCCTACATTTATTTTCAATGCAATGGACATTAGCCATCAATCATGCCCACCATTTTACAAATTCTCAAATGATTTGAGTAAAATTGTAGGTTTTTATTTTATAATTAATATAAAAAAAGATATGTTGGTTGAATTATGTGTTAATAACTATGCAACATCTAATGGTCTTGTAAATGGAGCTGATCACATTTTTAAAGCATCAACAACATATTGTGAAAAAACCATTATATGGATAATGTTTCAGAATTCTAAACACTATTAAAATAAAAAATATTCATTCTTATGATAACAACATTGATTCAAAATGGACACTAATTTAACCTACCTTCAAAGATATAAGAGTTGGTAAATCCTAATCATTTGTCATAACAAGGATTTAATTTCCGATTCAATATGCAGTAGCAAAAACCATTCATTGTTCTTAGGGATTATCATTAAATGAATTTTTTTTGATCTTAGTAACATCAAAAAATTGGGTTAACATATACAATATTATCCCACATTCAAACAAAATAAAAACTATTTTTGTTAACTCTTCTCCAACATGAAATTTTTCATGTGGATCGAATAGTACATGTAAACATGAATAGATTGAAAACAATTACAACTTGGATACCATTAATTCCTCAACTTAAAAACTTACATAATTTTCATGTAATTATTTAAGCCTAGAATACAATTTCTTTACACCAACATTATGAAGACATCAATCATGATCATAACCTTCAAATGTCTCATATCTTATGTCTTATAAAAACAAGAATACACCATGCATCAACAAATGTGTACAACTTTATAAATTCACCGAAGTATTCATATATTTCAATCCATGATGGTCATGAGTTAATGATGAAGTATGACATACACATGCACTTAAATTCATTCAATACAATAACTAATGATGGTTCAAGATATATAACAACAACTTTTAATACTAATACATCAAATATATATATATTGTATGTATGTATAAAGCTCATTCATGTTCAATTTTTACATTCCTAAACAATTTTCAAACTATAATTCAATAATCTTCTAAACATTATCCAATCATCATTATGGGAGATTTTAATGTTGACGCTTTAAAAGACAATAACCAACCAAAAAAAAAAAACTATTATATTTCATGGATAAACTTCAATTAAAATCACAATTTAGTGAAAGCATTACAAAAGCTGGATCTCAATTAAACCATATATGGGCAAATGTCCTTGGAATGAATGTAAATTTGGTGTAATAAAAGCATATTGGTTAGATTTTCACAAATCGATTTATATTGCATTCAAATTACTAAACACACTTCCAATGTAAAACAAAAAACCATTAATGTCTTCATTTATTTAAAGTGTAGCATTTGTGAAAATATGCATGTAAATGTTGCATTTTCCACCTAAGTATTACTCCTAAAATGTTGGCACATGGTGGTTTCAATTTGCATTTTTACATTTTTTTTCATGGATCATGTGCAAAAAAAATCATAAATATCAATACCAAGACAAATGTTTTTTTGAATGATTGTTCTATCCACACATACAACCATCAAACATCATAACAACACACCTTTCATGGAAAACCTAAACACAAAATGCGACAAAAACAACTATAAGGAATGCCAAATTCTCAAACTTCAAAAATGAAATGAGACCAAAAATAAAAATCTTTTCATTTAAATTATATCCATTCAATATTGATGTTTATTTCAAACATCAAAATACCTCATGCACATTTCTAAAATTGTTTACATTTTCCAAGTTTGAAAAACTTGGATTTTCTTAAAGAATGTAATTAATCACAACTTGATATTCATTTGTCTAATAAAAGAAAAGACAATGGAACTATGGTTCCAATTTCTAACATGTGTAGTGAATTCTAAGATGGTTAGAAACTATATTTTTTAGTACAAATGTGAAAAAAAAAAAATGTATGATCTTTCATAAAACCAGCAAACTTTCATCCAATCTAACTTTGAGTTTATAATAAAACATTAAATGTAATACCTTATTTTCAAGATAGGGACTCTCATGGCAGAGCCGCTTGTTGTTCAAGGAGCATCCAAAGGGACATCATGCTCATTATTGAGAGCCACGACACTCACCGATGTCCCTTCTAGCAACCATGATCTCATGGATGAACTTTATTCCATGAAAGGTATTTATTTCATTCATGAAATTGTGTCCATGTTCATCAACAGAACTTCATCTAGTCATTCATTGAAAACTGGCGATGTGGAGATGGCACTGGGCTACCGGCCTGTGCTAGGGCCCCATATTTTCGATGCCCCCACCCTAGGGTTTTACACTGAAATTGAGGTGACCTGGATGTCCACACATTTGTAAATCTGTCTTAGAAATTTCGTAGTGTATGTGGAGGGTGCATTATAACGCGTAATATTCTGTCTGCTGTCCAAGTGAAAGTGTGGGCATTCTGATTTTCACAGTGGGATTTACTAAAAATGTATAATCCCCCCACTCTGATTTATGCGTTGTTTTTTATGGGGTGTAAAGCCCCTGGGCAAGGGCATTACTGAAATCACGCTTGCACTCAACTCTGGCCTCAAGTGCCATTATTTTAGTCATGCCCTCACCCTCAGTCTTTACCCTACACAAAT
>Ga0116230_10005051_pt1 | contig 12935 bp, 7 predicted proteins | sample S1TSphfallax_3_FD_88678 | JGI IMG/M metagenome (GOLD analysis project Ga0116230, IMG submission 88678) | Host-associated microbial communities from peat moss isolated from Minnesota, USA - S1T2_Fd - Sphagnum fallax MG | ecosystem: Host-associated > Plants > Peat moss > Unclassified | place: USA...
GGTTGACGGCCACGCTAAAGCCGGTATTTTTCTCGAAGCGCGGCACTCTCACTTGCGGATATTGCTCTTGCAAAAATTCTATCGAGCCGTCTTTAGAGCCATTATCGACAACAATAATCTCCAGCTCCTTATAAGTCTGAAGCAAAAGAGAGTCGAGACAATCTTTAAGGAAATGTTTGCCGTTCCAATTGGGAATAACGATCGAAACAAATCCTGCTAGGCCTTCACTGGCCATGCCGGAGGCTTTTGTATCTTCACCAGGGCAAGCTTGCACTTAATCACCGATTTGAGAGACTTGGAGACAAGCCTATTGTACGGCACACTCAAGCATGGACAAAATATCGCCGGACTTGAGGCAATATGCCTCTGGCCCAGGGCAAAATGCCGCCGGCCCTGCGCGAAAGGATATAATGTGCCACGCAAGGCGAAGTAAGCCGTGGATAGCAAAACAAAAATTCTTCTCATAACTCTTGAACCAATCGCCGAAAAGATGGCCGGCCCGGCCATCCGAGCATTGGAGCTGGGCAAAGTACTGGCCCAGGATTTTACTGTGGTCGTTTTTTCCCCGGTAGAAGGAGGCGCCCCGCCCCGGGGACAATTGCCCGCCAATCTCCGCTTGGTGCGAGGCGGAGGCGCTAAAACACTGCGAGCTCTGGCTGAAGAAGCCGAAACAATCTTCATCCAGTCCAATGTGCTCAAGCCATATCCTTTTTTAAGCCAGCTTGGCAAATATCTCATATTGGATCTTTACGATCCTTACTTGTTTTCGGTTCTGGTGCAATACAAAAACGACCCTGTCCAGGCCGATGCCAGCTACCGCATGATGCATCAGGTCCTGGAGACACACATGTTGGCCTGCGATCTTGCTGTTTGCGCTTCCGAAAGACAGAGAGACTATTGGATCGGCCGCTTCTGTGCCCAGGGTCGCATCGACCCTCGCCTCTACAAACTGGATCCATCCCTGCGCAAACTTATAGATGTTGTGCCATATGGCCTTCCGGAGCAGGAACCGCAAAAAAACGGCAGTGGTAAAGGACTGAGAGATATCCCCGGCATCGGCCAGCAAGACCCGGTATTGATCTGGGGTGGCGGCATCTGGGATTGGTTCGACCCGCTTTCGGTGATCGAAGCGGTAAAAAATTGCGTAGACGAAATACCCGATCTGCGCCTGGTTTTCATGGGTACAAAATCGCCCAATCCCAAAGTAGAAATTATGGACATGACAAAAAAAGCCAGAGACCTGGCTGCAAGCCTGAGTCTTTTGGACAAGCATGTCTTCTTCCTTGATGGCTGGGTCGACTACGATGAGCGCGTCAATTATCTTCTAGACGCCACTGCCGCGGTTTCCGCCCACTTTGATTTACCTGAGACCCGTTTTTCTTTCCGCACTCGCATACTCGATTACTTATGGTGCGGTTTGCCCATTTTGACGACTGCCGGCGACGGACTGGCGGAGCTCATACAGCAAAACGGAGCCGGTCTCGTCTTGCCTTATCAGGACAGCGCCGCCTGGGCAAAAGCTATCAAGCAGGTAGTCAACGACCAACAGGAACGTAAAAATATGCAATGCGGCTCAAAAGAATTGAGCAAAATGTTTTACTGGCAAAACAACGCCGAACCGCTGCGCCGCTTTCTCAAAAATCCTTATCATCTGCCTCAATTTGAAAAGGTTACTATGCCGACCCTTTTTGAGAGAGCCTATTCAATTTACCGCCGCGGGGGCATCGGACTTATTAGCAGACGCTCGCGAGAGCTGATTAATGACATACTTAAATAGTATGGTTGTTGCTAATTTACGAGCGCCGGAACACCTTCTTTCTTACAGCTGGCTTGAGCTGGAGAAAAATCAGGCTCTTCGGGTTTTTAATGATCTGGCCAAGATGGTTGGCAAGCTCGATAAAAAACTAACTGTAAAAAGGGTGCATGCGGCCAGAGTCACCCTCAGGCGCTGGTACAGTGTCTGGGACATCATGGCCATCGACGGCTGGGAAGACGATCAGTTGCACGGTGGCGGCTTTGACAAAACAATTGGGCGTCAGCTCAAAAAATTGAATAAAAATCTTGGCCTGTTGCGCGACCTTGACGTCACTCTGGAGCTGGCACGCGATTTGCACCTAAACCAGATTGTTGTCAGGCGTCTTGGCAAAAAACGTAAAGATCTGGAGAAAAAAGTTGGAAAAAAAATAGCTGCGATCAAACTGTCTAAACTGATTCAAAGATTACGCAGCTACCTGGCGGCAAAATCAGAAGAGCTGCAATATTTGACCAATAAAGGTAACGGTGCTGGCAGCGTCATCGCTCCGGACAAAAACACGGATAACGGCAGTGTTATTATTGGCGGAATGTTGGGCTCTCAAGAACTTTCGGCCTATTTTCATCTGGATCGATTTTTGTTGCAATCCGAACACCAGTGCCAGATGCTCTGCGAACACAGCACCGAAGATGAAGAACTCCACGAACTCAGGCTTTCAATCAAGCGCTGGCGCTATCTTTTGACCGAATTTTTTGGTCTGACCAATCTGGAGTTAGTTTCCACACAGCAAATATTAGGCAAAATCAGGGATTTAAACCGCCTGCGGGCCGAGATAGATGATTTGAAAAAACCGCTTACCAGGGCGATCGACCGCAAATTAATCACCGCAGCCGACCTTAAGGCCGATAAAGAGCTGATTGCCTCGGCTATTGCGGAGCAATTTAAGCTCCTGGAGCCGCTCTTAAAAAATCTGCCCTTCGGTCTGAGGCCCTATCTGCTCAGCTTGTAAGCCAGAAGAGCCCTGGCGAGAGGGTTGTCAGCAACCAGCAAAGGCCGAGATGCAGCGGCCAGACAATAGAGGCAATGTTTAGCTTGCGACAAATTACACTTAAGTATTATTGAAACTCGTGTAAATAAGGCCCTTAAGAACATACAATTTAAATGCAGACCTAGACTGGCAATGTCAGGCACCCCGCCCAGGGTGGCCAAGAGGCGAGCTGATTAGTGTCCAGAAACGGAAGTACAGATGGCGATTAGAAAAAAACTAACAATACTCGGTTCGGGCTCGGCCGGTCTGACGGCGGCGATTTATGCCGCCCGGGCCAATCTAGAACCGCTCGTCATCCAGGGGCTGCAAGCTGGTGGTCAGTTGACCATCACCTCCGATGTCGAAAATTTTCCGGGTTTCCCCAATGGCATCCTCGGCCCTGAGCTGATGGAAGAAATGCATAAACAAGCGGAACGCTTCGGCACACAGTTTATCTATGACAATGCCGAATATATCGATCTGACAAAAAGACCTTTCACTATCCGCACGTCGTCGGAAGAAATCATCACCGATACTCTAATTATCGGCACCGGTGCTTCCGCCAAGCTTCTCGGTCTAGACTCAGAAAGCAAACTCATGGGTCACGGCGTTTCGGCCTGTGCCACCTGCGACGGATTTTTCTTCAAAGATAAAAATGTCTATGTCGTAGGCGGTGGAGATACTGCTCTGGAAGAAGCCACTTTCCTCACCAGATTTGCCAGCTCGGTCACAGTCATCCACAGACGTGACGGTTTCCGCGCCTCGGCTATCATGGTCGACCGGGCCAAACAAAACAACAAAGTGCACTTTATCCTTAATTCTGTCATCGAAGACATAAATGATGTCGAAAAAGGCGAAGTGACGAGCATAAAAGTGCGCAACATCATCACAAATGAAGTGCAAGAGCTTCCAGCTGACGGCGTCTTTATCGCTATCGGACACCAGCCTAATACCGAGCTTTTAAAAGGCCAGATAGAACTTACCGATACCGGTTATGTCATCACAGATGGTGTCAAAACATCGGTCAAGGGTGTTTTTGCCGCCGGCGACGTGCAGGACGAGCTTTATCGTCAGGCAATCACAGCGGCTGGGACTGGCTGTATGGCGGCTCTTGAAGCGCAGTGGCTCCTGGAAAATGAAGAAGAGCAAGAAGAGCACAGTGATCAAAAAAAAACCCTAGCTAGTCCGGTCGCAAATCCCAGCTAGTTAGATGACCCCGGCACAAACAGAAACACAAAGCACAAAACAACTGCAAGAGCGGATGCTAAGACAGTTTGTACTGGAACATCCTGTCTTTTGCCATCCACTTTTTGAAAGGCTGAAAAAAGGCATAGACAGTCAAAAAAAAGGCGGCGATTTGCTGCGCAACTATGACGCCCATGCTTCGCACCTGCGAAGATTACTGCTCAAATCAGCGACAATCATGCCTGAAAGAGCAGTCGGCTTTATCCTCGAAAATGTCCGCAATGAATATGGCAATGGCAGAGTAGAAAACAGACACCAGTTGCAATTACAAGACCTGGCCTGGCAAATAGGTGTTTCACCATCCTCCTATCATCAAGCTCCAATTAAGACCGGCATCCGAACATTTATCAAAGAAGTCACTCCCTACTATTATCCCCTCGGTCATTTTAAAGGGACTAATTTTAAAGCGATAAAAAGTCGCGCTGCGGTGGCTGCAGGCGCTATCACAGCTACCGAGCTAATGGCCGTGGAAGAGTTTAAGGCTCTCCAGATTGCATTTGCTTCTTTTGGTAAGGAGCACCACATATGGTTTGACCATGTCACTATAGAATGCGAACATTTTGAAGACTCGGTCAATCTGGCTCTATACTTTTTGCAGGAAAATAGCGACCTGGAAGCCGATGTTTTATTTGGTTTAAATGGTGTACTGAATGCTAATTTACATCTCTATGACGGCTTATTGGCCTGCCTCGGCTAAGGGTTGATGGCTAGCAAAAACAATCTTTCGATCGCTATGGTCCTCCGCCTTTTTTCACCAAGCGGCGGTCTGGAATTGTACGCCCTTAAATTAATCGAGGGCCTCCTCAAAGACGGGCACAAAATCACTGTTATCTGTGAAAAAGACGAAAGCAATTTAGAACATACAAATCTCACGGTTTATAAAATTGCCGCTCCAGACAAATCGATGAGCAAAAGCGAGCGTTTGCAGTATTACTTTGAAGCGACATCAAGGGCGGTGGCAAAGCTTGGGCCCTTTGATCTGGTGCACTCGCAACACTTTCCAGTCCAGCCTGTCGACGTGGTCACCTTCCACAACCATACGGCAAGACGTCTATCTCATGTCGGTTACCGCTGGGAGCGTCTCTTAAACGAGACGAAGCTGACTTTTACCCAGGCCTATAAAGCCAGGGACAAAGAAGACGCCAAACTGGCACGCCAGGCCAAAATGCGTATTTTTGTCGGTGCTGTGATGAAAGATGACTTTTACCAGTCCTACAACCTGAAAGCCGACGCACCATTTGCCGTGGCACATCCGGGCGCCAGCTTGCAAGATGACGGAGAAGCGCAGACCACAAATTTAGATAGCACCTCCAGCAACACTCCTTTTACTTTTTTATTTGTCGGCAAGGGATTTCGCAAAAAAGGTCTGGACACACTACTTGGCGCTTGCGGCATTTTAAAAGGAAGAGGACATCTCTTCAGACTGCAAATAGCCGGCATCAAAAATAAGTGGAGCTCGCGCCTGCAGCTCAAATTAATTGGCCTCGACGACCGCGTCAGCTACCTCGGCTTTCGCCGAGATATGCCTGTTGTTTACAATGCCAGCCAGGTAGTAATCCTGCCATCAAAAATCGAACCTTTCGGCATGGCCCCGATACAGGCCATGCAATTTGGCCTGGTGCCTATTGTCAGCGCTGTCTGTGGCGTAGCAGAAGTTTTAACAGACAATCAAAACTGTTTAATACTCAAGGATCATCTGGACAAGACCGAACTTGCTAATTTGATGCAACGTCTGATACTGGATAGAGAACTATACAAAGCACTGCAGAGCCAAGCTAAAGTCACAGCCGACAGGCTAAACTGGCGACAGACGGTTAATGCAACCGAAGAGGCCTACGCCCGGGTATTGAATGCAAAAGAGACAGAGCAAGCGGCAGTAAAACCGGCAGAACTAGAGGATTTAAAGTGAGCAACGATAAAGAAGCTGGGCAACAGACACTAAAGCCACCGCATAAAAACAGGCTCGCACAGGAAAGCAGCACCTACCTCAAACAACACGCCGAAAATCCGGTTGACTGGTATCCATGGGGTGAAGAAGCCCTGCAAAAAGCAGTGAACGAAAACCGCCCGATCCTGCTTTCGGTAGGGTATTCGGCCTGTCACTGGTGTCATGTTATGGCTCATGAATCTTTTGAAGATGAAGAAACAGCCGCTCTCATGAACGAATATTTTGTCAATATAAAAGTCGATAGAGAAGAACGCACCGACATCGACGAAATTTATATGAAAGCCGTACAACTAATGGTCGGCCATGGCGGCTGGCCAATGACTGTGTTTATGACGCCTGAGGGCAAACCATTTTTTGGCGGTACATACTTTCCCAAAGAAGACAGACATGGTCTACCCGGCTTTAAAAAAGTGCTGGCCAATGTTTATGCAGCCTGGCAACGCAATAACGATGATGTGCTGGAAAGCGCAGGGGAACTGGCTTCTCATCTAAAACTCTTAGAACGTCTAAAAGACGCGGACGCCACCAGCAAAGATATAGATCTCGATTACGACATCATAGACGGTGCTCTGGAAACTTTGCTACGCCAATTTGACAAAACATTTGGCGGCTTCGGCAGTGCTCCTAAATTTCCTCATACTCTCTCGCTGGAGCTGGCCCAAAGAGCCATGGCCCACGGTCGCGACGGCAAGTTTGACAAAGCCCGGCAAGAGCAGTGCAAAGAACTGATTGAAACGACACTAAATCGTATGGCCTATGGGGGCATCCACGACCAGATTGGGGGCGGATTTGCCCGCTATTCTGTAGACAGACAGTGGCTGGTACCGCACTTTGAAAAAATGCTCTATGACAATGCCCTCCTGACAAATGTTTATGTCAACGGTTATTTGCTCACAGGACGCACCTACTGGTTAGGCGTAGCCGAAAACATCCTCGGTTTTGTCGAGCGCGAGCTCACTACCCATGGTGGAGCCTTTTATAGCGCCCTGGACGCTGATTCGGAAGGCGAAGAAGGCAAATACTATGTATTTACTCCCGACCAGGTGATAGGGGTCCTCGGAGAAGCCGACGGCATATTTTTTAACAGGGTCATGGGTATAACAAATACCGGCAATTTTGAGCACGGTACCTCGGTACTCCATCTCAGTCAATCTCCTGAAGAAACGGCCAAACGCTTCAAGCTATCGATTGATGATTACTGGAGTAAGATCGATGAGTCAAGCGCCAAACTTCTGACCGCCAGAGAAAAACGCATAGCGCCGGGACGCGACGAAAAAGTATTGACCAGCTGGAATAGTCTGATGATATCGGCATTTGTCGATGTCTACAAAGCCACAACCAATGTCAAATATCTCCACACCGCCCGCGGTGCAGCCAATTTTATATTAGATAATTTGCGCCATGACGGTCGTCTGCTCAGAGTTTGGGGACAGGCGTTGGGCTCCGATCAGGGTCAGGCTAAACTGCCAGGATATCTCGATGATTATGCTTATTTTGCCAGCGCTCTGATTGCCCTGGCCGAAGTAGACTGCGACAGCAAATGGCTGATCACAGCTCGTGAGCTGACCGATCAGATGCTCGCTCTTTTTACTGATACCAGAGAAGGCGGTTTTTTCTTCACGGCCTCGGATCATGAAGAGCTTATCGTCCGTCCGCGCAGTCATTTTGACGGCTCAGTCCCTTCGGGGACGTCAGTAGCACTGACTGCACTGCTCAAACTTGCCGCCCTCACAGGCGAACAAAAATACGAAGAACAGGCATTGTCGATCTTCAAACTCTACGGCGAACACTTGAACCGTATGCCGGATCAATTTGCCGGTCTTTTAAATGCCCTCGATATTTATCTGACTCAGGGCCCCGAAATAGCCTTTATTTTGCCGGCAAGTACCAGTACGGAAGCGGAAGAAGCAGCCAAAGAAATGCTCTTTTGCCTGCACCGTCAGTATCAACCTAATCGAGTCATACTCGTCGCCCGCGAAGGCGATCCAGCACTGGCATCCGTCAGTCCGCTGATAAAGGATCGCCCGGCTATAAACGGCAAACCGACAGTCTATATCTGCAAAGATTTTGCCTGCCAGAGGCCCATAAGCGATCTAAACGATCTCAAAATTGCAATGCAGGATCGTGATTGAACCTGAGCCCTAGTGAGTAAGCATAGTATGGAAGGACTACGAGACTAAAATTTCCACGTAGAGCAAGTTTAAATGAGCATCTTGGCCTCTCAAACCCTTGGGAGCACTGCTCTTGCAGACACCACGCGTTAACAGATAATAACTTTCAATACTTTAGTTGTTTGCTATAGTTCCGATTGTGCAAATTGAAACTCACTAGATTTTGACTGTTTTCACAAGTCACAATTAGAATTAGTGAAACATTCTCTCCGGTAGCCTTGTTCTTGTCACGACGGTATCCCTTTGTCGCGCTTGTTTATTTGGGCTTAACCGGGAGAGTAGCTTGTATCAGCTGTACAGTCTTAAATATAGATGCGATTGCGTTTACCACTTATGTAAGCGCTTTTTGCGTCAGCCTCTTGTTGTTTCCGAAATGTGGCCACTAGTATTTATGAGGCTCTATCGTGGCCGACCAAAATTTGTCTTTTATTTTTTGTCCCTCATAGCGGCTATATTTATAAGCTTTTGCGCGTCTCAAGCAGCTCAAGCTGCTAATCCTCCTATTATATCTACAGGTACTGGAGGCTCGACCTTCCAGAATCAAACGTCATTCACTATCACCGGAGATAGTGGTGCAAATTTTTTTCTGACATTGGACGGGACGACTCCAACTCCAAGCAGCACGCCTTATTCTGGCGAGATGACCGTTCCAAATTATACAACGGTCAAAGCAATCGAAGTGCTGAGTGGCGTTAGTAGCTCGGTAACAACGGCGTTCATACAATATGAAGTCCCCAGGCCGAATTTACAGCTCTGGCTCAAGCCTGAAAATATTATTGCTAGCGGCTCAAGTGTAACTGGATATACCGATGTGTCTGGTTATTCGACGACCGTAACGCAGTCCACAACTAGCAATCAACCCACCTTAGTCTCAAACGCACTCAATGGCTTCAGCTCTGCGTCATTCAATGGATCCACGACCTATCTTAATATAGCGTCTGGTTCAACTAATGCCCCTTTCCTTTCTAACCTTACCGGCGGTGTAGCAATTTTTGCGGTGGTATCACCACTCACCTCCACAGCAGACAAGGCTCTCTTCACGGCTTCTCACACAGGCGTCACAGATATGACGGCCCTGCAAACGGATGGGACCGAGGTAGTCTTTAACGTCAACAAAAGTACGACGGCAAAAAATATTACTTCAAGCACTGGCGCTATTACGGTGGGTACATTTCAGGAAGTAGATGCTGTCCTTAATCAAACTAACGTGGGTCAAATTGATGTAAATGGAATAACGCTTAAAACAGCTACTCTTCAAGCAATGAATAACACGACACGTCCTGTAGCATATATCGGAGCCAATGATGCGCTTCTATCGACAGCCTTTTGGGGAGGCCAGCTAGTAGAGCTTTTAGTTTATTCCACTGGGACTAATTTTCAAACAGAAGCAGCTCAAGTGCAAGCATACCTTGCCTATCGGTACCAGCTTGGCACCTCACAGACAACTCCAGCGCCCACCATCAGCGTACCAACAAGCACACTGACCGGCCCAAGCCAAGTCGCAATATCCTCGGCACCAAATGCGGTTACTTATTTTACGCAGACGGGAATTGCGCCGACGACATCGTCGCCCGTATACACAAAGCCGATTAATATCAACTTCAGCCAACAATTACAGGCAATTTCCGTTGTAAACGGCATTCAAAGCGCCGTATCTTCCGCAACTTATACATTAAATGCGACTCAATGGCCGGCGCCCAGCTCCACTGATAACACATCCCTACAAATGAACTTGCAACTTCCGACAACGGCTATCCCTCAATGAATCATTTTAAATGGCTGACTTCCAAAATAGTCTCAAAACAATCGCAATTTACCGGCATCAGCTTGACCAAGGCGAAAGAAAAGTCCCTCATTATGGAAGGAAAACCGACAAAGATGGCACAGAAAAGCGTTACTCTTCGGCTAGGCGCATTTTTGCTGTCAATGCTTACGGTGATTGTCTCGTCTGCACCGGTCATGGCCGGAGTGCCAATTGCCCCACAGCACAAAATCACCGGTGCCGCGCCGATCCCTCCTCCACCTGGTCCTAAGGGTGGCGTGAAAAAAGGACCTCACAAGGTGAGGTTATTTACTCCAAAACTGGAGTTTTCTGACAACCCGAGCGATAACGAGATCAACGACGCGCGAGTATTTTCAGAGCCGCTCACTCCTATGACAACGGAAGCGGTTTCCGGCGAAAACCTAGCTCTGGTTAAGGCTATAAATTTATTCGAGACAAAAAAAGATGTTGACGATTTAAGCGCGTTCACGGCTTTTATCCAAGATTTTCCTAAATCTAGATGGATTGCATCGCTCGAAGCAAACCTTGCATACTTGAAATTTCATACTGGCTATTTGACAGATGCATCTGCACTTTGGAAAGATGCCTGGGCCAAAGCAAAGAAAGAACCTGGTCGCGCTCAGCAATCCGTAGCCAACTATGCGATCTCCAATCTTCTCATCCTTGATGCACGTCTTGGCTTGATGGACGAACTGGAAAAGTATTTTGCTGAGACAAATAAAAGACCATTTTATGGCAGCGATGAAGCGAGAGTGAGCAGCGCGAAGCACGGCTATGGTTTTATGCAGACCTTCCCCGGCCTCGCTTTCCGTTGCGGCCCATTTGCCATTAACAGCCTGGAAAATAAGAACAAATTTTCGCTCGATCCGATATTGAAAAATGCAAAATCTACTAAAAAAGGCACCAATTTAGCTCAGGTAAAAGGTTGGGCGGACGCCACCGGCTTGAAATATCAAATGGCCAAGCGGAGCCCTGGAGCGGCATTTGTGACGCCTGCAGTGATGCATTGGAAAATGGATCACTTCGCTGCAATTCTTAAAACTCAAGGTGGAAAGTATTGGATAAAAGACCCAACTTTTGATAGCGACGGCCAGGTCGTTATGACTGAAAAAGCGCTGGAGTCTCAGACCGATGGATACTTCCTTATACCAATAAGTACTGCGCTACCGTCTGGCTGGCAGGCTGTGAGCGAAGAGGAAGGCAAAACCATATGGGGTAAAGGCGGCTCTCAGGGATGGGATGGAAATCCCAAAGGACAAAATTGTCCACATCCTAAATGCTTTCTACCTGCTATGACTTGCTGCGCTAATGGCATGGCACAGCCTTCAGCAGTCTCAATGACAGCCACTCTAAATATCAAAGACACGCCGCTTAGCTACCAGCCGCCACTCGGTCCGGCCGTGCCTTTTTTCATCAACTACAATCACATGGAAGAAAATCAGACAGATACAAAAACCACAAATTTAACTCCTGATTGGACGTTTAACTGGGCCTCCTATCTGACCATCGATTCATCAACTTCCAATGCCACTCTTCGAATGATGGGCGGAGGCTCCGAGGTTTACGCCTATGACAGTACAAGCGGCAACTATCCTGCAGTAGACATCCTATCGCAAGCGACACTGGTCAAAGAAGGCACAAATAGCTATCAGCGGCAAATGCCGGATGGTTCAGTGCAGATCTACAACCAGGCCGACACTGCTACTCCAAAAAATATTTATATGACCGAGGTAACGGATCGCTACAATAATTCCGTCACCATCCAATACGACACCAAATACAGAATCTCAACCATTACCGATGCTCTTGGCCAAGTTTCAACACTTACTTACGCTTCAACTGACTCAGCTGATCTTGGTTACTACCAGATCGCAACGATCACAGACCCGTTTGGAAGGTCTTGTAGCTTCAGTTACGATGCTTTGACTTCCACTCAACTCACCTCAATCACCGATGTAATTGGTCTGACATCAAAATTTGCTTACGACAGCTCCTCATCCTTTATCACGCAGTTAAATACGGCGTATGGTAGCACACAATTTGTACAATATGTGCCGTTTAACCCTGCTTATCAACCGGGGCAAGGAGGTAATCCCAGCCCCGTTGCGCAGGGCCTGAGGACATTGTTTCCTGATGGCACATCCAATGTGATCGAAGCCTGGCTAGGAGAGAATAAAGCTACCTATTTTTGGAACCGCCATGCGACCCAGCTCTATCCAAATGACCCGGTAAATTGTGTCTATACCAACTGTGAGCGCACAGAATGGACATACAACAACAGCACCGCTAATTCTGAGCCGATGGCCCAGAATATGACGCATCCTCTTGAGTCATTAAGTCGCATCTACATGACTTACCCTGGCCAGGCGGGCAACAATCAAGATTACGTCGGACTGATCAATAAGCCAACTTCTATATCTCGCACCATTGTAAATAGTGCCGGCAAAAATCCTCTTGTACAGGCAACACTTGGAGGCACAGTCACACCTGGCGATGTGCTCACTTTGAACGCTTTATCTCAGAACGCCTCCTATACTGTAGTAACGGGAGATACGTTAAACAGTGTTGCCAAAAATTTCGCTGCTGCTATTACCGGCAACTCAGGCATGCAATCTGTTCAGATTAGCGCAGTTGCTGCCGGACCGCTGATGATTCTCTCATGCGGTAATAACATTGTTAATTACAGCGTTTCCTTTTCATCTGGTGCGACTGAAACGTGCAGCTTAACTTCTCCATCACGGCAGTCTTCACTTTTGACCTTCCAAGGCACCGTAGCTAGTGGCGATGCTATCACTCTGTACATAACCATTCCTATTAATCCCTATGCCGTAACCCTTCACTATACGGCTATTACTGGGGATACTCCGACAACAGTGATGGCTCAGTTTGCCACTCAGATCAATGCCTCGACTACCCTGCAAGCCTTTGGCATCAGCGCTGCGCAATCAGGACCTGTTATTACTTTACTGTCCTATAACCCGCAACCGCAGACAATTAGTGCTGGCGAC
>Ga0116230_10005053_pt1 | contig 12930 bp, 11 predicted proteins | sample S1TSphfallax_3_FD_88678 | JGI IMG/M metagenome (GOLD analysis project Ga0116230, IMG submission 88678) | Host-associated microbial communities from peat moss isolated from Minnesota, USA - S1T2_Fd - Sphagnum fallax MG | ecosystem: Host-associated > Plants > Peat moss > Unclassified | place...
AGCACGCCCCTCTACCCCTCTATAGTGTTGGAAGTCGGGAGCGCCCTTCCGAGTCCCTTTTTCCGCAACTACATTTTGGTGAACCCTCAAGTGGGTTCACCCCAGGACTTGGGAGTGCGTCATTTGGGTAATGGACACATAGAATCTTCATTTGTTTCTTCTTCTTGTATCTTTGCATTAGACACTGCTGAAAATCCACACAAATAGTTTGAGACTTTGAGTCAATAGTCTCAACGGAGACATCGCATGTTGGGTTGGTTGATGGGTTTGCAATGGATTTGAAAACATTAGACTAACAACCCTCCAGTTTTGGTGTAGTTAGTTTCATTTGTAATGTGAATTGGTGAACGAGTAGAACAAACTTGAGATGTGAATCAAAGGTTTGGAAAATTAGTTATGCTTTGGAACAGGCCTTGGTAGAACCTATTATCACCTAATGTAACAGCAGCTTGCCACATTTCTAGATGGAATGGCCACTACCTGGCCAATTGCTATAGTGTATATATACATAAACACCTTTACAAATTTCTATGGTGTATTTTCAAGCCAACTAGGTACACTTGCTGATGTTTCCATGATCTCCCCCCACCCCCCCACTCACCCCTTATTTGTACTTGGTCCCACAGAAATAGTTGGGGTTTTTATGTAAAAATGTTGAGAGTTGAGATACATTTCCACTATTTGGTAGATTTCCCACTATTCTGGTGAGTGTATTTTTAGGGTGTGTTCTGGTGCAGAATCAGGGTCCACCATGTGTTCTGCGCTACACCTTTGTGAGTGCCATGAGGTTACCGGGAATTGCAGTAAGATCCCTGACCTTAGTCGACATCTTTCAACGACATAATATTTTTCTTTTAACCTACAAGATTTCCTTGATGCTTCTTTTGATTTATTTCAGCAGTGAACAAGCACTAAATTTCTCTCCACTTCCCCTAAATTGATCTATTGCACCACTGATTAGAACCATAGGGGAAGTCCTTGTTAGGCAGACTTCCTGCAATATGGTCATGCCTACAATTGCGGGCGAGGGTCGTAGCTCACCCAGCCTGCCAGGCGTAACTGCATTCCACGAAGTCACACGGTGTGAGGACTTTCCCTATACACTATTATACATTATACCTCCAGATGCAAGCTGCTCTCGTAGAAAGCAGGAGCTTACACTAAGAAGTCCCTTTGGAAGGACTTCCCATTTGCAGTATACCTCCAAGCAAGTGCCAAGCATACTCGGTAAAGTGATTCCAAACGCTGTTATTCGTTGGAACGTGTCGGAATCACGGAAATCAAATTCATGATCTGGGAATCGCTTAATTTCCAGGTTGTGTGGAAATTGATTGCGGCAGAAAGCTGACACACAGTTGCTCAGAGGGACACAACGTCAAACGTCCCCTATTAAAAAATAACTTAAGCCACATGGGGAAAGGGCCATAGTGAACTAGCACCCACCAGTGCACCATCCACTGGATGCCTGATATTACTCAGTTGTGGATGAACCTCAAGTGTGTTAATATTTGGTTTCACCTTGATAATGAATTTTGTAGTAAATAGGTCCCCTATATAGGTAAGAAAATAGATAATTAGTAGGAAAGTACAGTAGATGGTTATACATAGGTAAAGGCTGTTTTTACTACCTACCTACTAACAACCTTCTTGTGGGTTGTTCGAAAATAGCTTGTTAGAAAAAACAACTGATCTAACCACCATGATTAACTAGGGAACTGGAAGAAACGAGCCCTTTGAAGTGGGCCTAAAAGTTCAAATAACACATTAAAGAAGTATATTTGAAAAGAATTCACAAAAAACTCATCAAAAAAATTTGAAGCTTATTTAAAAGAGAGTATAGTTTGGTAGGAAAGAAGTCAATTTACAAATATTGTACACCAAGCGATGTATGATTCTAACATAGATCCATTCATTGTGTACATTGAAGGTTGCAACAATATTGAAAGGAGGTGGTGATGTATGATATAACAAGCACATCTAGCTGGTCACATGACTTAGGGCATTCTAGACATTACAAAGTTATATACATGAGCAATCCTATTTTAAAACAGTGACGAAATTGTCTAGTATTTTGATGACATTAGTTGTTGATTGATGGCTCCATCTATTAACTACCCTTAATTACACAATTGTAACTTTTTAACATCTAGAAGGCCATAAATCACATGACCAACAAGATGTAATGATTATATCCTACACCCTCCCTACTTGATGAAAAAAATGCACATTTGGTTGATGAAATGAAAAGGGAAAATTATAGAACCTCACTACCAAAAAAAAAAAAAAAAATTCAACACCCTCCCATCACTTGTTACAATGAGAATAAAACACCAAGGTTTGGAAAACACACAGTTGTCTCTCTTAAGTACAAAACATCAAACTTGGAAGAACCGAAAGAAAATAATCATGTAGAGGTGTGTAAACATTAGAAGCTGTGACTTCAACAAAACAACAAAATTGATTGAGAGTCAACAATAGACAATACAACAAAATTGCCTGACACATTGCAATTTGCACAATGACAATCTGTAAGCTCATGTGAATCCTTTGAAATTGAGGAAGATAGCATATCTGAACAATCAAGAGCTTGGGTTTGAATATCAACCTTGAGATCTTGAGTAGTACCTTAGCCCTTGAACTAAGGGCAAAAATATCAAACAAAAATCTTTCTCCTCCTATCAAGCAAAATTTCTTAATTTGATTGAAGGAAAAAGTTTGAAGAGCAACACCTTTTCCCTTCAAAAGACTATTTTGGTGGAGAATGGTATTTGGTATGATTTTGTCAACCATTTGTTGCCTGGTGGGTAGTGGAGACAAAGATCCTTTGCGACTGCTTGACTTTCACATTTGATCACCATCTGCAGAGTTTTCTTTCCTCACTTGGAGACTCAAAGAGCAACTGGCACTCCACATGGAAGATATGTACCAATAAGGTGCAGGGCAGGATTTGGAGTACCCGATTCAGAGAAGCAAATCTTCTTTACCATCTTATCACCCCAACCCTTGCTGAAAAACCAGTCTTTCTTACTAACAGATATCAAAATTGGAACCTCATTCCAAGAGGCCCATGATCTCATCAGCAAGCAAGTCATCCTCTGTCCGAACTTGCTGTATGGGTCTGACTTCTCCTCCTACAAACCATATACCCCAATATCAATCCCTCCTCGTCCTCAGTATAGGAGCTTGTTATCCCAAATGCTAAGAACTTGAACAACAACTGATTACAATAAACAAGCACAACCACTTTGCATTAAGACAATCAGTTTCCAATGGCTCCTAGGAACACTTGATTTTAAAGCTCAACAGTAACATCATCAGGAAGGACATCCAAGATCACAAGGCCTTTCGGTCACATTTGTGAAGAACTTCAACATCTGATGATGGCACTGACAGTACTGCCACAACCTTCTAAAACAGACAAGGTGATACTCACACTCCTTTTTGTTCTGCTTACTAAATCCACAACTGCCAGCTTTTCAGCATACACAATTCACAACAGGTTTGGAAGTCTTATAAAAAAGCTCTGGTATTGAGAACAAAATTTGTAGGATAGGATTGAGCCACCAAGAGAGAGAGAGAGAGCTTACTGACCTCGCTTTTGTCTTTGTCGTTTTTGTGGAACTAGCTCCTGGCAAAAACATCAACAAAAAGGTGCAGATGGGCATCACTCCTTAAATCAAGGACAAAAATCAAATACTACTATGATAATAAGATACAGGAAGAAAAAAATTTGGTTATTGAATCCAAGCTGGGAAACACAGGAGGACGTCCTAAATTGTGCCTCCATCTGCATCCTGATTTGTGTCCCCACCCAAAACAATCAGATTGATGATTCTGCAGTGGAGAAAGCCACGAAGTTGGTGTACCTCCTCATGGGAGTCGAGGGGCAAAGGGCAGAAGGGCTTTCGTTGAAGCTCCCAATCTGAAACCATTTCCTTGAGTTCTTCTCCCAGTGTAGTGTTGCTATCTTGAAAGCTTGGCATGTCCACTACTCTGTCATAAGTCCCAAGGCCTAGTAGCATCATGCACAAGGAGGGAGATTAGCTACTCATGCACAGATATCCCACATAGCTACACATGAAACAAGAAAGATTTCCAAGGGGTGGTGTTTTGGAAGCACCTGTGAGCACATGGTTTTTGGCTGCTTCATATTCCTGACCAATGTGCTTGAAATCATCCAGTAACAAATCCTGGGTCTACAACCACTCAAAAAAACATTTCAAGAAGTTTGGAAGGCATTGAGACAAGATTATTGAAGTCCAAGTATGTGGTTTGGCAATTGGGTTTGGGGTAACCCTAAACCCTAAACCCTGGACCATCAAAAACCCAATTGAGCCTCATGGGTAATCACCTGCAAGAACGCTTATTGCAAAACCTTATGATTCAAGGCTGAAATTGTCTGCAAAAAAGCTATTGCAAAACCCTCCTATTCAAAAGAGCTGTCATGCAATGGTTCCTGCTAGTCCTCCAACAATGCACAACATTGCTCTCTCCAACATATGGGCAACAGAAAAACATAGATCACTACTCACCAGGTCTGTGTACAAATGCTCTTGAATGGGCAGATTTGACAGCAATCTGCACAGAACCGAGACAAAAGAAACTCTACCCATGTGAGGACATACACTTGGCAAGTCAAACTTTCTGTATTTCAGAATTCAATTCTCCCATTTAGCACAGCCTCAGATGGTGATCAACCACATCTAGATGTTGAGATCAAAGCTAAGATGCAGACTTGAGTGGCAGGTAGGATCAAATCAGAGAAGGTTTTGAGAAGCAAGCAACGTGAAAAAAATTACCTGTTGCGGGCATGATGTAGGCGAGATGCAGCTTGAGCAGCAAGCTTATCACAGGAGTCAGCAATACTTCTCTGGTTGATGGCCACACAACCATACAGAAACACCTTTCTTTGAAGCATAAACTTGATCACCTTCAGTGCAACAACACAATCATGCCGCTTCAATTCCTTCACCAGAATACAAAGCTGCTCCAATTCCTCTGCATACACAAATCCAAACAGCAGCAGCCTGAGCCTTGAAATCTCACCTCCAGCAGGTGTCAGTTGGTTGTCCAGACCAAAAAGAGGAGGATATATAACACAGTAACTTATGATGAAGACTCCCTTTGAAGGAATTCCTTCACAAAGTGTAGATGAAGAAGAATTGACAAAGATTACAAACCCAAAAAAAAGTCAGTGGAAAGTTTTGAGTTTTGTGTGCACCTTACCTAGTGACAGATAAATCTTGAAGCGCTTCTCAGTCAATTGAGTCTCATACAACATGTAGAGCACATACAAGCCACCGATCTTCCATGCAATTGCTCTATCTCCAACTACAAAACCTGTCATCCCAAAAAATATATATATATATACCAAACCCGAGGAAAAGCATGATGATCACAAAGGCACCACCACACCTGATTGTACATACATACATACACTCTCTCAAGACATTGTTTTCCTATCTCCTTCTCTCTCCTCCCTTGCTCCTCACAAAGCAAACACACAGCTTTCTTCCCAAATCAAATCAGAATAAAAATGGGTGTTTTGGATGCAGATTTGATGAGCTCTTTGCAAAAAGTGTTTTTGTTTGGAAACGATAAGCTCTGGATGTTGGTGACCTGTCCAAAAACAAAAGAATAGAAAACCCACCACTTTTATTGAACAGGAATTTTGCTTTACTTACCAAGTGCAGAAGAGTAGAGTGCCTGCATGAAGAAGTCTTGTGTAACATCCTTGGGACAAGCTTCATGGATAAATGAAAATCTGCGAGCTTGCCATAGCTCTTTCATATGCGACAATTCTCTTCCTTCCACCTTCTCCCCCACACAATTCAAAACACCCACACACATTCACACAAAAAATAGTCTCATTTCTCTCCATCTTCAGATCTCCAATTCCCCAATCCTTTGGTCCCTCTGCTCACAAAACCCTAAAAAACACAACATTACAAAAAAACCACAAATCCAGAAGAAATCCCAGAATAGATGTTGATAACAACCAGGGAATTTTCTTTTGTTCATCACAAAACTAGAAGCAAAAAAAACCGTGGACTGACACCAGAAAAGAATTGTTGATGGTCACAATAATTGGAAAGCAAGCAAGAAAAGAAAAGAATTTGTTTGTTGTTGATGACAGTTGCATGCAGACGTGCAAGAATTGTGCAAAGAGGAAATGGGGATTTGAAGCTTTTTTTTTTCTAGGGTGGAATGGTGAAAGAACAACAACCAAACTCACTTGAGCAAATGCATGAACAAGCTCTTGAATGTCCTGAGCAGCTCCTGTCATGTCCATCTTCTTGCCTTCTCCTCTGACCTTTTTCCTCAAACCCTAAAATCTGAAACTGTGTGCACATGCTGCTGCTTCCCACCAAGTAATAAGTACCCACTCAATCTCTTTCTGTCTCTCTGTGTGCATTTTCCAAGCTTTCAAGATGCCCTCTTTCTCTTTTGCAACAAACATGAGACAAAAACCCTTCCACAAACCCTATCGAAAACCCTAAAGAAAGAAACAGAAGACAAAATCTTCCACAAACCCTAAAAAAACCAACCAAAATAAAACACCAACAGAAGCAAAGAAGGATAAAACGGTGCTCTACAAAATCTGTTATTTCTTCACAGAATCATTCTTCACACAGCCCACAAACGGCTTGGCAAAATCTGGGAGATGCAGAATCAATTTACAGACAAAAGAAGACTGGTCAAAGAAGAAAAAAGAAGCAGAAGATGTATAAGACCTACCTACCCAAGGAAAAAAATTTGTGATGTCTTCTGGTTCCTTCCTCAAGACCTACAAAAATCCAGAGAAGACAAAATTTAAATCCCAAGACAGGAAGAAGAAGAAGAAAGAAGGAAAGGATGCAAGAAAGAAAACCCTTCTTCTTCTTCTCTTGTCTCATCGGATTCTTCTTCTTCTTGCCTCTTCTGGTAATGGGTATGGGTCAGATGATCATTACTCAGACTCTGCCAAGAATCTGAAGAAAACAAAAAGAGAGAGCAAGAAGAAGGAGAACAACCCATTGTGCGCATGGCAATGGAAGAGAGCAAGGGGAGTTGCTGCTGTTTCTGTGTGGGCCAGAGAGTGTTGTCTCTCACAAGCAACAGCAATGAAAGGGGAACTGTGAAGTATGTGGGAGCAGTGGAAGGATACGAGGGAGTGTGGGTGGGAGTGGAATGGGATAGTGGACAAGGTCGGCACAATGGAAAAGTGAATGGGATTCAGTACTTCTGCACACAAGATCAGCTGCCATCAGGCTCCCTTGTGCGACCCAACAAGCTGAGTGCTGGTGTTTCATTGCTGGATGCTCTCTCTTCTCGCTACAAAGCAACTTTGTCACAATCTGAAGAAGGTAAGGAACAAACCCTCCTCCTCTTGTTCTTGTTCTTCTTCAGTTAGCTTCTTTTGTTTGTTGATACTGGAAGAGATCAAGTAGAAGACATCTCTGTCTGCACACAAAGAGAAGCTGCACATGCAGAAGACATCTCTGTCTGCATACAAAGAGAAAATGCACATGCAGAAGACATCTATCTCTGTCTGCACACAAAGAAATTCACATGCAGAAGACATCTCTGTCTGCACCCAAAGAGAAAATGCACATGTAGACGACCTCTCTGTCTGCACACAAAGAGAAAATGCACTTGCAGAAGACATCAAACAGAAGAGATTTCTGTCTCCACTCTGTCTCTGCAAATACAGGTTTTTTTTTGTGTGAAATGCACATCTTCTTCTACTTCCAGAAGAAGAAAGAAGGACATAAACAACAACAACAACAAGCATCACCATACATCTTGTGGGTGCGGGATGTGTTGGTCGGGGATGTCAGATGACATGTATGTTACAACACAGAGGCGGATGCGAGTGGCAGTTGAACTTGTTGGCAAGAACCAGGTGGCAGAGCATCAAGCACATCTGGAGATGCTCACAGTTGCCACTCTTGCATATACTGGTGTATGTTCTGCAGGAGCACAAGGCGAGATCCGATTGTCTGCTCCAAGTAAAAAGAAAAACCCCATATCTCTCTCTCACCCTTCTTCTTCCTCTCATATCTCTCATGCCTCCCTCCTCTCTTTTTTATTGTTGTTGTGCAAATGAAAGATTTGATCTTTTCTCTTTGACAAGAACAAAATTGGTTTTGGGAATTTTTGTTATGATGGTATCTATGGTTTGTTGCTTGTGCAAAATGCACAAATTGCTCATATGTTTCCTCTTTCTTTCTGTTGAAAATTTTCTTGGAGCAATTGGGTAATACCCAAATTGTAATCTTCTACAGCAAAAATGGGGTTTCTATAACTGAAATGCACAAAATGCTCATATGTTTCATCTTTCTTTCTTTTGTTTCTTGGATTGATTCAGTAGTACCCAAATTGTTGTAATCTTCTACAGCAAAATTAGGGTTTCTATAACTGTGAATATTATTGTGCTGCTGCTTCTACAGACATTACTGATCTGGATCTTACGGGGAATCTCATCCCGGACTGGCAGGTAAAGAGAGACAACAATTCTCACAGAAACCCACCCATTCAAGAAAGAACGAATTCCCCAAGGACTTTGGCTGTAAACAAATGAGATATGCAAAGAGAGAAAAAAACTGATACATATGTGTTTTGATCACAAGAGTGTTTGTTTGCACAAACTTCTATTGACTTATGACAGATGATGACAACAACAACTGTAGCTAGAGAATGAAAGGATTGAACAACAGTATATTTTTGGTGTTTGTGATTTTATTTTTTATGGCAGGAAGTTGGCCGCATTTGTGAAGAGCTACCAGCTCTAAAACTTCTTGATCTCAGCAACAGTCGCATTGCAATTACCATGAGAGATGGATTGCCAGTGCTCTCAAACTTGACAACACTTGTGCTCAACCACTGTGCCATGAGATGGTCACATGTATAGCATGCCCCCCTTCCATATACTAAAGTGGAAAAGTCTCAAAGATTCTCCTTGTATCTGTTGTTTTTGGGAATCTTTTGATGCTTCTTTCCGATTTTGTTTTGCTGTCAGTGTGAGTTCAATGTCTTGATTTTTTTTTGCCCTTGCAGCATTAAGCTTGGTAAATTCAATGCTGAATTTTTTTTGTGCAGGTAGAAGTGCTTAATGGGTGTCTTCCAAAAATTGAGGAGCTCTCCCTTTGTGGAAATAAGTTGCAGAGTATTGAGGTACTTGTTGGTTGCCATCATGTCAACTGCTTATTGTTCTTGCTGAAACGATGATAGACATTTGCTGCATATGCAGTTCTTGTTTTCTTTGGATTGAGCATCTTTTCATTTGAGTGCTGCAATTTGTCTTTTTGTCTTCATGTTCGATGTGGGAGGGTGGGGTAAGGCAGGTGGACCCCACCTGCACAGAAACAACAACCACCAGTCAGCCTTTTGTTGGAGGATTCGAGTCACTGCGCCTTTTGAACCTGGAAGACAACTTGTTTGACAACTGGAATGAGATTGTAAAGCTATCTCAATTGCAGAGGTTGCATTTCATCCCTTCAAAATGCATGTGGTTTTGGTCTTTGTGCACTCAAAAGAATCTGATAGTTTTCTTTCTCACCTAATTAGACTTTAACCCAACAAGACTTGTGCCTTCCAAATACTCCTCCTTGCTGGAGTTTTAGTCATTCAAATAGAGTTCCAGTGCAAAGTTCCAGCTCTACATAATTTTTTCAGGGCTACCCATATGTGGAGAAATCAGGTTTGTTTTAAGAGCAGCTCCACCAGTGCTCAGTATGTGGCCCTGCAAAAGAAAATCGGATGAAGAAAAGTCAAAACATGTCTGGTTTGGCTCAGCAAAATGGTTTTGGCCCAGCATTTTTGCACAGGATGTAGAGGCTCATAAAAGGCACATCAAAGCCTAACACCTGCTGTTGGTTGGCTAGATAGTTTGATTGGTCCAGGTGGGTTGCTATTAGTAGTCTCCCACCTATTTGCAATCCCAGTTTTAGTTTTATGGGCAGGGTTGGAAAAAAGTAAATAACTAGACTTGGATGTGAAAAGTACTTTTGTATGGTCACATACTGAGCACCACTGGAGATGCCCGAAGAGATGCATAATGGGCAGAAATATGGATTCTGAAATATGCAGTCTTACCAAACATGAACATGAATTTGTGAGAGTGAGAGTTTGTGCTTTTTTTGTTTGGGGGTGCAGCTTGCAGCAACTATATCTGAGTGGCAACTGCCTTCAACAGCTCTGGTATCCAGACTATTCTAGCTCTACTGCTGATCATCATCACAAGGATACAGAATTCAAGCCCTTTGCAGCATTACGATGCCTTCTTCTAGGTGCAGCCCCAGAACATGATCAATCATTCTAGACTTAATATTTGTTTCTTGCACTGACAATTGCCACATCAAATTTGATGCCGACAGTCCATATGAATGGTCATGTTTGTTGCCATATTAAGGTTTCGTGATGGCATTATGGCAGCTGGGAACAAAATCTCGGAGTGGTCTTCTGTGGATGCACTTGATCAATTTCCTGCTCTTGAGGTGCTGTAAAATATACCCTTCTTCTTCATGCCTGTAAACAGCAGTTTGACAGCACGGGGCTCGTCACAGTGTCAAGCGTTGGAGGGAAGCTTGCTGCCTGTCCGTCTTTCCTCTCTTGGGATTTCTTTTGTCTGGAGAATGAATCTCTCCTTTTTTTTCTGTGCAGGAAGTCCGGCTTTCTCAGAATCCACTAACAGATTCTGGAAATGGTGTTGCACCCCGCTACATGCTGATTGCACACTTGGGGAAAATCACTAGCCTCAATGGCAGCCAAGTAAGTAAACAAGTGTTTTGCATGTTAAACCTCTGCTTGTTCTGATTTCTATGTGGAGGAGCCCTATGGGCCTCATAGCTGTAAACAAGATTAGTGTAAGAATTGGGCAGAAGTATCAGCCTCCTTGGTGTTTGGATGCAAACCTCTATAGCCATGAGAGTAGCAACTATATCACATGCATTTTTTGTTCAGCTTATGTGGATGGGGATCTTGTGCAGGTCAAACCAAGAGAGAGAAGAGATGCAGAAATCAGGTCTATCCATTAACCCATGTATCTTTCTTTTGCTTTTCCATCTTGATGCAGTCAGGAATCTTTTGTGTGTGGGTTTGTCTTGAATGTTTTGCTCCTCCAGTCATTCAGGATTTCTCCATCGAATGCAGTCACAGATTTTTGTCTTGATGAAAATGATTTTTTTATATGATAATGCACAGATATGTGCGCCATGTACTGAGCACCATGCAGAGCAAAGACATGGAAGAGATCATGAAATCTCACCCCAGGTGCTTTTCTCTTCTTGAACTTGCCATTTTTATTTGAAAGAAGGGTACCCATCATTTGCTTCAGGTGGGAGTGTCACATATGCAGGTTTAGGGTTCAGGGTTTTTACCCTAGGCCCTAAACCCTGGGACCATGAAAATGTCACCTGGCAAGTTCCAAAGACCATGCAGCTTGCTTTGAAACCAGACTTGACAAAAAGGCTATCAAAAACTGGCCTCTGTTGTAAGGGATGGATCTCATTTCAGTAGAATTGTGTGGGACACAGGTTTAAACATCTCCAAGTGTTGCATGATGTGCCTATGGACTTGGGTGGTGGATCAACTGGAAAAACTTCCACAATGGCCTCTTCCTTGATATGTACACACCCTCCCAAAATATCAACAGACTTAGAACTAGTGCCATTGTTCACAAGTAGAAAAGTAAGAGAGATGTTGTGATCAGTGAATCATAAAGAGCTGTAAAGTTTCTCCATTTCCCATGGTTGAATCCAAGGATTGGTCCAGTCCTTGAGTTTTTCCCCAGCAAAGAACATGTGAATGCAATTGGGAGGATAATAGCAATTTTGTGATGTCATGCACATTGGATTGCACTTGTGGGTATATGTGTGGGTTGAAGCAGCTGTAAGCATTGTTTGCGTGGCTGCAACAATTGGAGAGAGAGCACCTATTACCAAGAAACTCCCAAGCTCTACCACTGTCAGTTTGCCACTTCACTTACAAAATGTTCTTTCTTCTTGGAAAGTGTATATTGGGGTTTTTCTATTTTGCAATTTATAATGTCCAAATTCAAGCATTGATGTTCTGATGCTGGGTGTTTGTCAAATCTGATTGGAGTTCAAGTCAGAGTCTTCTTTGTGTTATTTTAATGCAATTAAATTCATGTTCTACAGACACTCAGCAGTGACACACAATGGAGAAATCGACAGTCTGCTAGTAGTTTCCCATAACCAGAAAAGTTATCAAGAGTAAAGGAATGGGTGTTCTGCCCTACTGCTTGGGAAAATATTTGGGGCATAAACGGTGTAAAGTGGGCTTACAGATTGGCAGGTTGAAGGTTGTTTGTGAGGCCCTCTTCAAGCTGAGGGCAGCTCGACAGCAACTTTTCTTCAAAGATCAGGTACCAAAAAAACATTCTTGCAACAATAGATCCCATTCTAGTCATAGCAACCGCAGGGCTTTCTCCTAGTTTCATAAATTAATCTTGCAGTATTGGATAGCGACAGTCTCTGTTCCCACTCTATTTGGTGCCTATTGCAGCATGTGATGCCTGATACCCAAGATGAAGCCCTAGTAATATAAATTGGGTTAGCCAATGGTCATAATGCATTGCTTTCATGCAATGAGATAAAGATTGTTGGGTGTTGATATGCGAGTGATTTCTTTGTAGGATGCACCCCTACCTGTTGCATTGGTGGATGACATGGAGAGTTTGGCAGACCTTGGGTTTGTGGCAAATACAACAATAATTGTTGATGAGGTGCATGACTAGTAATCCCTCTCATTTGAAGGTTTCTCCACAATCCCCTGCATATTCAGAAGCAAGAGATTCAGCATTGTTCATGAACTTCAATTGGGAATTTGATCATGTCTCACAACTTTGCCACCAAACTTTTGCAAATAATAAAACTGTAGCAGCTTTCACCAGAACCCAATGAAATAACTAGATGTACCTTTGTCTTC
>Ga0116230_10005055_pt1 | contig 12929 bp, 10 predicted proteins | sample S1TSphfallax_3_FD_88678 | JGI IMG/M metagenome (GOLD analysis project Ga0116230, IMG submission 88678) | Host-associated microbial communities from peat moss isolated from Minnesota, USA - S1T2_Fd - Sphagnum fallax MG | ecosystem: Host-associated > Plants > Peat moss > Unclassified | place...
CGAAACGCATGGCTGAAGCGTCCGAAACCATGATCGCGGCCGCCCGCAATGCGAGTGAAGGCACGAGCCAGGCCAAGATCGCATCAACCCACGCGGCGGGCGACGTATCTTCCGTTGCAAATGCTTCCGAGCAATTGCTGATTTCAATCGAAGAAATCAGCAAACAGGTCGTGCAATCGACCACCGTTGTCCAAAAAGCGGTGAACGAGGCGGTCGGAACCAACGCTGGCATGGCGAGGCTTTCCGCCGCGGCCCGCCGCGTCGGCGACGTCGTGAGCCTAATTTCGCGCATCGCGGCGCAGACCAATCTCCTCGCGCTAAATGCGACAATCGAGGCGGCACGCGCAGGCGAAGCCGGACGCGGCTTCGCGGTGGTTGCCCAAGAGGTGAAGACCTTGGCCACGCAAACCGCCAAGGCGACGCAAGACATCTCGGGCCAAATCGCGGATATGCAGGCGGCGACGGAAACCTCGGTTCAAGCCATCGACCTCATCGCCCGCAAGATCAGCGAAGTCGAGCATATTTCGATGATCATTGCCTCGGCCGTTCAAGAGCAGGGGGCTTCGACGCAGGAGATCACCCGCAATGTGCGGTCCGCGGCTTCCGGCACGGCCGCCATGTCTGCCTTTGTCGAAAATGTCGCGATGGCCGTCACGGAAACCAATGAGAGCGTCGATTCCGTCGTCAATCTCGTCCGTGAGTTGAACGATCTCGCCGCCTCGATGAGCGAGCGGATGCGGGACTTCGCGGAAAATCTCTACGCAGCCTGAGCCTTAACCGGCGTCTTATTCCAACAGATAGCTATCTGCTGAGGCAGCCGTCTCAAAAGGCGGGTTTTCGCTGGCCCCTCTGTGCTCTATGTTGCGGGCGCATCTTTCCTTCAGAGCCCGCGATGAAAATCTCCCTCATTCAAATGAATTCGATCAATGACAAGGCTGCCAATATTGCCGCCGCGGCGAGGCTCATCGATCAGGCTGTCGCCGAAGAGAGCCCGGATTGGGTCTCGCTGCCCGAATGTTTCGATTTCCTCGGCGGCAAGCGCGAGGATAAATTGGCAGCCGCCGAGCACCTGCCCGATGGCCCCGCCTATAGCGCTATGCAAGCGCTTGCCAAGCGCCATAAGATTTTCATCCACGCGGGTTCGATCCTTGAGCGCGCGGAGGGCGAAGAGCGCATCCACAACACGACCATCGCTTTCGATCGCGAAGGCCGCGAAGTCGCGCGTTATCGCAAGATCCATATGTTCGATATCACCGCGCCGGATGGCACACGCTATGAGGAAAGCGCCTCCTTCAAGCCCGGCGACCGCATCGCGACTTATGCCTGCGAGGATATGATCGTCGGCTGCTCCATTTGCTACGATCTGCGGTTTCCCGAACTGTTTCAGGCCCTCGCCGCCAAAGGCGCTGAGATGATCGCCCTGCCCGCGGCCTTCACGCTGCAAACCGGCAAGGACCACTGGGAGGTGCTCTGCCGCGCCAGGGCGATCGAAACCGAAACCTATTTTTGCGCGGCGGCGCAGACCGGCGCGCATCTGGCTGGCAACGATACGCGCCAGACCTATGGCCATTCGCTCGTTGCCGACCCTTGGGGGCATGTGATCGCAAAGGCATCGGATGGGGTTGGCATCGTCTCGGCGCGGCTTGATCCAGCGCTCGTCAAGAAAGTGCGCGCTCAGATTCCGGTCGCGCAGCATAAAGTGAAGTTATCAGAGGCATGAGCGACGCCGCTAGGCAGTCATGCGCGGGCTCCCTCATCCTGAGGAACACCTATTCCATGTCCGGCATGGAAGGGGTGTGTCTCGAAGGACGAGGGAGCGCTCATTGGCGCAGCCCGCAAAAAGATAAGTGCCTGACGCCCTCATTCTTCGAGACGCCTCACTTTGTGAGGCTCCTCAGGATGAGAGCTCAGGAACCAGCTATCCGCGCCTTGGTCCTTTGCATCGCGCTTCTCTTCCTCAGCATCATCGCGCCCTCGGCCCATGCCGAGATGGTCTGGCATCGCGGCGAATATGGCGATCCCGGTTCGCTCGATCCTCATAAGGCAACCACCGTGATTGAGGGAAATGTCTTCACCGAACTTTATGAAGGCCTTGTCATCCATGACGCACGCGGCGAGCTAAAGCCGGGTGTTGCGCAAAGCTGGGACGTGAGTGCCGATAAAACCGTCTATTTGTTTCATCTGCGCCCCGACGCGAAATGGTCGAATGGCGATCCTGTCAAGGCGGACGATTTCGTCTTTGCCTACCGGCGTCTGATGAATCCCGCGACCGGCGCGCCTTATGCCAATATTCTCTACACGTTGAAGAATGCCGAGAAGGTCAATAAAGGCCATGCGCCGGTGGAAGACCTGGGCGTCCGCGCTTTGAGCGATACCGAACTTGAGATCACGCTTGAACGGCCGGTGCCTTATTTCATCGAGCAGCTCACTCATCTGACAGCCTACCCATTGAATCGCAAATCGGTCGAGACCTATGGCAACGCATTCGTGAAGCCCGGACATTTGGTGAGCAACGGCGCGTTTATGCTGAAATCCTTCGTACCGAATGATCAGCTCGTGCTGGTGAAGAACCCCTACTTCCATGACGCCGCGCATGTCGCGCTCGACAAGGAGATCTTCATCCCGATTGAGGATCGCGCCGCGGCTTTGCGCCGGTTCATGGCGGGCGAGATCGATTCCTATGACGATGTACCGCTCGATCAGATCGCCTTCGTTCGCGCCAGACTTGGCGATGCCTTCAAAGTCGCGCCTTATCTGGGCGGTTATTATTATGCCTTCGATGTCAGGCATAAGCCTTTCGACGATGCGCGGGTGCGCCAAGCGCTCTCCATGGTGATCGACCGAGAGTTTCTGGCAGATCGCATTTGGGGCGGCACGATGACGCCCGGTTATAGTTTCGTCCCGCCAGCCATTGAATCTTATGATCCGCCTTCGATGGTCGCCTGGAAGGACATGAGTCCTTTCGATCGCGAGGATGAAGCCAAACGCCTTTTGCGGGAAGCAGGCTACGGCCCGAATGGAAAAAAGCTCGTTGTCGAGTTTCGCTATAATACGTCGGAAAATCACAAGGCGACGGCGGTTGCCATCGCCGACATGTGGAAGCAGATCGGCGTCGAAACACGGCTCATCAACACGGATGCGACAAGCTATTATGCCTTCATGCGCTCCAAGGTGCCTTTCGAAGTCTTGCGCTTCAGCTGGCTCGGCGATTATCCAGACGCACAGAATTTTCTATTTCTGGCCGAGAGCGGCAATCCCGGCTTGAATGTCGCGAATTTTAACAATCCAGCCTATGATAGCTTGATGCAAGCCGCCGCGACTGAGCCCTCGCCTGCGAAGCGGCAAGAGATCTTGCATCAGGCGGAGACGCTTCTTTTAGCTGAGCAGCCTTATCTCGTGCTGCTAGCCTATGAGTCGCATAATATTGTTTCGCAGAAAATGCACGGCTGGGAGACAAATGTGATCGATCATCATCCCGGCCGCTACATTTCCATGACACCATGAATGACCTAATTAAGCTCGCACGGGCGCGAAACTGATCCATGCTGCGTCTCTTCCTCACACGAATTGCTGCTGCCATCCCGACGCTTTTCGCGGTCGTGACTTTGGCTTTTTTCGTGATGCGTCTCGCGCCGGGCGGGCCTTTCGATAGCGAACGCGGACTCGACCCCGAGATCTTGAAAAACGTTCAGCATGCCTATGGACTCGATTTGCCGCTCTACAAGCAATATGGGCTCTATCTCTGGAGCCTGCTGCATGGCGATCTCGGTCCAAGCCTGCATTGGCGCGATTTCAGCGTGAACGATATTTTCAGCGTTGCTCTGCCGATTTCCATGCAGATCGGCGCGGAAGCCCTGGTCTTCGCCCTGCTCTGTGGCGTGCCGCTCGGCATGGCCGCGGCGATCAGGCCGTATAGCTGGACGCTTTGGCTGGCTCGCATTGTCACGCTTTGCGGCATCGCTGTGCCCGCTTTCGTCGTCGCGCCGCTGCTGCAAGTCGCCTTTGGGCTGGATCTGCATTGGCTGCCTGTCGCTGGCTGGGAAGACGGCGACTGGCGGCATCAGATTTTGCCCGTTTTCACTTTGGCCTTGCCGCAGATCGCAGTCATCTTGCGTCTCACGCAAGCGGCGATGCGCGATGTCTTGTCGGCACCTTTCATCCGCACTTTGCGCGCCTTCGGCCTGCCCGCATCGCATATCTACGTGCATGCGTTTCGCGCCGCCTGCCTGCCGGTTTTATCCTATCTCGGCCCGGCGGCGGCTGGTCTCCTGACCGGAACCGTGGTCGTCGAAACCATTTTTGCGATCCCAAGCCTTGGCCGCTATTTCGTCGATGGCGCGCTCGGGCGTGATTATACGATCGTGATGGGGACGGTCGTGGTCGTCGCTCTTTTCATCATCGTCTTCAATCTCTTCGTCGATCTTGCTTATGGGCTGGTCGATCCAAGAGTGCGCCATGATTGAGGCTGCCATTAACGAAACGGCGGCGCGAAAGGGCAGGCTCTCGATAACGGTGAGCCTCGCAATCCTCATTTTGGTCGGCCTCGCCTGCCTTTTAGGGCCTTGGCTCACGCCGCATTCCTATGACCGCGTCTATCGCGACTATGTGCTCGTTGGCCCGTCGCTCGTCGCGCACCCCTCCGCGGAAGAACTCGACACATCATTGGCGGTGCTGACGCGGCGCATCCACGCCGATACCAGTTCTTACGAGCGGCACGGCGGCAGTTTGCATCTGACATTGACCAGCGCAAAGCCGATCGATCCGCGCGTTCTGCGCTTTTTCGATCATTCCGATCTTTTCGGACCCGCCCAGATCATCCCGGGAGAAACCAACGAGTCCACGCTCGCCTTCGATCTGCCAATCCGCCAAACCTATTTTTTCTTCGGAACCGACGCCAACGGGCGCGACCTCCTCACGCGCACATTGATCGCCGGGCGCATCTCGCTTGCTGTCGGTCTTCTCGCCTCGCTTGTCGCCCTCCTGATCGGCGTCGCCTGGGGTGCGACGGCAGGCTATCTAGGCGGCCGTATCGACACGCTGATGATGCGCATCGTCGAAGTCGTCTACGCTTTGCCCTTCATCTTTCTGGTCATTCTTCTCGTCGTCATCTTCGGCCGCAATTTCATTTTGATCTTTGTTGCAATCGGCGCGGTCGAATGGCTCGACATGGCGCGGATCGTGCGCGGCCAGACTCTTTCCATCAAACGGCGTGACTATGTCGCCGCCGCTGAGGCACTCGGCGCAACATCATCCGCCATTCTCTGGCGCCACATCATTCCCAATGCCGCCGGGCCGATCACCGCCTATCTGACCGTCCTCGTGCCACGCGTGATCCTGCTCGAAAGTTTCGTTTCCTTCTTAGGCCTTGGCGTGCAGGAGCCATTGACGAGCTGGGGCATTCTCATCGCAGATGGCGCACGCAACATCCAAGCCCCAATTCATCTGCTTATCTTTCCCGCTCTGTTTTTGGGTCTGACTTTGGCCGCGCTCAATCAGCTCGGCGAGAATTGGCGCGACAGAACCGGAGCCGGAGGCGCTTGATGGATAAGGCCTCACCTGTTTTGGCTTTCAAAGACGTCCATGTGCGCTATGGCGGCAATGAGGTCGTGAAAGGTGTGAGCTTCACTTTGGCCCGTGGTGAAGTCACAGCCATCGCCGGTGAATCGGGCTCCGGCAAAACACAAACGATGCTCGCGGCCTTGGGGCTGCTTGGGCCTGAAGCCTCGGCCACGGGCAGCGTGTTATTCGAAGACCGCAACCTTCTCGCGCTGCCAGAGGGCGAACTCAATCATATTCGCGGAAAGCGCATCGCTATCGTCTTTCAAGAGCCCATGTCGGCGCTCGATCCTTTTGTCCCCGTCGGCAAGCAAATCGCCGCCGTGATGCGGCGGCATGAAAAGCTCTCGCCCTCCCAAGCGAAAGCCCGCGCGATTGAGCTGCTCGATCTCGTCGGCATCCCGGAGCCGGACCGGCGCGCCTGCGCTTATGTGCATGAACTCTCGGGCGGCCAGCGCCAGCGCGTGGCGATCGCCATGGCAGTCTCCTGCGATCCGGATGTTCTCATCGCAGATGAACCGACGACCGCGCTCGACGTGACGGTTGAAGCGCGCATTCTCGATCTGATCACTGAACTCAAGACGCGTCTTGGCATGGCAATGGTGTTCATCAGCCACGATCTTGGTCTCGTCCGCCGCTTTGCCGATACGATACACGTCATGCGCGCTGGAGACATCGTCGAGAGCGGTTCCACTCAACAGATTTTCTCTACACCGGCGCATGATTACACAAAAATGCTGCTGGCCGCGGCGCCCAAACGCACCAGCCGCGTGCCCCGGCAAGATGCGCCTGTTCTGCTCGAAGCCCGCGATCTATGCGTCACCTATACGCTGCGCGGCGGGCTTATGTCACCTCGCAAAGAGGTCAGAGCTGTCGATCATGTCAGCCTTGCCCTGAAGCAAGGACAAACGCTCGGATTGGTGGGCGAATCAGGCTCAGGTAAATCAACGCTCGGGCGCGCGATTTTGAAACTGGTGGCAGCAAGCGGTCATATAAGTTTTGAAGACCGCGACCTGACCGGCTTGGACCGGAAAGCGATGCGGCCGCTCCGGCACCAGATGCAACTCGTCTTTCAAGATCCCTTCGGTTCGCTGTCACCGCGCATGACGATCAGTGACATTGTCACCGAAGGCTTGCGCGTCCACGAACCTCATTTGACACGCGCTAACCGCGCCGCCAGGGCCGCGCAGGCCTTGAGCGAAGTCCGGCTCGACGCGGCGCTGCTCCAGCGTTTTCCCCACGAACTGTCCGGCGGTCAGCGCCAGCGCATCGCGATTGCGCGCGCCATGATCTTGAAGCCAAAGCTGGTTGTCCTGGATGAGCCGACCTCAGCGCTCGACCGGTCAGTACAAGCCGATATTCTCGACCTGCTCGCAGCGCTGCAAAAGGATCATAACCTTTCGTATATCTGCATCAGCCATGACCTCTCGGTTATGCGCGCCATGGCAGACGATATCGCGGTCATGAAAGAGGGCCGAATCATCGAGCATGGCCCGGCTGTGGAAATATTGACCGCGCCCAAGACGCTCTACGCACAAGGGTTAGTCGCAGCGGCGGCGCTTAAAGACCCCGAAAATGCACGGCTCTTGCAACTATTGCAGTGAAAAGACGTTAGGTAACGCAATAGGCTTGGCTTTTTGTCCTGATCCGGCACATGTTGTGCTACGAAATTTCGTAAGCCTTTGTTTGTGCCAGAAAATATCAACTTAACGAACGTGTCTGGAGAAAAAGTCTAATGTTATCCCGTTTGTTTTCATCGGCCACAGCCGCGGCTTGCCTGATCGGTCTCGGCACCTTTACCGTGGAAGCAGACAGCCTCACAAGCCATCTTCAGGCGGTGGCGAGAGCTTGCGATGCGGATATCCATAATTTCTGTAGCGGACTGACCCCCGGCGGCGGGAAGGTCATCAATTGCCTCGGTGCCAATTATATGAGTGTAACGCCTGCCTGCCGTGGCTCCATGGCCTCGGCGATGAACGATTTCTGCGGCCAGGATTTGGCGCGGCTGTGCCCCGGCAGCACGCTTGGAAGCGGTGAAGGAGAAAGTTGCCTTCAGGCTCATGTCGCAGAACTCAGAGGCGCTTGCAAAATGGCCGCGAATCGAATCGCTGCGAGGTAAGTCAAAACGTTTTCGGCGCCGGATTGTATCCAGCGCCCGGCTTCAAAAGCCCGAAGACTTATTCAGCAGCCCGCTTGAACTCTGGGAAGGTGCAACGCGCGTCCGCTGTCTCGCGCTTGAACTCGACAATCTTCGGCTGCTCGACGAAAGGCAGTTTCAAAGCCTTCCAGACATCGACGAGCGATTCGACAAGATGCACAATATGCGCATCGGTGTGCAACGGCGTCGGCGTGATACGCAGCCGCTCGGTATTTTTGTCCACCGTCGGATAATTGATCGGCTGGATATAGATGCTATGGCGTTCGAGCAGCATGTCGGATGCGGCTTTGCAGCGTTCCGCGTCACCCACAAGCACGGGCACGATATGCGACCTGTTATACATCACAGGGAGCCCAGCTGCGCTCAGAGCATGTTTTGTCAACATAGACTGACGCTGATGCTGAGCCCGCCAGTCACTGCCATTCTTGAGAAGATGAACCGCGGTGCAAGCAGCTTTTGCGACCGCGGGCGGCAATGCAGTCGTGAAAATAAAGGACGGTGCATAGGAACGCACGGCATCGATAATGACGCTATCCGCTGCGATGTAACCGCCGAGCGTGCCGAACCCCTTGGCGAGTGTGCCCTCGATAATATCGATACGATCCATCACGCCTTCGCGCTCGGCGATGCCGCCGCCATGCGCGCCATAAAGCCCAACCGCATGGACTTCGTCCATATAAGTCATGGCATTGTAGCGTTCAGCGAGATCAGCGATTTGCGCCACCGGTGCGATATCACCGCTCATCGAATAGAGGCTCTCGAACACGATCAGCTTATTCCGTTCGGGACCGGCGGCCTGCAACAGCTCTTCGAGATGGGCGAGATCGTTGTGACGGAAAATCTTACGCTCCGCGGAGGAGCGCTTGATGCCTTCGATCATCGAATTGTGATTCAAGGCATCCGACAGGATGAGACAATCCGGCAAGAGATCGGCAATGGTCGAAATTGAAGCCAGATTAGAAACCCAGCCTGATGTGAAAACCAGCGCGTTTTCTTTGCCATGCAGATTTGCAAGTTCTGCTTCGAGCTCAACCAGCGGATGGTTGGTACCAGAAATATTGCGGGTACCGCCCGCGCCAACGCCATGAAGCGCGGCCGCCTCGGTCATAGCCCGGATAACCTCCGGATGACGGCCCATGCAGAGATAGTCGTTGGAGCACCAGATCACGACATCTTCGGTGAGATCATTGCCCCGATGCCAATGCGCAACCGGAAATAAACTGGCCTCGCGTTCGAGATCGGCGAAGACACGGTAACGCTGTTCAGCTTTCAGCTGCGCGATCGCGTCTTCGAAGAAATGCCGGTACCCCATGCAGAAGTTTCCTTCGAACGTTTCTGGCCGACGATGCCGTGGCAAGCTTAAAAGCGTGCTTCTGGCCAGTGAACCATCTAATTATACAATTCCGACCAGTTCCAAAAGCGACCTAAAGTCTCATTCCGTCCAGAACTGATCATTTTTACATGATCGACCAATTTAAGCCCGGCGGCAAGAGCTGTGTCAAATTCTTTTGACACTTTTTTATGTGACATGTCTTTGAGCTCGATCAATTCGCAGCGCAGCATTTTCCTGCGAGCGGCGAAAGAGGCGCCTAATAGACGTGGAAACACGCAATAAAAAAACCCGTGGCGAATGTTTTTCGCCGCGGGTTTTGAGGTTTTAAAACCCCACAATTCAGAGCTTGATTATCCCGCAAATTTAAGGGGTTACGTTGCCCCGCGCACGCCCGCCCGAGACCTTGCACGAGCAACCAGCACCCATTGAGGAAGGTTCATAGAGCAGGCAGCTCTTGACTGGCGTCGAGCAATATTTTCCCAGTCCGCCATATGCTGCGCTGCGTCCCGTCGTCAAACCTGGAGAATATTGCGGGGAGGGGGAAGCAAAATCCAATCCGAAACCCGAATTGCCAAATCCTGAATCGCCATTGGAATAGTTCGGCGCGCCATAACCGCTATAGGCATAACCAGCTGCGCCAGGATAGCCATAAGCTCCGTTGCCGTAACCCGAGTCGCCATAGGCATAGCCCGGATAGCCGCCCCAGCCGCCATATCCATAGCCATTCCCGTATCCATATTCATAGGCGGAAGCGGCGCCAATAGCCGCCAAGCCTAGGCCTGCTCCGAAACCGCCATAACCGCGGCCGTGCCCATGGCCGCCAAAGGCTTCAGCCGAAAGGGTTCCCGCGGCGAGAATCGCGACAGCGGAAACCGCTAAAACGCCTATATGTCTCATGATTGGATCCTTGGTTATCAGGCCGAAAAGCTCAAAACCTGTTTTGCTTCGACAGCACCGCTAAACCGAGGTTGGCTGAGATCGTTTCCAAACTGACGAAACCTACGCACGGCTAACGTGGCCTCGGAGGGATCGGTTCCAAAGACCGCCAGCGGTGTGGCTTATTATTCAACGCAGGAAGCAAGGAAGCCGCGTTTGAAGTGCGCGGTACAGCTAAAAATAGGCCGCGCGGCCACCGTGGTATTTGAAAAGCGAAAGTCACCAATGTGCGGACGGGTCGCGGGTCAAGCCCATCTGTCTCGCTTTGAATTTCGGCCCCCGGCAAATCAAAAGCGCCGAACGGAGACCGTTCGGCGCTGATTTATGAGACAGTTATGCCGAAGTTCGAAGCGGCTCAGTATTTCGCTACGACCGGAGCTGGCGGAGCCCACATGTCGAACTTATAGCTCACACCGAGCAGCACCTGGTTCTCGACCGTGTGATGGACAGCCGTACCAGCAGCGAAGAAATCAGTCGTGCGACCGAAGTCCGAGTAGCGATATTCACCACGCACCGACCAATTATTGGAAAGTGCATATTCGACACCGCCACCGACAGTCCAGCCCGTTTTGCTGGTCGAGGTCGAAGCAGAACCTGCCGGATTATAATAGGCATGCTCTAGGTTAGCGAAGGCTGCGCCGCCTGTTGCGAAGATCAGAACACGGTCCCAAGCGTAACCAACACGGGCACGGGCGGAGCCCATAATCGGGATATGCGTGTCATAGGTTGTTCCCGAGAACGGACCCAAGGCCGTATTGCGGAAATCTTGGCCGTCGACGCTACCTTCGATACCGACAACGAACTGGCTGATCTGGTAGTTGTAGCCTACGTGGAGACCGCCGGTGAAGCCTTGCGGGGTAGAATTGGGGAATTCTGTACCGACCGCGTTTGTGGCAGCGGCCTTATCCGTACCCCAAGCGTAACCAACTTCACCACCAACATAAATACCGGTCCAAGTGAACAGCGGCGGCGGGACGTACATCGGCGGCGGAGGACGGCGCGACGGAAGGTCAGCTGCGAGAGCAGAGGCTGATCCCGCCAATAGCACGGCCGAAGCCATGGCGAATTTGCGTATCATGAGAAAATTCCTTTTGGATGTTGAGTGCGATGTCATCTAGACGATCAATATTTGGCGACGACAGGAGCCGGGGCCGGCGGATTCCAAAGCGGCACGATCACCCGCATGAAGAAGCGTGTTTCATAGGTTTCATGAGCAAACGGAGTGCCCGCGGCGGCGATGTAGTTACTCGAAGCAACATCATGCGTCAGATAGGTCTGCAGGATCACGGGTCCGAAGTCGTATCCGACAAAGCCACCAACCGCGAACTGGCTCTGCTTGGCATATCCCAAAGGAGCAAGTGGCGAACTGATACCGCCAATATCCCAAGAACCGAAGGCAACCGGACCCGCCGAGAATTTGCCGAAGGCCTTGATCGCGCTCAAGTCGAGGTTGACATAGTTTGGGCTTGTGTGAAGGCCGAACGTAGAGCCAGGCAAGCCCGCGCCGCTGTTCAGATTGTTACCCGTAATACCGAGAACAACGTGGCCCGAGAGGGTCCATCCGTCACCCGCCCATGTGAGGCCGGTACGCGAGTTGAAGGTCCAGAAATCCTGGCCAAGCCGGTTGTTGGCCGGCGCATAACCGCCGACAAAGCCGCTCAGGCCAAAACCATGTCCCAGATCCCAGGCCAAACCGATGTTGGCATAGGGGTTATAAATTGCTGAGAGGTAGCTGCCGCCAGCCGCGTTAGTTCCACGTACCCCGACAACCGCCGAGGGAACCGCAGCATAGGCCTCAACACGGCCGCCGAAGACAGTCCATGGCGTCGACCAGATGACGACCGGAACGTTGACACCTTCTTCGGTATTATAAGAGGCGCCGCGAGCGTTGCCATAGCTGCCCGTGGTCGCAAAATAGAGGCCCTGGGGCAGCGGCGACCAGGAGTAGCCGACGAGTTCGCCTGGCTGAGTGATGGAACCGGCTACCGCTTCATTGCCAGCGGCGCAAAGTGAAATCGCACCAAATGCAGCAAGGCCCGCCCCGACGAGCTTGGAATTAATTTTCATTTATGCGGCCCTCCAAAGTGGCAGTGACGAGAAAGCGGATGCCATCTCTCTTCAGTCCGGATTTTTTCCCGGTTTGTATCTCTCCTATGGATAGCCGAATTCATTTTATTGTCGAGACACGGACACGTTCCGTTTCCACAATCGGGACAGCATGTGATAATTTTGAAACAGATTAAGGACTTGTATACCACTCTCGAACACGCAGCGGATCGGCCAGGAAACCGTCTTTTTATGCGTTAAATGAAGCGGATGACGTTCATGAGCGGGCAGCCCCGCGCTTGCAGCGCAGGCATCCCAGGATGAATCGCGGCCGGGTTATCAACAATCGAAACTGGCCGCGCTTTCAGGTTCGGGCAAGGTTCGATACGCGGCCGCTGGATGCGCCATTTCCTGAATCACTTCATTCGCTTCAAGCGTCATGGGTTCGGTGCGAATCGCACGTAACATCCGAAGTTATCCAAAAATCCCTGCAAGTTTCAGAATACCGCGCTAGCTAATAAGGATCGACCAGTTGATGAATTGGGGAGTGCCCGATGCGAAAGCTTATAAAGCTTACATGGTCCCAGATCCTAATGGCCTTCGTCTTGGCCGGTATGATCTTTTCCATTGGGACCGGCGAAAGGGCTTTCGCGGCGGCCTGCCGCGATCCGGCGGGCTTCGATACGTGGCTCCGCGATATTAAAAAGGCAGCCGCCGCGAAAGGCATTGCCGAGAGCGCCATCAACGCCGCCCTCACCAACGTCACTTATGATCCAGCGATTGTTTCGAGGGATCACGGCCAGCGCGTCTTTGAGCAAAGCTTCGAGCAATTCTCCGGGCGGATGATCAGTAAAGACAGGCTCCGCAAAGGCAGTACGCTCATCAAGCAATATGCCGACA
>Ga0116230_10005056_pt1 | contig 12927 bp, 9 predicted proteins | sample S1TSphfallax_3_FD_88678 | JGI IMG/M metagenome (GOLD analysis project Ga0116230, IMG submission 88678) | Host-associated microbial communities from peat moss isolated from Minnesota, USA - S1T2_Fd - Sphagnum fallax MG | ecosystem: Host-associated > Plants > Peat moss > Unclassified | place: USA...
AATTAATTAATTAATATATATACATATAACTCTCTACAAGTGTGGAACCTTGTCACATGGTCAAATTCAAAGTTCCAATGGGTCTTGTGATAAATAATTGTAAATATTTTAAATAAAATATGCTTTAAAATGGTAGATAATTAAAAAAGTATAACAAGATTGAATTTTTTAAGAAATAGATCTTATATACAGTTTTACAATTACCTCATATTGATAAAATTTTTGAAAAAAAATCTAAAATAAGAATACATAAGAAGAAAGCACTAATCATAGAAACGAATATTTTTTAAAAAAATTGCTTAAAACTTTATGATCTATTTGGAGTTCAATTTAAGATTCCATAGGTTTAGTTGTATGTCAAATCAAATTGTATGACATCACACACATAGATTGTTTGTGGCTAGATATGAATTACAGCGAATGCAATGTAAAACCACCCCTCCTTGATGGTCATTTCAAAGTCAAGGTGAGACATTATAAATGAAAAATGGGAAGTCTTGAAAAGGTGCATAACATTTCGTTGGCTTTGCAAATGAAGGACGCAACATATATATATATATATATATATATATATATATATATGTTTCATAAATTAGATTGATAATGGTAAAAGGTAAAGAAAGGGGTGTATGCATTTGCCTAGTTTGGCATTTTTTATTCTTTAAAACTTGATAAAATCAAACATATTTGAGGGCCTAGAAAATATATTTATATTTTTTGTTACACCCTTAAGATTCAAATTATATTGGTGTTCATACATTATATATGATGATACATCTAATGAAATTTAGTAACAATTGTACCAAGACAATAAAAAAACCAAGATCCCTAGAAGAAAAAAAATTCGATTTTTGTTATGGTCACAAAAATTGAAGCAAAGGGCAAGGCCACAATGTTTGATCAAAGCCCAAGGTTCAACATGAATAGTTAAAGCTCACATTCATTGGTAAAACAATTTGGTAATCCATCTGTAAGTTTAGTCATATTCCCTTCATAAGACATGGCTTGTGAAAGGAATAGTTCGGTAAGACATAACTTTAATAAAACATTATAAGTGGGTACAATTAAGATATTTGGTACATATTTGGTACCTTGTTTTCTATTTGAGAACACCAAAAAAATATTTTTAAAAAAATCTAACCTTCCTCTAACATTTCAAAACAAATGAAATTTTTAGTTTTTCTGATGGGCATCTTTAGCCTCTTTTTTAACTTTTCAAAGCAATTTGTGTCATATTATTTGGATTTGAAAAAATATCTCAAAACCATCCCCAATAATTTTGTCATTTTTTAGGGGATAGAGTTGATTTTAGTTTTAAAAAAAAAAACTTTTAACCAAAAAAATTATATTGGGATGTTCACCATATCAATATCAAGGTGCATGAAAAAAAAAAAAAAAAAACTTGCAAAAACATTTCATTTTCAAATACTTGAATTTTATTTTTCAAATTGTCACAAATTTTAGGTTTAATTCAAGTACTCGCATGATTATAATAATTTAGCTTTTGAAGTTCATGCAAACAAAAGTTAAAAAATAATGTACCCAAAAATAATGTTATTATCTTCATAAAATCAACTACTTGTTAATCCTTTTCTATAGAGGCTTTAATATTTTATTGCTTATAGTACTTTTTGTGTATACTTTACCATGCTTTCACCCACATAATGTAAAATGTACATTATATTCAATTGATTACTAGAAGTTAGTTGGGTTCAACTAATTAACAAACCAATTAGGCTATGAAAGTTTAGCTTATATAGTTAATTTTATTTTGACTATTTTACTTAATTCCTTTCCTAACATTTTTTTACAACATGCATGAAAGCCCTTGCTCCCAAACCCAAAAGCTTAGAACACATTAATCTTTGTAAAATACTAGGTCTCTCCATGTGCCCAAAAAACTTCACATTCATACATTCACATGTTCATATTAAAGTGCATATGCATATGATTGTGATTTTATTGGCCAAATATGCTTGTGGGGATAGCCTCACATATTTGACACATTGTGTTTTTCTACTTCAAAATCAAAAGTTTGAGAATGTTGTTCCGTGATTATGCAAAATAAATTAAAATATACCAATGATGTAGGGTTGTTGGGGGATAAAATGATATTAAAAACAACATTACTAATATGCAACATTTTATGGTATCTTTTAATGCTTTGGTTTTGTGTGTTATAAATCTTGAAATAAATTGATTATTAACAATTTCAATAGGTTGTTTTCTTCACCAATGTGGTCATTTTGAATATGTTGTGATGCATTTTGACCTTATAAATGCATTTATTTATTTTTAACACTTAAAATAGATATTTTTGTATGAGTATTTGAAATTCAAAAAATAGGAACATCATTTATGATTGACCTATTCAAGAAGAACCTCCAAAAATCAAATTTTATGTCAAATTGAAAAATGTGAATGTCATCAAAATAACATGGATTTCATGAGGGCATTCACATGGACCCTCCTAAGGTTGAAAACATTGTGAATTGGGGTACCTTAGTTTTTGTTCGTGTTGTCTAATAATTTCTTGAGTTTACTAATTCTTATTAACATTTCATTGCACATTATTCTCTAAAATGACCCTTTTACTTGTTTGATTAGGAAGAATCAACCTTTCACCTAATCACCTATAGTTAAAATTATCTTTCAATCTTTGAAGACTTCTTTCACAACCTTATTCTTAATTCATGTGAACCTTTTCAAACCATTTATTTTGGGGATTGATGATTCTAACTTTGCATTAAGTGCAATGTTATTGTGTACTATAGAAGGCAATCTTTTTCATCTTGTCAACTTTTGTTCTTGGAAATTTTCCACTAGTGAGATTAACTACCAAATTATTGACAAAGACTCTTGATCATGTTGATGCATTTGAGAACTGGCATCATCTTATTGAAGGGGCTCAACATGAAATAATTATTATGTGCGCCTAACCTCTCAAAGGACCTTCAATTGATATGATCTATCAAATTTAATTCATGTTATTTTGCTTCAAATAACAAACCAATATCTAAGACAAAATGTTACTTCGCCTCTGATAGTGCTGGAGTTTTAGAGTGTTTTAGTACACTCATTGGACCGTTTTTTTGTTTAATGTCACATGTGACACCAATGAAAAAAAAGATATTTCACTGTTTCTCCTAGAATTTCATGTCATTGTTTGAACATTGCCATTCCACATTTGCCAATCATGCCTTGTTCTTAACACATTCATAGTTGGTTGTTACAATTCCCTCTATACAATTATTACATCCAATAAATGGCAGAAAGGCATCTTTGTAATGTACTTCATCACATCTCAATGTAGGCCAAAGGAATGATCAACCATGAATATTTGTTATATGAGAATTCTCTACAAATTCAAACTTTAGTTGGATGTTGGCATGCTTCCATGGATCTGGCATTGAAATTGGTTTCATGAAATACTCCAGATAAAAAGTTTCATGTTGAGTTGGTGGCATAGTTTGTTGTGTGATCAAAACTTGAGAATGAACTCCTTTCAGAAAAGAAAATATGAATATAGAATTTTCAAAGCATGATACATTTATGAAAGAAGCCTGAAAAAAAGTTCTGCTCACTGGTCACTTCATCATGTAGAATTTGAGAAGCTTTGCACTTTGTAGTCCTCTATACAAGTTTGTACACAAAACAAAAATCATCTGGAGAGGGACTCTGAATAGGCTTTTAAGAAGGTTCCCAAATCAGGACACTGATAAATAGTGATTTGTCACTTCTGGAACAGAACCCCAAGTGTTTCAGCCTGAAAAACCTTTGGGACTAAACTAAATCTACTACTGGGCAAGAACCCTTCTGCAAACTACAACAAATTTAGTGGGTCACCTGCACACCGGAGCTATTATTTGCAGGGATGCAAAAATTAGATGTGTCCATGTGCCACCTATGAGCACTAGTAGATGGGAACCTGTATACCTGTATGGCAACCAGGCTTTGTCCACAGTTGAGTTATCAGGGTTGCCAATTTGCCTCTCAAGTGTGAGTATGCAGAGGCATGCTTCCATTGCGTGTTTTATGGTGAGCTTAAAGGCTGGTCATCTGGTCATCTCCCATCTTGTACTGACTCTGCATTCCACTTCTGTGCACTTGACCATTCCTTTCGATCTGAGGATCATCAAGTTTTTTGGCAGTAACCACCTTGCGGCGATGGAACCAAACAATCCATGTCACCAACTCGAGGACAATGCTAATTGCTCCCAGGATTATGAGGACAATTATGTATGCCCTCCTCCACTTGTGATTTGGTTGCAAGATATGGAGCCCTTCAAATATGTTGATGATAATGACGATTATGGTGGCATACCCTATTCCAATATGGTATACATTCCAATATGGTCGTATTTTTTGGTCCTTTTTTGGCCTGAGTACTACTGCTAGCACCTGCCATATGGCCAAAGCATGTTAATGAAAGAGCATGACATTTCCCATGATATTTCCCATAGCATAGCATAGCATGCTACTGTCATGGCCTAGAGGAGTGAAACAGGGGTTCCATATACCTAGATGTTTATGAAAGAACATTGTGAATTCCAGGCCAGAATCCTGCTCAAGGCAGATGTCACAACAGTAATACTAACAATCAATAATGAGCAGGAAGAAACCAAGAGGGTTTAGAGTTTGAAGAGTCAACCTGCAGTGTGGCCAACACAAAAATGGTGATGCCCAGATTACGATGCTTGGGATAAAGGAGGGGCCTGCTGGCATAGTGTAGGAGCTTGAGACCCATTGCCCAAGCCACCACACCTCCTGTATAGCCTGTGAGTTGAAAGATTACATGCAAGTAAAACCATAGTGGGTCTGCAAACTGGAATGGCCGTAGGTAACGGGCAGCCATAACTCCAATTGGGAGCAATATTCCCCATGATACTGCACCAATAATTCCATGATTCTGTAAAAAACAAAAAAATAAATCAAGGAAGGTTGACTATAGGATGTTCATATCCAGCTCACGAGAAATATGTATAGAGATATGTTTAAAGCTAGAACTCTTGGTCATGATATTCCATACATTGAATTACAATCTCTTGCATGACCCATGTAACCATCTCTGAAGACAACAATTATTCATGGGTAACTTACTTCCTTCAGCCTGAGGTGGATGCCAGTCAAAGCCCCAATGGCTCCTGAAGACATGTCAAGGTTGGCAACACTCTGCAAGTTCTGTCCTGAACGAATATGTGGAGATGGTTGGTATGTCGTTAAATTAACACTAGGACCCCTATTCCAGACATGGATCAAAGAATCAGACTGATTAGGCTGTAGTTGCAATGTTGCAAATATCGTGACTGTGGTCCCAGTTGCTTCTGCGCTGTAGTTCATGTAATTTAAACTCACTTTGCCTGGTAGGAGAACTGGAGAACCCACTAGCAAGGTAGTTGTCAAGTCATATGTCTTGACCAGCAGTGACGTTGTGTTCTCCCAGAATGCAACTAGGACTTGGGAACCCACCATCATTGACTCACCAGTTGGGTTTATACCCCACCCAACCCAACCTTGAGTTGTGGCTTCCTCTGTGACATCAACATTTTCCAAGGGTCTCAAGTCAGACTCATCATTTTGTGCACTTTCACAGATTTAACACTCTGAAAAGGAATTCATGAACCCTAGTCCAGTATAAGGACTTGTCACTCTTCCAAATTTTGTTAAGAGAACTTTCTGAGGACATGTGAATGTCAAGGTTTAACTCACTTAAGGTTGAGCTGCAAATATTATAACAGTAGATGCATTTGGAACTGTACTCAACAACAGACAAAATTTAGAAACAGAAGTGACACATAAATACTCATTGGATGTCGCCTGGGTTGACATCCAATGAGAAGAATCTACAGGTCAACTCTCAAGTGGGCCTTTGAAGGTGAGCTCAGTTCACATAGATGGCATCCTTAAAGAAAAGAAAGGCATCCCAGTTCACTGCAAAATGACAATGATTGCTCTCTGCTGGCTGGAGCAATGATCTGCAAATTTAGGTTTGACTGACCGATACAACAAAAGGTAAAACCTTAACACTACAATTCATGATTCAAGCCACATGGTTCAGACTGAAATTGTAGCAACTGTGCTCAAATTGTAACTGAAGCAGGCTTGGTTTCATTGAGATGTACAGTCGTGTTCTTTGAGGGGCTTCTTGATGAGCCACAATTATACCAATTGAGTGATTTAATTCTAGTTTGTTTGCACAAAGTGCAAACTTTTGCAGCTCAATTGGGGCCAGGTACCCTCAGTTCAAATTTTTTCCACAAACAACAATTGCACAGGAAAACTTTCATCATCTAAATAAAATCAAAAAATGAATTGTGGTGTTGTGATGAATCCATTACCTGTAAAAGCGATTTCCAAAGTGCTGTTTTGGCTGAAGAGGTTCCAGGCCAAAGAAGATCCCAGTGCATTCAGAGACTTGCAATAGGCGAAGGACTTCGAATGTACAGTGCAAGGTTGAGCCATCACAATTGGCACAGGGGAAAACATCAGGCCCATTATCAGTACTGTCAAGATTAACGTCCACACCTTGGCCCGCCACAGATAAGATGCCATTTCCCCTCGTTTTCTAGATCTGCTTTCTCTCAAAGTTTCACCTTCTGATCTCTTAAATGTGCACTTGGGTTGTTGGGCACTATTGGGTGCTGATCTCTCTTCACGTTTTAAGCGGCAGTTTTGACAAATGTTCTAGTATGTCAGCATCTTACATGCCAGGCTTCTTGCAACTTCGTAGCTTCAACTCCGCTAGATTCAAACCCTACACAAACCTGTTACAAATTCCATTCACGAGGATCCGATCCCTCTCGACTCTTGGGATGTTACTCCATGTGTACCAAAGAGCGGCGCCAATCTCAAAAGAATTGAGATCCAGCCAACAATCCTTACACTAGCACTCAGCATGGGGAACGAAACTCCCACTAGTACAAACTTCAAAAGTTTTCACATGAAATGAGGAAGGAACATTAACCGAGAACTAGAAACAAGTGCTCCAACAAAAGACTCTTGACACAAATAAAGCCACCAAGCAATCAAGGTGCTAGTACTATATGTGTAATGACGACGAAAACGACGACGACAACAAATTTGCTGGAGGAAGAAAACTGATCTCAAGCGATGACCAGAAGTAACCCCAAAACTTCCAGGAAGAAGATCAACTTTCCCTTCAGCATTCAAAAAGCTTAGAACCCCCGTGGGAACAAAAAAAAACCCCAAAACTAAACTAAAACAAAAACTAATCTTAGAACTCCGAACTGCATAGAAATTATGTGGAAGAAATTATAGGTACTAAAAAATGAGTCATAAGAACTAAACGAAGAGAATGAATTTCGGCGCTGTCCAGAGACTTGCGCAGGAGCGTGCGAGACAAACAAGGGGGAAAAAAAGTCAATAGAGGAGAACCCGACGGACACAACGGGACGCGCAGTGCGTCGATTCCGGCCCCGCTGAATCAACGAAACACGACATCACATGACATCACATGGAATTACCGGAATCTTTCTTCCTTGCTTTCTTCTTCTTCATCGCGACATTATAAACCTTGCACACCCCCAAAATCAGCTCACCAATGCAAAGTACTTCCTACATCTGATCAACAACAACAACCACGAGGGGTGTGTCACACTGTGGCCTTGCCATTTACATTAAACAGTATCTTAAGGCAAAAGAAGAATTATGTAAACTCAAATATTTCACCATGCAAAAATAGATTAATCTTCAAAAAGTCTTCTAAAAGAAACCAAAATCCTTCAAGATATTATAACTCTAGAACTAATCTCAAGTTTCAACACAGGTCAAAATATCATCTTTCAAAAATGCTTGTATAAAAAATAGACCTATTATTATTACCTAGGGGCCAAAATCCATTAAGCTACTATACTCTATAATGAATCTAAACACGATATATCCTGGCCTACCAACAAAAAAAGAAGGAATTGGAGCAAATTTTTTCTTCCTTCCCAAAAAATTCATCGTCAATTCAACGTTTCAGTAGCAACAACAAATAATCCTACCGCTAGAATTTTCGCTGGAAAAAAACATCGCCTAATTGGGCCAACTATGACACAAAAGACTCTTTCTAAACAGAATCTTCGTGTTAACAGCTACAAACAGTATTTCCAAATTTTTGGCTTAAAGAACTCTTCTTTTGAATAAAATGTTTGGAGTTTTTTTAATTTTCTATTCAACTTGAAGTCCTGGTGCCAGAAAAATCCTTTTCTTTTTTTAGGTTGTTTACAGTTGGGCAGGGTGAATCAGCACTACATTGGTATCTTTACCTTATTGAGTAAGGCCCCTTTAGTAGACCTAATAATTAGCAGTGGAAATTTTAAATTTGGACTTGGCGACCCTGATTTTGGCTCACTTTAAGGGTAAGCAATCTTGAGGCTAAAAATGGGAAAATTTGGACACTTTTGGCTTTTTGTTTGGTCTTCCATTAGTTAGTAATGAAACAATGAATTATTGTTTTGAAGGTCAAGGAATTCCAGTGTAAAGTTGTTGAGGCCAATAAGTTGGAAGCAAGTCTTCAATGTTTCATATGCTTTTGTTTCTCTCTCTTGTTATGGTAAGAGACAGAAATAGACAAAGGCAAGATAAAGATGGGATAAAAATGGAGAGACAAAATAGGGGGGGGGGGGGAGGGGTTGCCGAGTTTCATTGGATTGATGAATATATTTAAGGGAATAAATAATATTTAATTGTTACAACATTGACCCCAAGATTTGGGAATTGGCTCTCCAAGTTGACAGGTTTTTCTTTTCCCCTTTTTAAACCATCTCAGGGCCAAATAATCATCGATTAAAATTATGATATTTTAGTTTGGCCTTGACTCCTGGTGTAAAGCCCTTGGGACTCATTCCAGTGGATTGCTGGGGTTTGGGTTTTAACTTTGGCCTCAATTCCTAGTGTAAAGTGGGTCTTACTCTTGGGTGGGGAGATCTGCATGTTTAGAAGCAACCCAAGAAAATTCTGGATGTACAAAAGTCAAAAGGCAAACATGTGGGTTTGGCTCAGCATAATTGCTATTAATAGTTTTAAATGGGGCATTATTCTTTTGGACTTTGTGGGTTTTCCTTTTAGAACTTCCAAATTAAGAAATGATATCAATTACATTAAATACAAGTTTTCACATAGATTTGGGAAGCTTTGTAAATGATTGAACATGTATTATTCAAAGATTAAAATAATAATATTTAAAAAATTAACAACCATATCCATTTGAATCATTTTTAAAAAAAATTATGAACTTATGAGGAGTGTATTTTTTGTCATTATTGAGTCACTGTATTGTGCATTCACCCACAATTAATAATCACCAAAAATGCTTGAAGCCAAAAGATTTCTTTCATTTGCATAATTTCACAAATGCATTCAAAAATATAAGCAATGAGGTGCCAAAAGAAGGCTAATGATCAAAGGTTCTTCCTGTTGCGGTTTTAATAAATAACTAATCTTTGGTTGTGAGAAATACTGTTGCAAGGTCACAAACTGAGCATGGGCGGAGCTACTGGTACCCGTAGTGTAGTTACTGGCTCACTCAAGGTTGGGTTCAGGTGCTTATTACCAGAATAATCTTATTGGTAGTGATGCTTCTTCTTAAGGAGGTTCCTTCAATGAGAAGCACTCCAAGGAACTTCCTAATTGATTTGGAGGGCACTTTTAGATATGTGAATATCCTTCCTAGAAAAGAGGACGGATCTTACACCTAGGGCCAGGTGCCTACTTATAGGTGTAAGATTTGTCTCACTCTTCAGGAAGGAAAACCATAAATAAAGCAAAGGGTCCTTATTGCAGACAAAAGTACTGCATGCTCTTTTTTTCCCTTATCTGCCCTTGGCTTGATCCATCTTTCTCACAAAAGATGGATGATACCCAGACACCGTATTGATGCTACCCATTATAGACTTTAGATCCTATTATGCATATTCAGGTCCTGTAATAGATGCTAGGTGTTATTATAGGCTTAAAATATGCATAATAGGATCTAAAGTCTATAATGGGCAGCAAAAATATGTGACTGGGCATTTTCAGACAAATTTTGGACTGGCAAATGGGCAGGCAGGGGAAAAAAAAGTACTGCTTGTAATAAGGACCCTTTGCTTTTTTTAGCGTTTAGGTGTAAGTAGGTGTAAGAACTAAGAACTCTCCCCCTCCTAAGCCTTGTGAAACAGAATTCCGAGGGGGATTTCCATGATGAAAAAACTCAAGGTTTCAATTATAAGGTGTTTTGGGATTGGGAGTCAAGTTTGGAGCAAAAAACTTTGAAGCTAGTAGCATGAGCTGGTGTGAATACGAGCCTGAAGAGCATCTTCCCTCAATAGTAGGTACCACATCCTTCGGTTGGTGGGTTTATCATGCAGTGATCCGTGGCGTTAAATGGGAGGGAGGTACGCTCCACAACTATTTGTTTCAGTATTTGCGAGTCTTTCAAGCATTCTCCACCTTTTATTTTCATAGATATTCATAGAGATAAGGTACCCTCCAAATACATGAAGAACTCTTTTGGAGTGTGTGCATTACACACACTCCATGATCCAACTTGCACAAGCTCTTGTTTTGGTAAAGCCCACAGTTGAAGGCTTTATTGAGCATAAAGACATGCTTTGACTATTTTTTATCTCATTGTCTAACCAAAAGGTACCCATTGGGCATCACAAGAAAAATTAAACAAGTGGAGGGTGTTCCAAAAAATGGAACAATTGCCTAAGCAAAAGTTTCTATTTTTGAAATGCCCCCAAATAGCGGAGGAACAATTGCACTAGATAACATGGCCTCTGATTACACTCAAAAAAATAAATCAGATCAGGTCAGCTGGAAGGTATTGCTGACCAAGTGAGGGTCATCAATACCAATGTAGGACTTTGACATAGGCCCTTACCCTTCAAAATGAGAAGCAAGTTTTGACATCGCCTTTCACAATGACAAGCTACTTTGGCTAATCACCTTTCATATGACAGGTCACATTTAAAAATGAAATGTATACAAATGAACTTATGTCATCCATGAATGAAGTGAATATATCATAATTTGCAAAAAAACAACAAGAATTGAATTCAAACATTATTTTTAAAAAATAATTCAATGATAATAACCTCAAAAGGACAATCAAGTCTTGGTACAAACAAGCTTGGGTCCATTGTTGTTGCATTCATCCAATGCAAACACACCATCATGAAAGAAAAGACATCAATTAGTTTTGTAGGTGAAGAAAAATTGGCAATGCACATGGTTGTAATGGACCACAAAATGTGCAAAATCAAAAATGTTTTCATTGAGTCTGGACAATGTAAATACATATGAGTGAGCTAAAATTGCAACAAACAACTTTACAATCATACTAAAAAAATCACAAGGTTCATTTTTAATCCAACAATAGATAGAATTTAATGATCTTATCTTTGTTGGTTTGCCAAATGTGAAACATTGTCCTCCAATCCATGTTGTCAATTTCAATCCCAGACAATGACACGCACATTAGTGCATTCAATGTGTCCAATCTCAATTGTGATAAAAAAATGACTCTCTGTAGAATTTTTTGTTAAATTGTTTTGCTTTTGGGCAAAATTTCACCAATAAAACAAAGATTACACTGAATCTTGCCCCTTGGGTGAAGGCCTAAGTGGGTTAGATTGACCATTCCACCCAGCACGGGATTTCAATTTCCGGTTGGGACTCAAGATTGAAAATTTCGCCCACCCTATGGTTCATATATTGTAGGCTTCTAGCAAAATGAATGTTTACATTGCAATTTTATGTGACATGCATATTTTATTCTTGCCTTTCATATGATAGACACATTTTCATGTGATAAGTGTATTTTCATTTTTGCCTTTTGATTGGAAGACACTTTGTTTTTCTTTTTTTTTTAATCTTTTTTTTTGTGACAGGAATTTTTTTAAAAACTGCCTTTCATTTGACAAACAATTGTTTTTCCAACCTTTTCCTGCACGTTAAAATAAATTGTACAAATAATGACAGATGTAAATTCTTACCTTGAGCAAGACCTTCTGCAACTGACCACTTCTACAAGTTGTGGGTTTGTCGTACTCCGTTCTCTACTTCTCCCTCACTCAACTTCTCCATTTTGGTCTGAAGGAAAATGGAAGAAGCTATGGTGGACTCCCCATACATAAGGTTGCCAAATCTATTCTACTTTATTACCTTTATTCCAAAGAATCCAATAATATCAAGAACCAACTAGTCAAATGCCTTGTAGCTTCTATCTGCAAGATGCTAAATGCCCCTCATCAAGCGGTGGGATGGCCTTTCTGTGCCTGACAGTGGAGCCCTGCCAAGAACCCGTGTTTTTCTGTCCTCGCACCCATGATTTGTTTTTGACTGTGGAAGTTATTCAAATAGAAAAGAGAGCACACTTTTCCCAGCGCCCAAACCTATGCCAGTGAGCAATACCTTGAAAAAAACATGTTGAATCGTGCTGCGTGGTTTTACGCAGAACCATGCAGGGACGAAAAACATGGGAAAGAACACAAGCGAAACAATCGCAAGACAGAAGCTCATTGGGGGCAGGTAGATAGCGTCTCGCAGTGTATTTTGTATCCTTTTCTCACTTAGTGCACGCATATGGACCTGCGTCTAAAATATCCAACGGGAGATGTTGCTGACGGCCAACGACGAAGGATGTGAGAAGTCTAGAGAGACTGCGGGAACTTGAAGAAGGCCATCTCCGCCATGTGACAGTTACTCTGACTTTACACTAGACGACTACATGCCTAATGCTTGAGTGTTGAGTAGGGTGGGTGCATTTCCATGAAATGCCACCCACGCACCCACCACCCCTCATTCAAACTTACTCAATCTAACTATATAAAAGAATTGGTGGCGATCCTTTCCATCCATCCGTCCCGTCATCCAAGTTCCTCATCCCTGGATGAAGAAGATGATGGAACGGGAGGACGACGACCACTCATGCATGTA
>Ga0116230_10005059_pt1 | contig 12921 bp, 8 predicted proteins | sample S1TSphfallax_3_FD_88678 | JGI IMG/M metagenome (GOLD analysis project Ga0116230, IMG submission 88678) | Host-associated microbial communities from peat moss isolated from Minnesota, USA - S1T2_Fd - Sphagnum fallax MG | ecosystem: Host-associated > Plants > Peat moss > Unclassified | place: USA...
ATCTTCATACTCCATTGTTGTTGTTGAGAGTTTTCAAAGCTTTCTTAGCCATCCAAGCTTCGAGAGTAGTAACTTGTTTGTTGAATAATTAATTAAATTTGAAATTTGCATTTCAACAAACAGAATATTCTTGAAGATTCAATATTTTCCTTTACAAAATTTCCTTCTTCGAAAAAAACAATTTCGGAAAAATCAACATTTTTACAAATATTATAAGTAGTGTTGAAATGGCCAAGGTACTACAGCATAATGTGCACTTCAAATACACTGAAACATTTCTGGACCACTTTAGGCAAGGGAAGCAGAAGCAGAGAGAAGGAAATTCTGTCAATGGGCTTTCGCTAGACATGTCATCAACAATCACCAGATTTTGTGGTTGATCAATTTGTCATCATCTTGTAGGAGTAACACTTGCAAGAGAATGAGAATCTCTTATTTTTAAGGTTACTTTTTTCCCACACATGCCAACACAAGCAAGCAAGGCGTGCAGCTGTTGAAGGTAATGAAACTAATAAACCCATGATTGATGATTGATTTACCACTAAAACGACCAGTAAACTAAATTACAATTGTGAACTAGTATACATAAAATACACTATAAAACTGCAGAAAAGATTTGGCTATTTTTTTCAACACCACTGTTTGCAATCCTCAAAGAGAGAGAGGGGTATATATGTGACCATACTCCTTTGCCTCTGCAGTCATGAAAAATCTCGGTCTGTATCTTGCACAATTGTTTCATATGGTTGCCCTGTGTGGTACACAAGGTACCCATTCAGATTTGCCTTATGATGTAAAATCTCATTTGCCTGGACCCCAGTAACAGAAAACAAAATCAGCTTTCCGAACTAAACACAAATATGACTTGTGGTGCATATGATGCCTAAACCACTACTCCTTCAAGCAAATGCTAAAAATGAGCTCTCATTTTCTGGCAGCAACTTAACACAACACAACACAACAAAGAGAATCCTGCATCACATTTTCTAGAGTTAAAGGAAAACAATGAGAAAAAGGGGCAAATGTGTGTGCACCTGTATCTCAATGTCCATCTGTTGCCCTTGTGCACCTCCAAGTGGCTGATGAACCATAATCTGTGAATTTGGAAGGCTGCACTGTTTAATTGACATGGTATCAAAAGTACAATTTTACTCATGAGCTTCCAAACACAAGACCACAGGATGTAGAATTTGCGTGAGTTCTGAGTAAAGCAACTTGTCATATAGTTGCTCCTCTACAGCAAACAAACATCTGCAAACACTTGAACCTCAGAGGCAGAACAGAATTTATAGAAGAATAGATAATATTTTAGGACAGGTAAGGTCTTACAGTACCTTTTGTACGAGCACTGAATAGGATGCTCCCATACTGCAAATTCAGCAATACCCAATTGGTCACATATATCTTTCCCAATTGGACTGTGTATTGTTTAAGGATGCACACTATGGTATAAGGCAAGCTGCAGCCTTTGAAGGATGTCAGGGTCTTGCACTGGCCCATATGATAGGATACAAACATGCTTTTTGTAAGAGGCCATGGCAATTGATCCTGTTGGACCAACATAAATCCCACAGCAGTCTTGGTCTTGGACTCAGATAGAGATTTCACTGTTTATTTATTTGACTGGTGAAACCCTAAACCTGGGCATTGAGGTGCACCCTGAATGGCCATGAACAGAGACGAAAGGATGAAAGTGCCTGGCAGCGAGGCCAACACAAACAGTACTCACATCTGATTGGATATGTCTCATTGTGTCAAATACCGCCATACCTGTTACAACACATGCTAAACATTCTATAAAAAAGTCAAAAGACACATCTCTTTCTTTAGCCTTATACAAGGCCTCCAGATCACATGAGGGATGGGTCCCCTAATGCAGAAACTACTGATGGAACGAACAAAATCTTTTCTTGGCCAACTGCAATTCTGGAGTATGTGAGTTCTGAGACCAGTGTACACCCAAGTTTCTACATTTCTTCAGAGCACTGGAATTCTGCTTACCTGCAGTAACTGAACCCCCAGGGGAATTGACGTAAATGACAATGTCCTGCAAAAATTGAAACTAGAGTTCTTCAGAAGTAGCCCAGCAATCTCTGAAGGACTATGGAACAAGCCTTGTATTCATATGAGCTTGAAAGAGTGGTAATGCAAACAGACTATGAACTTTCAGAGAAATTAGAACTGACTTGTATATGAAACCTGACACCTGAACAAAGATAATACCATACTCTAGATGCAAAAGACCCCCAACAGATATGCAGCATTATCAATCATGCTATAAACCTCTGGACCATTTCCATGAACCTTAGGGCTTGGCTTACAAGACAGACCCTGTTGGGATCAGCAGCATCTAAATACAACAGTTGTGCAACAATTAAATTTGCCATGTCATCATCCACCGCCCCACCACACCGAATTATCCTCTGTTTTCACATTCCCAATCAGAAAGAAAATCAAAATCACTGTGAATCCTACTCAAAAAGTCCCATAATAGAATCAAAATCACCATTACTCCTACTCAAAATGCAAAAAATTCTTGCAAACACCTCTCTTATGAGAAAGATGAAACTTCATTAGTCCCACCAATGGCTGTACACTCGATGAGATACTAGAGCTTTCAGGAACCACATGGAAAAGGGGAAATGCGGGGACTGAAAACATGCAGAGTCTGAACTGCTTGAGCATTGCAATCCATACATATTCTAGTGAGGTAAAAAAGAAAAGAACCAGCAGTGCTACAAAACATAAAACTCCAAGAACTACAACTTCATTTTCTTTTCCTGAAACTTGGGAGAACAAACTCAACCTGCTGGAAGGGCTGTGTAATAACACTCTGAAATCACTCAGCTAGCATAAGCGGTGGTCCCTGTCCACCCTGTGCTATGGGTCCGGAATATGCTAATGTCGGTAACTCAAAATCATCCCTGTTTCCCCACCACAACATCTCTCTTTTAAACACCAATCTGTGCCCAAAATCTCCAGTACAAAAACTGCTCCTTGGGAATCCTGATTGCAGGAAAAGCAAAAAAAAACTGTTTTTGAGGCAAATACATCACCTGATAGACTAAAGATTGCAGCTATCAAATGAAGATGGGATCCAATGACCTTCAAATTTTAAAGCAGCTGACACTGAGATTTTCCTGCATTCACATTTAATGCACAAATCCACATAACTTTCTCCAGTGGAAATCAGAGGAATATGAGCAATTAAGAACTGAAAAGAGTTTTTCAGGGGTGGAAAATTGCTAAAAACCACAAGATTACAAAAGTATTTAATCCCTGGATTTAGAACAACCCATCTAAGTAGACTTTAAAGAACTCAGATTCCTGCTGAAAATTGAGATTTCCAGAGTGCTTTTAATTAGTGATAATTGGAGTGACATACATAGATAGATAGGAAGCACAGTTTAACAAAGACTATGAGAATTTTGCGAAGGGTTTAGGGTTCCAGAATACATATATAATTGATGTTGGGAAGAATATCAAATTACAGAGAAATCTCCACAACATCAATTCAAAGGTACTTTGACAAGGAGTGCAGTTATAAGCTTATGAGTTCCAGAATGTATATGCATGGGATCACACTGCTAACCCTAATTCTTTAATGGGGACCCTTTTCCTTCTGGACCCTAAACACTAAACCCTAAACCCAAGCTTCAGAAACTGGTGATGCCAACCCACTAAAAACGTTTTTGGCAATTGATTGGAGAAGAGAATGTGTGGATGAGGAGACTAAGGCAAGAGAAGGGCAGGCACAACATAAATACCTTGGGTGCTTTCGTATAGGGAGAGGAAGAGGCAAGGAGTAGGAAGGTTGTTTATTGAGTTGAAAATGCGTCACACGCTGAGCCTTGGAAGGAAGTAGAAAAGACGATGCCACTGGCTGCTTTACCACCCAAATGACGGTGCTTGCCATCCCTCCACACCTCCAGGAAAATCCGCAACAAAACACACATACACACAAACCACTTCCAACAGTCCGCCTACTCTCAAAACCAAGTCTCTGCGCTGCCGACCCACTACTGCCTAGAAAAAGAAAGCATGCGCCATCAACCCCACTTCGAAACCCGAAATCCTCCCCGAAATTAAAACCCAGAGAATCCAGAAAACCCAGAGAATCGAAGAAAACAGGTGGCTGTTTTCGAAAAGAGCTGATTTAGGGTTCATGTGACAAACTATTTTTGAATGTGTTTCTTTATTTTTAAAAAACATGCTCTAACCATCCGTCATGAAAATCTTGATGCTCTGATTGTGTGTTTTTGTGTTAACCCTACAAAACTTTATTAATAAACACATCACAGATCTAGAAAATGTACAAGGGAAAAAGAAAAATAAAAAGGATTAATCTACAAAAATGAAGCTAACACAAACTAGATGTCAAAATCTCTCTCACAACAATTGACTCCTTGTAGGAGGTAAGCAGTGGTGATCCGGGGTGCATCTTGTGTTTTCATCCCACATGGAAGTTGGCATCTCAAGCAAAGGCAGCAAAAATGTTGTGAACTACATCATGGATGCATGTGTGCTCATTGCCGTGGGTGGAAGATAATAGGTGGACACCTGTAGCATCAATGGGATGTGTGCACACACATTGAGGGATACCTACAATTGAAAGATGTGGTAATCCAAATCATGTTCGTAGCATTGTGGAGAAGGATGGGGAAAATAATCAAAAGGTTGAGAAAGCTAGTCAAGTTGTAAGCCAAGTGCTTGCCTCAGGGCTGAAACATGATAAGATTTGAGCACAATGGGTTTCAAATATCTTGTCGAAAAGCATTCTAGAACATGTATGATGGTGCAAATGTTTTGAGATGGAATCGTGAAATTGAACCATTTTTGGCAATGTCCTTGATGATGTGGAAAAGATATCTTTCCATCTCTCTATAATTTCTTCCATTGAATTGTCTTCAAAAAAAAGATCAATTGTTTTTTCATCTATGTTGGCTTTGTTGGCTCTACTTATAAACTAAAAGTTATGGAAGGATGTACCTAGTTTTCATTTGGTCCCACATTGTGAAGAATGTTCCAAGTGTTATTAGTTATTATTCTGAAATGTGAATTAATTTTCCTAGGAACTTCATGGAACCTTTGTTATTTTAACTTTCATTGTCACCATCTATGTGTGTATTGTTAATGTTTTGGTTGGTTGTCAAGTTTTGACTTACAACCCATAACCTTTAAACTCTATTTCATTAATGACCTATTAGTTAGTACAAGGTTTAGCACCTCATTGGCCCAACAACTCCATAACACTTAATTGGTTGGATGAAGATTTCATAACCTCTCTATATGGGATGAAAAGGAGGGTGTCACAATTTTCACGAAGGATGGTCACATCCAATAACCAATTCAAGGTCATCAATTATTGGAAATACCTTCAACATTACCATGCCTCAACTATTTTTAGTAATCAATGACTTCTCATAGGTTACCTAATTTGTAATTGTCCTTCATGAGAACATCAACCCTTTGATTGGCTATTAGGTTGTGAATTACAACTAATGTTCGCCATGTATGGTTAAATCCACCAATTATCAACATGCATAATACCACAGTTAGCAACAATTCATATATGCATTTTGCGCATTTCCCATATTTGGAACTATTGGTAACCAACTTCTGTAAGTCATTTCATATATCCTTACTTATATACATATATGCAATCTAGGTTTTTTCATTATTTGTATTCATTGTTATGTTTTGATGAGATCTTAAATATGCATAATTATGTTATATATATCCTTGATATGGTGTTTAGGTTTGGATATGTACATCTAAATATGCATATATTTACTAATAGGTTTAGGGTTTTCAAGCTTTCCAACACTAAACATTTAGGTTTTCAAAATTCCTAATCAACATCGAATGTTTAAGGTTTTGAAGCTTCCCTAGTCCCTTGGTCTCCTTTTTGTCGCAAAAGCGGTGTTAAAAGTTTTGTCCCTACTACAAACTTTCTTTGTGTTTGAACCTAAGGTTTGAAGAGTGAGTTTTGTGTATTAACGTTTGAGGTTTGAGGCCTAAGCATCGAAGGTTTAAATGTTTGAAAATCTAAGCATTTGAGGTATAAGGTCTAGTTTGAACATTAAAGGTCTAGGTGTTTAAAGTTTAAGTGTTTGAGGTTTAAATGTCTAAGGTGTGAGGTTTGAACTTTAAGTTTTAAGCATTTGAGGTTCGAAATTTAAGGTTGAGGTTTGAATGTTTGAGGTGGGCTCATTCACACTCAAGGTACCATTTTTTTGCCAAAAGACCTCAATATTGTCCTTGATTTTTTTCTTTTTTCTTTGAAATTACAAAATGGCAAGTTGTAATCTGATTGGTTGGAATTGGGTGGTCAATTTTCAAAACAAGCAACTTTGGTCAAAATTGGGTTTTGAAAATTGACCCATTTTCATGCCTGACTCTTGTCTTCATGCCCTAATCTTATTTTCAACTTTCTTTAAGTCTTGTTTGTAGGTCTCTTCATCATCGCTTAATTTGCCCAATATCCCACCTGTACTTGGTATTTTGCATTGATAAATTTCATCTCTTTCTTTCCAAACTCAAGGTATAAGTCTAAATCTTTAGGGATTCAACAAGGCATGTTTGTTTGTCTTTTGCAAGAAAGTAAGGAACTCAAAAAATGAAATCTCACACAAAATGATCACAACATGAAAAATGTGTGGTTGTTAATGTGTGCTATGAAAGCTCATGGATAAAATACTCATTGAAATGTAATTCTAACGGTCTACTAATCATTGTCAAACAACAACCACAATTTTATTTTTATTTTTTTTACAATAGTGGTTTGAAATTAATGTGGTAACATTGACTAATGTAGTTTTTTGCCAAAAGAATTATTTTTCATACATATTTTTTCCTCATTTTATGGCATTTCTATTCAAAATATGTTGCCATATTTTGAACATCACAAAAAACATTTTAAAATAAAAGTGGTGTAGTAGTTAGTTAAAACCAGTTTTCGTTTTTTGATTCTTGGGAAGTAGAAATAACTTTTTCTTTAGTTAAAATAAAGTAGTTTTAGTTTCATACATGTTGGCTAGATGTAAAAAAGTTTGTTCAACTAAGGTAGTTTGAGAATTATAGTTTTTGGATGATGTACATACACAAAATTAAATTTTTTATAATATTTTATAGTTAATAAGTTCTATTTTACTTAAATTGATTGCCATACATTTTTTTTAAAATCACAAATTGAGTATGTGTGTCACAAAATATATTGAAAACATTTCAACCAAAAAAATTGAAATAATTACCAAACATCATAAAAAACATTTAAAAATAAAAGTTGTTTTTTAGCATGTGTTTTTATGATTCAACACTAAAAGTTCTAGAATTTTAAAGGGTGTTGATGTTTGGGCTCCCAAGAAAATACTTCAAATTCGTATCCCTTTGGCCCAAATATATAAAACTTGTACAAAATAATTTTGAGCAAAATATTTGGGTTCAAAAGTAATTTGCATTGGAGAAGATATGAATTCACATATAAGGAACACCACATTGAAATCAATTTCATCTTCTCCTTTATATTTGTTGGTGCTTGTCATAAGTACATTATTACAAAAAACACTTTGACAATTTTAAGACATACCTTATTTTAGAGGACAAGGGGAAAGCTAAACGTAGCCTAGTGAAGTACTATAGACTTGGAGTGAATGCTTAGTCCTTTAAATCCTTGTCCATAAACATGTGCTATGCAAACTTCTTCAACAAATAACATTTTTCATCCAAAAAGTTTATTTTAACAAAGATTATGTCCAATGTGGCAAAGAATATTCTTGGCATATTCCATCCATGTCATCAAAAGATGCTTAAAAAATCCCATCCTACTCATAGGCTCATGCTCACAAGCTCACGTTCACGTTCACATGCTCACAATATAACAATCTTCCATACAAATGCAACCACATGTCAGGTGAGGGTAACAACTCATAAAATATAGAGGAACCTTGCTCTTGAATTAAGAACTGCAACCATCATACCATATCCAATGCTGCCTTGGCTTGAACCCATCTTTCACCAAGTCCTCCCAATGCAAAAGTAAACAATGTTGTACAAAATAGTTATCATGAGTTTTGTCATCATATATGTAAAAGTGCTATCTCATGATAGTATTTGAATCTTCATAATTTAAGTTAAGGTTTGGATTCCTCATCCACGAAATGTGCACAAGTATTGTCACTTAGTAGTTATGCTAATGCACAAATTGTATTTCAGTTTGAATCTCAAAGTTATAGTTTTCGACAAAATCAATTATCAAGATAATAATGTCATTTGGAAAGGTTTCAAGGCAATTCCGAAATTGTTGGTCCTGCCACCTTGTAACAAAATTATGACACACAAAATATTGCAACTTTGGCTTCAAACACTGCATTAGCTCATTGGAATTGGTGGACTTGTAGATGAGTTTAAGTGTTTTCTTTTCCTCACCTTTCTTTGTGACAATATTCTCCATATTAAAGTGTTTCCAAGAGACTATAGCAATGAGGTCCCCTCTTCTTCAATTGGGCAAAGTGAAAAATTCTTGACACCATAATAATCACATTTCCCAAAAAATAGAATCTTGAGCATGCCATCCTGTGCGGGGTTCCTTGGTACATAAAATTGCTTCCCACAATGCAGTTAAGCCAAGATATGTGGCATGCTTTCTCATGCAGCCACTATCATCATTAAAATAATCATCGTAGTCACAAACCTTTTCATAGTCACAATGAAAATCAGAATGCAATCCAAACTTTTCATGTATGTAATTGAACTCAAGTCTTAATTCTTCAAGTTCCACATGATATATGCAACAACATACATTGTGGTCTTTCATTCTTTTCACCCAAAATGCATGCAATGCATCAAATGCACACTTACATATAATAACAAATGGATTGGCTTTATAAAAATGTAGAAAGAACTCCATCTGCAACAACCATGTGAATCTTGTTAGTCATTAAAAATCATCAAGGCTAGGACTAAAAAGCAATTGTGACCCATAAGATCATACCCTAAATTGTCATTTGGATTTAAAGTCAAGAGAATACATGGAATATTAATAGTCAAGACTACTTATCACAATTTACTAGTAATCCTCTCCTATTTGTAATAGTCTATAAAAAACACAAATAATGTGTTGTGTTAATAACTTCACAAAAATAAAAAATTAGTTGTGTGGTTGTCCCATAATACATTCACACACATGTAGAAAGCATCATACATAGAAGGCAACATCCTCACTAATTACTCTTCCCAACACGGGCCATCAAGATTTAATTGAAACTAATCCAAGCTCAATTTTGACTTATTTGAAGCACAATCAACCTTTTGTTTTGACATTTTTTCTTCTTTCAAAAAGTCCTACTCACCAAATAATAATATGCATTCAATCAATTAAAAGATGGATTATAACACATGTTTAGTGTCTTTAAAGTTTGGGTAAAATACATTGAAGATCACCCTCAATGCAAATGGCAGTAAGGGTTACCTTTGATCTACAATTTGCTCCAACATAAAACACACCAATTAGGAGTAGTAGTAATAAATGTTCTCAATCAAAGTTAAATATAGAGCTGCATTTTTAAATGGTTATTCATCACTTGGCTGCAACTTATTAATTCCTTGAAATAGAAGTTTATACAAGTGACTTGATGGATTATCCTTACATAGTTTTTGCATTCTATCAACATAACATGTGCACTATCAAATAACATTAAGGAAATTGGACATCAATATAAAAAACACAAGCAAATCAAAAGTACTAGAACTTGGCATATAACAAGAATAAATATTATTTTGAAAGTGATTGTGTGGCACATTCATATGTACATTGATGTTCCAATATCACACAAGGCACAAAAAAATTCTTCAAATTTCTAAATTGTCTAAATTCCTTGACCATTAATGTTCATTATGCACATAGTCAATGCAAAAGCAACTATTAGTCAATTTGTACATTTAAAAATTCATTGCAAACACCATTTAAAAGTATTAAAAATTTAACAAACCGTAGGGTTGTTAGATTTCAAAATTGAGCATAGAAGGTTAAAATTGTAAACATGAAAAACATGAAGTTCAAATATAACACAATAATGAATTTATGAATAGATGGGCATTATCATTTACCAGCATACAAATGAAATCTCAAATTGGCCACATCAATAGAAACAACAAAACAAAACCAACCTTCAATTTAAGGTGCCCAATTAATAACAACAAGTGACATACTTCTAAAGGAGGCGCATGCATAGCAAAACAAAAGCCTAACTCATCAAAATGCCATTCTCAATTATTTCAAAGAAGTCACATGCAAATGATTGTGAGGCATATTCATACACACTGATTGTCAATGATAATCTTGAGACTCAAAAACACTCATCTATACATGAACTGATTGGCAGTCCTCAATAGTTTGTAAAGATCCATATAAAGCACAACCCATTTCCCTTAATTTCAGAACTATTTCACGATTAGTCCTCACTAGAATCATAGTTGATGTAGAATATACAAAAAGTCACAAGAGTACGTAGAAACTCACAACTTGTAAACCCAAGTATGCATATATTCACAAGAGTATCAAGAAATTCACTTGAACTATGAAGAAAAATATGCATAAAGTCACAACAATGTCCATAAACTCACAAATTACAAAACCAAGTTTGTGAGTAGTTAGAGATTCACAAACTATGAAGAAAAATATGCATAAAGTGACAACAATATCCATAAACTCACAAACTGCAAAGCCAAGTATGCATAAAGTCACAAGGGTATCAAGTGACTCACAAAATGCTAATTCAAATATGCATAAAGTCACAAGAGTAACCAAAAATTCACAAACTATATAGCCAAGTATGCATAAAGACACAAAAGTATCTTGAAACTCATCAAATGTAAAGCTTAGTACGCAAAGTCACAAAAGTATGCAAAAACTCACAAACTTCTCAAAACACAATTCATTAATAGTCTTCATTAGTTTGTAATGGTCCACATAAATCACAAGTCATGTCCTTTGATTTTACAATTGAAAAAAAATTCATTATTAGTCTTCATTACTCCTACATTGATGCATTCTATGCATACAAAGGAAACTAAAAATCAACATGGAGACATGGAAATCACTACAAGTGTCAACAAAGTTGAAGGTAATGGTGGAATGTTGAACTATTGTACACACAAAGCAAAAAATCACCTGAGAATGCTTAGAAATTCAAACTATAAAGCAAAGAAAGTAGAGAATCTAAAAATCACATATTGTAAAGCAAAGTAATTCTTTTGATCCCTTTATCACAAGTGTGCAACAATCACATTAAGGTTTGCAATGTAATTTGTTTTGAAGATTTAAAATTCATCAAATTTCATGCACCTTTCACCAACACGCACAAAAGAGCATCGTGCAAGAATAACAAACACACAAGTCTACAAATCATAACCTACTTTGGAGACATGAAGTTTCGAAAGTTTCATGTTCCACACACCCATCAACAACACCCACACAAGCATTTAACGCAAACAATTTCTATTAACTAATAATGACGCACCCCCAAACTCTTGGATAAACTCAATTTCGAGTCCAAAAGTGAAAACATCTAAAGGACAAAAAGTTGGGGCACACTCCCTAGCTCATAACACTTTGGGGGTAGAGGGGCATGCTGGAGCTCTAGGATGGGGACTAGGACGAGTGACAAGCGGAGTCCCAAAATTCCCTAAATTGGGACTCTCATGACTTTGGAAGCCCATAACTTTATGTGTAGACCTCTAATTAAAGTGAGGTTTAAAACAAAGTTATAGTCCTTGTCAAGAACTTTTTAATAGTATATGTTATGCCACCTACATGCAAAAAAATCAAGGTGATTCTTGACTTTTAGTGGTCGGAAGACAAATTGGCAATTTCTCCTATCCCTTCTTTTAGCCATAACTTATGTTTCATGTGCCAAAATGGGTCATGTGAACCCATTTTAGACATTTAAGTACTAAGATCTTTCTAATGACATAAGGACCTTTTTAATCCAATGAGTTTTGATCCCTATAATCACCCTCAAAAAATTCAAAAATCCATCTGGACTCCAATTCCCAAAGTGGGAGCTCACGGAATGTGGGGGTTCATTCCCTCACATTTTCCTACACTCTAGAGAGCATGAAATGTGACTCCCAGGCTTCATTTTTGGCCCGCACCTTTGCAAGCCTTTGCCTTGGTCGCGAACCCAAGGCTAGGGTTGCCACAAATAAACCCTATAACTAGTTTTCACATTTACAAAACCAACCACTAGACTTGTAATCTCCAAACTTTCGAAACCTTTAATTTTCATGTAGAAGAAAAAACATACACAAAAATTGGAGATGACCATTCCTTATTAAAATAATTATGTCAAAACAATGATGGAAACACAAGATTAAACATACAAAACTTTCAAGAATGTTGAGTAATCAAGATGAAACATCAAACTTGTGTTTCCATGAAGTATTGTGTTGATTTTTCACCATAAACATGTTTTGCTAGTCTCCTCCTCACCACCTCCTTTTGATTAAGGCTCCTATGTGTTTCAAAGTGCCACCAAGACAAAATGATTGCCTTAGTTTGTGGAAACAAATAATCTTATCTTCTATTTTGTATTAACAATGTCCAAAGAAACTCATTTGATGATTACATCAAGTGCCTATGGTGAATAGCCATGGCAACAATTCTAGGATGCACATTTAGTAAATGGGCTTTTTGCCTAATTGAAAAGTTTGAGTTAAAACTGACAACTATTGTTAATATGGCATGTTTTGTAGCTAATTTGGTTGGAATGCACAAATGTTTGACCTTTGATAAAGATTTGATAGGAGTGCTGCTTCTGTTGGATATGGTAAGGATTTGTATCATTGAATTCGGTTGCAATACCACACTTGCAGAAATCTGGTTACAATGGTGCTTGCATGTCCAAATCTGTGATGTCCAGC